>Ga0307511_10007154_pt1 | contig 11244 bp, 10 predicted proteins | sample 13_EM_MG_FD_200266 | JGI IMG/M metagenome (GOLD analysis project Ga0307511, IMG submission 200266) | Populus trichocarpa ectomycorrhiza microbial communities from riparian zone in the Pacific Northwest, United States - 13_EM | ecosystem: Host-associated > Plants > Roots > Unclassified | place...
GGCCATGAAGCCGAAGATGCCGTTGTCGTACAGCTCGGCGAAGATGCCGACGCACCCGGCCAGGGTGATCCGCTTGGCGGTCGCGGGGTCGACGACGTTCGGAACGGGCGCTGCCACGGTACTCATGATTGACTCCAATCGGGCTGGGCGCGGACTGGAAGCCGCAGGGACTCGAAGACGGTGGCGACCCGGTCGGCGAGCGCGCGGATGGCGGCGCGCTCGGCGCGATGCGCGGCCACGGCCTCGGCCACGGTGCGCCGCCGGAACCGGATGGCCTGGCCAGGCCGGACCTGGCCGAGCGGGGAAAGCCCGGTCGCACTCACCACCGCGAGCACGGGATAGCCGGCGGTGACGCCGCGGCCGCGGTGCAGCACCAGCAGTTCCTCGCCCGCCGGCACCTCCACCGCCCCCACCGGAACGCCCCGGGACAGCACCTCGCCGCGGGCGACCCGCCGCGGGACGACGCCGGCCAGGCGCAGTCCGACATGGTTGCTGCGCGGGGTCACCACGAACCGCTCGGTGAACAACCGCTCCCCCGACTCGCGGAACTCCGCCTGGTCGGGCCCGTCGGTGACGTCGATCGTCCACGGCTCGCCGAATCGCGGGACGGGCGGCCGCGTGCGGAACAGCGGGTGCCGGAAGACGGGGTGGTCGATGGGCGGGCAGGGCGCGAGGACCGCCAGATCGTCGCCGTCTCGCAGCGACCGGCCGAAGCCGAGCACGGTGTCCGGGGCGCAGCTGCCGAGCAGGAAGTCGGCGTCCACCGAGCCGTACACCGCGAGATACACCCGGATACCCAGGCGGATCCCGGTGACGCGGATCTGCTGGCCGGCGCGGACCGCGACCGGCTCCCACTGCGCCTGCCGCACCCCGCCGACGGTGACATCCGCCGGGGCCCCGGTCACCGCGATCAGGACGTCCACGGACGGGGTGGCGGCGAAGTCCAGCGCGGTGATCTCCACCAGCGGCACGGCCTCGTCGTTGCCGCACAACACATTCGCGACGCGGGCCGAGTACTGGTCCAGGGCCCCGTTGACCGGCAGCCCATGCCGGGAGCGGCCGAACCGCCCGAGATCCTGGACGGTCGAGTTGCCGCCCCGCTGGATCGACAGGGTCTCAGCCATGATCCACCGCCAGCACGGCGCTGTGGTGCTCGTCCCACTCCCCTGGAGCGATCGGCACGAACTGGAACTGGTCGCCGGGCCGGTAGGCGGCGAACGGCTCGGCGTCGAGATCGAGCACCCGCAACGGGGTGCGGCCGAGCAGCGGCCATCCGCCGGGCGACCGCACCGGACAGATCACCGCCTGCCGGCCGGCCACGGCGACCGACCCGGGCGGGACGGCGGTGCGCGGCGAAGCCAGACGGGGCACCGGTTTCGGGAACCGGGGACCGTCCATCATGGGCGAACCGGCCGGCGCGCCCAGGCAGCGGACCGTCAACGGCGCGGCGCTGTGCAGGTCTACAACGTCCTGTTCGGACAGTCCAAGTTGCTGTGCGACCTCCGGCAGATCGGGCCCGAACTCGCCGCCGTACACCACGGGCACCACGAAACGTCGTGCTGCCGGCCGAGGAACGGATTCCCGCCGCACAGCGGCTTCCTGGATCGCGGCCCGGACCGTGAGGTGGTCAGTGCGGGTGCAGTCGAATTCCACCAACAGCGAGTCATAGGTCGGGACCACGCCGTGCACGCCGTCGAGTCCGGCCGCGTCGACCGCGTCCGCCAGGGCGTGCACGAGCTCCCACCGGCCCTCGGCGTCTCTCCCGACGGCCTTGACCACCACGGCCGAATCGCCGCAGTCGCTGATCACGAAGTCAGCCATGGGACTTGCCGACCAGCACCTCGACCAGCGGCGTGATCCGCACGCCGGCCGCGAGCAGTTCCTTGCGCACCCGGTGCGCGAGCGCCAGGGCGCCGGGAGTGTCGCCGTGCAGCAGGACCGTGTCGCAGTCCACCGGGATGTCGTGCCCGCCGACGCTGCGGATCACCCCCTCGGTAACCATCCGGACCGTGCGCTCGGCGATCTCCGTCTCGTCGTGGATCACCGCGCCGGGCTGGCCGCGGGGCACCAGAGTGCCGTCGTCGCGGTACGCCCGGTCGGCGATGCCCACGATCCCGACCCGCAGCCCGGCCGCGCGGGCGGCCGTGGCCAGTTCGCCGTCCTGGGCCAGCACGATCAGCGACCGGTCGAACGAACACACCGCGTCGACCACGGCCGCGGCATAGTCGGCCCGGACGGCGACCAGGTTGCCCAGCCGGCCGTGCGGGGCGATGTGCTGGACGTGGACGCCGTGCGCGGTGGCGAACGCGTGCAAGGCACCGATCTGGTAGAGCACGTCGGTGCGGACCTCGTCCGGCGTCACATCCATGGTGCGGCGGCCGAAGCCGACAAGATCGGGGAAACTCGGATGCGCACCGACCGAGACGCCGCGCCGCGCGCAGGAGGCGACGGTGGCGTCCATGATGCGCGGATCGCCGGCGTGGAAGCCGCAAGCGATGTTGGCCGAGGTCAGCACGTCCAGCAGCGCCTCGTCGTCGCCCATCCGGTAGGCGCCGAACCCCTCACCGAGATCAGCGACGAGATCGACTTCGCACGTCATGGCGATCCTCCGGAATGGGTTGGCTCACATTCGCGTGTCGCCGGATTAACCACCCCGTTACAGTTCTCGCGGGGCCGGCGAAAAACGTGTTTCGCAGAACGTAGACCCGGTTCGCTGTGGCGACAAATACGCGTTCCGCGTGACGCGATCGTTGTTGGTTATGACGTCCGCCGGAACCGGCCCGTTACGATGGCCGTCCACGTCAGCCGGAAGGTCGCGGATGGACACCAGGCGTCTCTACTCGTTCGTGAAGATCGTCGACGCCGGCAGCATCACCCGCGCCGCCGACATCCTGCACATCGCCCAGCCGGCCCTGAGCCAGCAGTTGTCCCTGCTGGAAGGCCAGTTCGGCCAGCAGCTGCTGATCCGCAGCAAGCGCGGCGTCGCGCCGACCGAGGCCGGCCGCGCGCTGTACCGGCACGCGCAGCTCATCCTGCGCCAGGTCGAGCAGGCCCAGGCCGAGGTCAGCGTGTCCGGCCGCGCCCCCGCCGGCAGCGTCTCGGTCGGCCTGGCGCCCTACAGCACCGGTGCGGCGCTGGCCCTGCCGCTGCTGCGCGCGGTCCGCGAGCGCTACCCGGACATCGTGTTGCACATCAACGAGAACTTCGGCGGCGTGATCAGCGAGGCGATCATGACCGGCCGGATGGACATGGCCTTCATCTACGACGCCGGCCCGATCCGGGGCGTGCAGTTCGAGCCGATGCGCACCGAGGAGCTGTACCTGGTGGCCGGCCCGGGCGGCGCGGCAGCCGGTCGCGAAGACGAGGTCGACGTGGCCGAGCTGGCCGATGTCGGCCTGCTGCTGCCCAGCCGGATCCACACCATCCGGCAGGTGGTGGACGCGGCGTTCGCCCGGACCGCCGGCGCGCCGAAGGTGATCGGCGAGATCGAGTCCGTGCTCACCCTGGTCAGCGCGATCAGCGCCGGGGTCGGCGCCACGGTGCTGCCCTGGTCGGCGGCCCGCGCGATCCTGGACATCCGCGACCTGGTGGTGCGGCGGATCGTGAACCCGTCCATCGAGGTGAAGCTGTCGCTGTGCACGTCCGACCACCAGCCGCTGTCGGAGGCGGCGCTGGCCGTGCACGACCTGTTCCACGAACTGATCACCGGCTACGAGGCCCCAGCCCGGCCGTGACGTATCAGCACGGCCGATAGCGTCACACCAAAACACTATTTGTCCCTGCGCCGAAACGCCGGCTAACGTTTTCGGCACGGCTTTTTCGGTGGCGAGGAGCGAGAAATGGGAATGCGAGTGCTCAGCACCCGCGGCGAGCTGCCGGGCGGTGGGCTGGCTCGTCTGGCGTCCCGGGTGGAGGTCGTGCGGGCCGAGAGCACGGACGCGCTGGCCGAACTGGCCGCCGGGGTCAGCGGCATTCTCTGCCTCGGCAACGACCGCGTCGACGCCGCGCTGCTGGACGCGGCCGGGCCCAGCCTCCAGGTCGTCAGCCTGGCCAGCATGGGCTTCGACGCGGTGGACCAAGCGGCCGCCGCGGCTCGCGGCGTGGTGGTCACCCACACCCCGGGTGTGCTGGCCGAGACCACCGCCGACCTGACCTGGGCGCTGATCCTGATGGCCCGCCGCCGCCTCGGATCCGCCCGGGACACGCTGGCGGCCGGCGCGTGGACCGCGTTCCGGATGGGCGATTTCCTCGGTCTGGACGTGCACGGCGCGACCCTGGGTCTGGTCGGCTACGGCGAGATCGGCCGGGCCGTGGCCCGCCGCGCCGCCGGGTTCGGCATGCGCGTCCTGCACCACAGCCGGCACGCCCTCGACGACGATCTGTCCCGCGCGGTTGACCTGCCCACGCTGCTGGCCGAGTCGGACATCGTCTCCCTGCACGTTCCGCTCACCGACTCGACCCGACACCTGATCGGCCCGGCCGAACTGCGCGCCATGAAGCCCACGGCAACGCTGATCAACACCGCCCGCGGCGCCGTCGTGGACGAGGCCGCTGTGCTGGCCGCGCTGCGCGACGGCACGATCCATTCCGCCGGGCTGGACGTGTTCGAGCGCGAACCGCGCGGCGCGGACGTCGCGGATCTCGTTGCGCAGTCCCGGCTGGTGGCGCTGCCGCACATCGGGTCCGCCACCGAGGCCACCCGGGCCGCCATGGTCGATCTCGCCGTCGACAACGTGCTCGACGTGCTGGCCGGCCTGCCCGCGCGGACTCCCCTGCCCGGCACGGCGGCGCTGCCGCGATGAGCCATCCCGTCTTCGACATCCGCGAACGCGTCGCCCTGGTCACCGGGTCGAGCCGGGGCATCGGCCGCGCCCTCGCCACTGGCCTGCTCGAAGCCGGCTGCGTGGTCGTCCTCAATGGACGCGACCAGGCGGCGCTGGCCCGGACCCGCGACGAACTGGCCGAGCAGACCGGCGGCACCGTGCTGGCCGAGGCGTTCGACGTGACCGATCCGGCCGTGGTGGCCGACGGCGTCGCGCGGGTCGAGGAGCGGGCCGGTGGCCTGGACATCCTGGTCAACAACGCCGGCGTCCAGCACCGCGCGCCGTTCATCGAGTTCGCCACCGAGGACTGGCACTGGTTGCTGAACACCAACCTGACCAGCGCTTTCCTGGTCGGCCAAGAGGTCGCCCGCCGGATGGCCCCGCGCGGCCGCGGGAAGATCGTCAACGTCTGCTCGGTGCAGAGCGAGGTGGCGCGCCCGGGGATCGCGCCGTACGCGGCCACCAAGGGCGGGCTGAAGCTGCTGACCAAGGGGATGTGCGCGGATCTCGGGCCGTCCGGCATCCAGGTCAACGGGCTGGCCCCCGGCTACTTCGACACCGAGCTGACCGCGGCCCTGGTCGCCGACGAGAAGTTCAGCGCGTGGGTCCGCGACCGCACACCGGCCGGGCGCTGGGGCACTGTGTCCGAACTGGTCGGTGCGCTGATCTTCCTGTGCTCGCCGGCGTCCGACTTCGTCAACGGCCACCTGCTGTACGTCGATGGCGGCATGCTTTCCGTTCTGTAGAAGGCGAGATGTGTATGCGCGCGTGTGTTGTCCATGGGGCGGGCGATCTCCGCGTCGAGGACCGGAACGTGGCCGGGCCGGGTCCCGGCGAGCTGAGCGTGGCCGTCGCGCTCGGCGGGATCTGCGGATCGGACCTGCACTACTACCGTCATGGCGCGGTCGGTGACTTCCGGGTGCGCGAGCCTTTGGTGCTCGGCCATGAGGTTGTCGGCCACGTGGCAGCCCTGGGGTCCGATGTGGACGGTCCGACCGTCGGCACGCCGGTGGCTGTGCACCCGGCCACGCCTTGCGGCGTCTGCCGCGAATGTGTGGAGTCGCACCGGAACGTGTGCGCGCACTCGCGCTATCTGGGCAGCGCGGCCCGCTTTCCGCACGTGTCCGGCGGCTTTGCCCAGTGCATCGTCGTCCCGGCCGAGCAGGTGCGGCCGCTACCTGCCGGGCTGGACCTGCACCAGGCAGTCCTCGCCGAGCCGCTGTCCGTCGCGCTGCACGCCGTCCGCCGCGCGGGAGACGTGGCCGGCAAACGGGTGCTGGTCACCGGCGCCGGTCCCATCGGCTGCCTCGTGGTCGCCGCACTGCGTCACGCCGGCGCCGCCGAGGTCATGGTCACCGACCTGCTCGACGCTCCCCTGGCCATCGCCCGGAAGGTCGGCGCCACCTCGGTGATCCGCGCCGACGCGCCGGGTTGGCCGTCCGATGTGGACGTGGCCATCGAAGCCTCCGGCTCGCCGTCCGGGCTGCGCACCTGCGTGGAACGGGTCCGCCGCACCGGCACGATCGTGCTGCTCGGCCTGCTGCCGCCCGGCGAGATCGGCTTCCTCGGCAATGTCGTGGTCACCCGGGAGATCACCGTGGTCGGCGCGTTCCGCTTCGACCGCGAGTTCGACGACGCGCTGGCCCTGCTCGCCGACGGCCTGGCCGTTCACCCGGTGGTCAGCCACACCCTGCCGCTGGCCGAGGCCACCGCCGCGTTCGACCTCGCCGGGAACCGTGCCGTCGCCTCGAAGGTCCTGCTCGACCTGCGGTGATCACCGAGCGGAGCTGACGGTTGGTCAGGCCCGGAACGGGCTGACGTCGACGCCGGTGGTGTCGGTCTCGACGGCGAAGACCGAGCCGGACAGTGGCTGCTGGGCCAGTTCCTCGGCGGTGAGGCCGGTGCGGGCCGAGGTGATGTAGAGCCGCCCGTCGACACCGAAAGCGCAGCCGGAGGGTTGGCACACAGGCAAGGGAACGACGCCGACCAGGCGGCCGGCAGGGTCGTAGCGGCGTACCTGGCCGCCGCCGTGCATGGCCACCCAGACACAGCCGTCCACGTCGACGGACAGCCCGTCGGGCACGCCGGGGCCCTCAACGTCGATCAGGGCGTCGAGGCGGCCGATGTCACCCGTCTCGGCGTGGAACGGCGCGGCGTACACCAGACCGACGTAGCTGTCGGCGAGGTACATCGTCGTGTCGTCGGCGTCCCAACCGATGCCGTCGGGCAGGACGAGGCCGGCCGCGACGACGACGCTCGGCGCCTCGCCGTCCCAGCGGTGCAGCCGGCCGCGGCCGGGCTCGAGGGCCAGGTCGTTGCTGCCGGCCCAGAACCGGCCCCGCGAATCGACTTTGGCGCCGTTCATCCGCAATCGTTGCTCCGGCAGGACTTCGTCGACGAGATCGAGCTTGCCGTCCACGATGAACCCGAAGCCGTCGGCGACGGCGGCGACGAAGCCGTCGCGGTCGGCCCGCGGGGCGACCGCGGCGACCATTGCGTCGACATCGGTCACGGTGTGCGTGCCGGCGGACGGATCACCCTCGTAGATCCGGCATCCGTAGCTGTCGACCCAGGCGAGGCGTCCGGTGCGGGAGTCGAACACCGGGCACTCGCCGACTTCCGACTCGCTGTCGCGCACCGCGACGGTCAGTTCGCGGTATTCGCGTATGCCGGCCACGTCGCCTCCAATTCCCGGTCGCCAGTGCGCATCCGACCGGCGTCACGTGCTGACCAAGCTCGCCCGGCACGACATGCGACGTCAACAACGAGTCGCGGATGTGCGCTATCCGCGTGACGGATACCGGGCCTCAGACGCCGGGAATCGGGAAGGTGCCGGCCGGCAGCGGCGCCTCGATGACCGCGCGGACGAAAGCCTTTGCCGCCGCGCTGAGCGGGCGTTCCGAGTGCCACCAGATGCCGACGTCCCGGTACCGGTCGAGATCGCGAATGGGCCGGATCTCCATCCCGTCGCCGCGGACCATGGTCGCGGCGAGATAGTTGACGACACCGATGCCGAGCCCGGCGCGCACCATGGCGCCGAGCGTGGTGGGCTGGTGCGACACGGTGCTGTAGGGGGCGATCATGTCCTTGATGCTGAGCTCGGTGTCGACCTCGTAGCCGACGGTGGTGTTGGCCAGCGGGTTGCCGATCGTGATGATGCGCTGGCCGTCCAGGTCCCCGAGCTCCACCGCGTCCTTGTCCAGCAACGGATGTCCCAACGGCGCGAGGACCACGAACGGCTCACGCCACAGTGGACGCATGGTCAGCGCGCGGTCGCGTGGCTCGGGTCGCAGCGTGCGCAGCGCGACCGAGACCCGTCGCTCCGACAGCGCCGTCTCGATGAATCCGACATCGCCGTCGAGGACGCCGACGTTGAGCCCGGGGTGGTCGTTCTTCAGTTTGACCAGCACAGCGGGCAGGAACTCCGAGCTGCCGCTGACAAAACTGGCGACGTTGACGGAGCCGGCCACGATGCCTCGTTCGGCCCGGCTGCGGTCGACCAACTCGTCCGCCGCGGCGAGCACCGCCCGAGCCTGGGAGAGCAGGGCACGGCCGTCGTCGGTCAGGGTCAGCGGCCGAACCCGACGCTCGATCAGCTGGCACCCGAGCTCACGTTCGAGATTGGCGATGTGCGCGGAGACCCTCGGCTGCGACAGGTGCGTCCGCTCGGCGGCCCGGGCGAATCCGCCGCTGTCCACGACGCTCACCCAAGTCCTGAGCCAGGCCAGTTCCAGTGCCATCCGGACAGGCTAGCCGCCCGTCTCTTGTCATGGCCTCGGAAGACATCTGCCGGGCGAATCGAGAACATCCGCATCTCGGCGTTGACTGTCCCCCGCGCACATGGCGGACTGGACCCATGACCGACGCGAGTTCGCCCGGCGGCGCCCGAGGACTGCTCTCGGCCCCGATTCCCGACCTTCCCCGGGGCGACGACGGCGCCGTCATCGCCAGCATCGAGACGTATGCGCTGGCCGTCCCGCTGGCCCGGCCGATCGCCGACTCGACCGCCGCGATGTCGCACTGGACGGTGCCGGTGGTCGAGATCCGCACTGTGGACGGGCGGGTGGGCACGGGAATCTCCGGCGTGCACTGCGCGCCGGAGCTGCTGACCGATGTGATCACCGGCTACTACGCCGACGCGCTGCTCGGCAGTTCGGCGGAGGACATTCTCGGCGCGTGGAAACGCCTGTACTGGCTGCCGACGCACTGGATCGGCCGGGCCGGCGTCGTGCACATGGCGCTGGCCATGGTGGACATGGCGCTGTGGGACCTCGCCGCCCAGCGGGCCGGCATGCCGCTGTGGCGGCTGCTCGGCGGCACAGCGGACAGCGTCGAGGCGTACAACACCGACGGCGGCTGGCTGAACCTGTCCGAACGCGACCTGGTCCGCGACCTGAGCTCGCTCATCGACCACGGCTGGCGACGCGTCAAGATCAAGGTCGGCGCGCCCGACTGGCGCGAGGACGCGCGTCGCGTGCGCGCGGTGCGCAAGGCGATCGGCGATGACGTCACGCTGATGTGCGACGCCAACCAGCGCTGGGACATCGCCACCGCGAACCGCATCCTGCCCACGCTCGAGGACGCCCGGATGGACTGGATCGAGGAGCCGTACCACGCCGACGACCTCGACGCGCACATGCGGTTGCAGCGATCGACCCACGTCGATGTCGCCGCCGGCGAGAGCATCTACTCCTACCAGCAGTTCGCCAGCTTCATCGGCGCGGACGCGATCAGAGTCGTCCAGGTCGACGCCACCCGCGTCGGCGGTGTCACCGAATGGCTCCAGATCGCCGCCCACGCCGCCGGTCGAGGCCTGCGAGTCGTTCCGCACGCCGGCGACATGATGCAGCTGCACCAGCATCTTGTCGGGACGGTGGTCAGCGAGGCGCCGCCGCTGATCGAGTTCATCCCGTGGACCCAGGACGCCTACCGGCACCGCAGCGTGGTGCACGAGGGCTTCGTCGAACGCCCCCAGGAACCGGGGGCGTCGACCGCCATCGATCCCGGCGCCCGGGCCCGGTGGCAGATGCGCGGTGTCGGTGGCACACGCTCGCTCTGAGCTCATTCCGGGCGCAGGACGACCGTTTCGTCAGCGGTGAGCGTGTGTTTCAGCGTGTCGTCCTGGTGGCGGACCAGGATAGTCGAGGAGGTCGAGGCGTGGATGCGGGCCTCGGTGAGCCGGCCGTCGCGCCAGCTGATGCCCACTGTGTACCCGCCACGGGCCCGGAGTCCGCCGACGAATCCGTCGCGCCAGTGGGACGGCAACGCGGGCAGCAGTTCGATCTCCCTGCCATCGGACTGCAGGAGCATCTCGGCGATGCCGGCGGTGCCGCCCGCGTTGCCGTCGAAGGAGTAGATGTTCTGCTTCGCCCCGGCGACGCCACCGGCCGAATAACTCATGAGGTTGGCCTCGCTGGCGTCGGCGATGAGACCCCTCAGGTGCGCGAACGCCTTGTCCCCGTTGAGCAGGCGTGCGAAGTAGACGGCGAAGTTCGCCTCCACCCACTCGGTCTGTTCCCAGCCGGGCGCGCGGAGCCGGTGTTCGATGGTGATCTCGGCCGCCTGGGCCAGTTCCGGTGTCGAGCGCGGGTCGATCTGGCGTTCCGGGTAGAGCGCGCACAGGTGCGAGGTGTGCCGATGTGCCGGATCGGCCTCCTCGTAGTCGTGCAGCCACTCCTGGAGCTGACCGCGCCGGCCGACCTGGAACGGCGCCAGCCGCCCGCGCGCGGCCTCGGCCTGCCCGCGCAGGTCCTCGTCCAAGCCCAGTCCGGCCGCGGCCGCCGCATAGATCCGCAGGATCGCGTCGACGAAAACCCGGTCGACGGTGTTGCCCATCGCGATCGAGCAGCGGGCTCCGCCGGGAGCGAGATACCAGTTCTCCGGTGACTCCGACGGGCCGATCACCAGCCAGCCGTGGTCAGGCTCCGGCACCAGACAGGACAGGAAAAACGTTGCCGCACCGCGGAAAACCGGGTACAGCGTGTCGCGGAGGAACTGCCGGTCGCCGCCGTACTCGTAGTGCTCCCAGAGTTGGAGCGCGAGCCACGCGCCGCCGGTGACATGCAGGCCCCACCCCAGGCCGGTGCCCGGCGCGGTGTATCCCCAGGCGTTGGTGACCGTGTGCGCGACCCAGCCGGGCGCGCCGTAGAGGGTGTCGGCGGTGCTGCGGCCGGCGTCGGCCAGCCGTTCGACGAAGCGGATCAGCGGCTGCTGGCACTCGCCGAGGTTCGTCGGCTCAGCCGCCCAGTAGTTCTGCTGGGTATTCACGTCCAGATGGAAATCGTTGGTCCAGGCGGCGCTGCTGGCCAGACCGTCGTTCCAGATCCCTTGCAGGGCCAGCGGAAGCGGCGAGTTCGCCCGCGAGCCGGCGATCGTGAGGTAGCGGCCGTACTGGAAGTACAGTGCGACGAGCGCGTCGTCC
>Ga0307511_10007155_pt1 | contig 11243 bp, 4 predicted proteins | sample 13_EM_MG_FD_200266 | JGI IMG/M metagenome (GOLD analysis project Ga0307511, IMG submission 200266) | Populus trichocarpa ectomycorrhiza microbial communities from riparian zone in the Pacific Northwest, United States - 13_EM | ecosystem: Host-associated > Plants > Roots > Unclassified | place...
AGTGTGATCCTAAAACTTGGTGGTCAGATGTTTAAGCTCAAATTAAATTTGAAACTAAACTACATAAAAAAAAACAATTTAGTTAAGTCAAAACCTAGCTAATTAAAATAAATTCAAATAGATTGGAGTTGGAACCAAACCTTAGTGCTGTTAATTTTATGAACTTAAAAACTTTACCATCTTGCCAAAACCAAAATTAAAAAAATAAATTAATTTTAATATTATATATAATTTATCACCTTAATTTACTTATTATTTAATGACGTGGGACCTCAATATATCGAGTTAGACTCTACTCTTACATCCATGTCCATTCAATGTGATAATTCTTCCATGAGATTGACACCCAAATAAACTATAGAGTTCAACATGATAATGAAAAAAGCTTCCTGTGTAGGGAAGGTGTACCAAAATAAAGAGACCACAAAACACAAGCATCTCCCCTTCAGAAAACAATTATGAGGATAGATAATATGAACCTGGGTTTCTTATTTATTTTTATTTATCCTATTAATTAATGGCATGAAGGAGCTAATTTACGTCTGCATGCACTCAACTTAGTTACCAATGGAAGACAAAGGGGTTCGTCATAACCTCAGATTAACAACACGAAATATCACATCAAGAAAGCTACATAGATTGCTTGATTACCTCCATGGTTGCCTTATTTAACTTTATTAAAATCGCAATAATTGATAAACATACGGACAACAAAAGGCTAATCGCATCATTAACAAAACAAAAGGCTATATATTTACGTTGTTTGATTAACTTAATGATTGGATTAATTATGAATCGAATGATTGGCATGAAAAGTAGATTCAGCAAACGTTAAAGGTAGTCAGCTTATAATAAAGAGGGATTTTCCCCTCGTATGTCAACAAGTTACAATTCTCTAAGGCCGGCCTTCAGCTGGTATATCAATTTTGACAGAGAAAAAAAACTGATTATTCAGCATAATATAAGCATTTTCTCTAATCACTCACAGCTGTAGTCTGTAGATACAGACAATCCATGTGTTCCATCTGTTTTAAATGCTGACCCACATGTTGAATTTCTTGCATAACTGGCTAGTTCGTATGTGCATGGATTAGATCCGCAAGTTAAAATCTAAGAGAAAATCCGAGTAAATTAAACAGATTTATTAACGAAAACAGCTAAAATTCTGGTTATTTTTATACCCAAATTAGATCCGAAGGTTGTTATTTAATTTTTTTTTTTTATCTTATTATTTTCAGATTTCTTTCCTTTTCAGCTGAGGTCATTTCAGTTTACTGTTTAAACATTTTTTATATATTATTTGCATAAGACTTATCTATTCAAAGTTTTGTTTTTCTATGTTTTATCTGTAATTTTAAAGGTTGTAAGATCTTAATTTCTTTCTTTATTTTCAATAAGTTTTTGCATCTCAATATTAACTTTCGTTGCAATCTCCCATGCATGCATGATCTCATCAAATACAGGTAATTCGTGAAAAAAAAAGTAGGAGATTAGTCTTTATCAGCACGGTTTTGACATAACTTAGATATAAATATTTCTTGAATTTTGAAGAGGATATTCTCAGCAATTAGCGGAGAATTATTGGGTACAACTTTTTATTTTATCGATTAATATAGATCTCAATATGGTACAGGGACAAGGCTTGGACACTAGTCATTCATCATCCACGTCTACTTTGCAATAGAAAAACGTTTGGAAACAAGCTAGATCTTGAATTTAATATTCTGCCTGAATTTAATTAGTTGAGATACTAGATTAATTTGCACGATCATTTTAATCAAATGTCTCTGAGCTGGTTTTGTTTAAGTTCTTTCCTAAATCAGCCAGTGTTTGTTCAAACATCTCTCTCAAAATTAGCACTGTTTAAATTAAGTGTTCGATATATTTAATTAACAACAATAGAATCTACTGAGAAATTATTGGTTTCAAGAATCAATTATTCTGATGAGAGAATAATCGGAAATAAAGCAACAACTAGCTAGTTCATGAACTCCAATCAGCAGGATGCTGAAGTGACTGAGAAGAAATTAATAGATTGGTTTGGTGACGAGTATACGATCAACACAGGGACCCAAAAGCTGATGACAAGAATGAAAATCTAAGAGCATAAGGGACCCTGATGAAGAAATTGATCAGTTGGTGAGCTACAGAAGCTTCACAATATGCTAATTTGCATGCTATCATCCAGTTGGCAGCCCCAAGTGCTTCAAAGCAATTTTGGGTGACTTTGATTTCAATATTGTGCAGAGGAGACAGCAAATTGAAAGAGAGCCCCCCAACAATACAAATTTAAGCCAGGTAGCAAGTATTGAATGGTCATGGTGTTGAGCAAAATTGAGTTTGGTGGGTCATATCCTCTATTGATTGGTAATCAAATAATTGTTCAACATTTGAACTATCATTATCATGTATGTGCAAGTTTATCAGTATATATATCTATCAGCTTTTATGACAGTTTGATTATCACGATGTGTTTAAGGTACATGAAAGCTGTTGGAAGATGATAGAAGATAAAAAGGAAAAATGGAGAAGAAATGTCGTTGTCCTTAAACTATGCAAGAGATGGGACTGGGCATGCAAGTCACTGTTTTTGTTACCCAAAAATGACATGGAAAACATTGCTCCAGAAGCTCTAATGATCCTTCTTTTCCATAAAAATATAAGCATCCGAAGATGAGCTGACTTGTACTCCATTACTTTCATAATAAAGCAACGTTCGGGAGCTTCACGCTTGTCACAGTTTAGCCCCGCAATTATAACCAGAAACTGAAACCAATAAGGATCGATCATATGATAAGAAACTTGTTATCTGATCCAAACTGTATAGCATCCAATTCCAGGTTCGCTTTAAGGCCCCTCTCTCTCTCTCTCTCTCATGGCCTGGATACTTCTCTCCACTTTCATGATGATACTATAGACATGGTTTGACCCATCGAAATCTTATATGGGACACGACGAGTATAGCTGCAAGCCACAGGTAGACTCCAAGGCCATGCCAAGCTCTTTTCAGTTTTCATATAAAGGACCTTACACAGTAACAGCAACAAGATCCTTCCATGCTCTGTCAACATCCCAGGCCATGTATAACAAATTAGCAAAAGCTACACTTCATTGGGCATGACTGTATATATACGTACACGACATCAAGAGCTTATATAATTGCTCGTCCATGCTGACTGGCCGACATCCAGGTATGGTACCGCCTCAGCTTGCTCTCTAATCTGGGTTTTGTCGTTCTCAAGTAAGAAATATCACCATGACAAGTTGATTTCAATATTCATTATTTTTTTTTTCTACGTCAAGAAGGAGCAATACTTTCAGATTGGTAGTTTCAACATCAAATGAGAGAAAAAAAATTTTCTTTTACAATTTGAAGGGCACAATCTACTTCGGAGCACTATGATCTCTCTCTTAATTAGATCTAAACACTAATAATTAATTATTTAAACTAGCAAATGATACTTTCCTTTGGATTGACACTCCTTTTATTAAATTACATATCATCCATTGATCCTTTCTGTTACCTTCTATATATATCCACTTTCTCCATTAAAATCTCATGTCATGTGCTTGTCGCGTTTTCAAGGGTAAAATATATACCCCTTGAACTATTGTTATTGACAGTCTCTATTTTTATTTATTTTTCATTCTAATACATGAACTTTTTGTCATCATCACCATTGAAACTCCACCTTTGTGACTAGTAAATCAACTCATAAGAACATTTAGAACAGTAAAATTATTAATATGATATTTTGAATAATGTAAATATTTTTTAAAAAATATTTTAACCGTTCATTTGTATTTTAATATATTTAATAATAATACAACTACTTGCCTATTATTGGAGATGTCAACCGTTGGCCAACGGTTATATATAGCTTTTCTATCATAACATATAGGAATGGCTTCTGATCAATGCTTTTTTCTACCGTAACATATAGGAATGACTTCTGAATTTAACAAAAGGAATCTGGGCTTTCCTGACTATATTAGGCTAGTGAGAAACATATCTATTTTGGCCAAATGACATGGCTATCCCCCAATAATTTGCTTGATTCTATATAGTATGTGTGAGTCGCAATTTGCTTGATCATGTTTTTAATATGTTTTCTTAAGACAATTTATTAATTAGGTACTGATCCCGTGAAGTAGAAATATTTAGGAATTTCACATCTATATGCATAATTAGCATTGAGACTTCCACAAGCTAGTAATTAGGTTAAGTACTGGACACAAAATTAATACATGGATAAACTTAGAGAGAGGCAGTGCCCCTAGAAAAGGTAGTTTTCCCTACAGGCATCACAAATAGTCATTGTATACCTAGAGTCTCTTGACACAGATTACTTGAATGATCGGTGAATTTGGCATCAAGAACGTGTTTTCATGTTTCCTTTTTCCTCCTCGTCTATCATACTAGGCAAAAACCATATATTCTCGGACATTTGCAATGCGTACTCTCTCAACATCAAGATCTTCTTCAGTCATAATTTTTAGTTTTATCCTTTGGGGAGAACATATGGTCATTGAAGTGGACACATCATGAAGACACTAACATTCGAGATCGAGATAACTTACCAGAGGCCACGAAGTTCTTTTTTCCTACTCTAATTTATCAAAACACAAAAAATACATTTTGAACCGTATGATTGCCATACCATGGTATCATATGCTTACTATTCTTTTCATCGACGGCAATTATTATTGAATAACCTGCTATATTAATTAAGACCAAATACTTATTCTAATCAATCTTTAAAAAATATATATTCTTTATGCATGTTGACATGGTGTATTCGGATAAATCAATTCTCCTTAAAGCTGATAACACCAGACACAGGAATCTTAACGAACCAACACGCTAGTAGAGAAACCCTCGGATGATCACTTCTCGCGTAGCTAGCTAGCCGTGCCTTTGTTTTATCGCTCGGCTAGACAGACATTTCCATGAACCATCGGGCAGGATAACTCACTAGCGAGTCGTAGAAGGATCCCTTATAGTGAGAAGGAATTTCTTTATCTTAATTATAGGTGACATTTTAGTTCTTTTTTCCCACATCATCCCCAGTACCTATGAGTGAAAACCAATCTCGTTAGGTACTGATGACTCTAAAATACAAACCAAAGAGTAAAAAAAATTAAAGAAGCCAATTTTTTATTACAAGTTCTATCCTCTAAAATTACTAGTTAGTTATAATTTAGTTCTTGGAATTTATTAAAAATTAATTAATTAATTCATGAAGTATCAAAAATAATAAAACAGCTCCTAATTAATTAACCTGTGTGATCATACTTAATTTAATAGTACCTCGTTAAAAAAAATCATTCTTTTCTCATCGATATTCTTCCAATATTATCTACTTTTTTTTTCTATTTCTCAAAGAAGAATACATAAAACAATTCGAAATTAATATATAATGAATTTAAAATCATGGAGATTAAATATATAATTTTTAAAACCTTGAGGACTGATCATTAATTAATTTGTTGTGATAAACTACAAATCGATTAAGTTATAATGATCGGTTCTTAAAGAAATATGTATACTAGAATGAATGATCTTAGACACAGAGGCAGACTTCAAAATTATGAGAAGGTTTTTGTGGAACAAAATGTTGACCGGCCCCATGTATGATAAAATCGGCGCTGCCTCCTTTTATTGGCCCAAAACCATCGTATTTAGGCATGTTACCTTATAGAAAACGAAGTTACATATATTATGCGGCTGCCTCAGATGTGGTCCAGCAGGACCATGTGCATGAATCTTCCTACAAGACTTGACTGAAATTCTCCATTGTGATGCTCTAGGGTTAGCTCTTCTGATCAGGCCGTAGCGGCTTTGGAGTTTTACTATCTTCTAAACCAAAAAAGAAAGAAAGAGAAAAGAAGAACACCATCATAGAATATGATATGGAGCCCTCTGAATTCCAAGTGATGATACAGGTATATGATTATGCATGAGAGCCCCGCCACGCAAATTAGTTGCCTATATGTGTGTAATACATCAAATTTCACTGTTCTTTTCTTTAATAATATTGTTTAGGATTGTAATAACTTACGAGCATGTTTTTGATTAATTTTAACAATATTTAAGGTATTACTGTACTAGATTTTACATATCACCGCTAAATTATTATTAAGTATGAAATTTATTCTCAAACTTGTGCATTTATATATAAGAAATTGATCTCCCTTACACACTCAATTAATTATTAAACTCAAATAAAGATAATAATTACATAAAAAACTACTTTATCGACTACCAAAACCCAAAATAGAGGTCGGCAAAGGAATGATATTGAATTCACGATAAATTAATTTCTCAAATGAGATTCAAATCCGAGATAATAATATGAATAAACCAACATCTTAAAGATAAAGTTATAGTAATCGAATCAATGGCATACTTGCTTCCCGGAAGCATCACAGAGACAACACGAAACAAGTTTGGGATCATTGTTTGAATCAGGTTTACACTAGCCAACAATAAAGAAGAAGCCAACTGACTAGCCGGTGCATTCATGCAAAATCTTCCAATATTTGTTCTTTCAGCTAAAATATAAGCAGTGGAATTATCATATTCTTTATCGATACATATCGGCCAAAAACAGTGATATCCACATTCAATAGGGGCGGACCACTAAAGGGTAAGATGGTTGGGAAGGTGCAGCCTATGGTTGTGGCCAATGGGGTCAGGGTCCCACCATGGTCTGCTAGGCAATAGAGGAGCAAGCCTGCATGGCAAGCCCCCTTGGCTATTCAATGGCCTTGTCTCTTTTGTCTGGTGAAGAGAGAGGGATGAAAGGTGACATTGATTTCATTTGCTAGTGTCCTCATCTCCTAGTAGCTAGCCAAGAAATGGCATGTCTAAAAAGGAGACCAAAGAACTTGATCCCACTTGTTATATGTTTTGGACTATATATATATATATATATAGTTTTCATCGATCCCCTTTTGATCAAGTTAGACTTCTTTCTTTAATACATGGACCTCTTAAAATCCTTCGTGTTTTTATATCTTATCCATATTTAATATTGTGATGTTGAATTAATAATTGTTATTTTTCAAAATAAAAGAACAATCATATAAGCTGTTCTTTAAAAGTTGAATCGTCATTGTGTTTCCCAGCATGGTTCGGACTTGATAGTCTATGAATTCATCAAGACACCCTTTAATTTGCCTAACTTGCCAACTTGTCCATGCACAAATTGCTGTTCATGCACTATATAATTCACATGCATAGGAGAATTCAAAATGCAAAAAGAGTTTCAAACTGTGGATGCTACGCTTACCAGAGTCTTTCTTCGATCCAAAAACAGGAACAATTTTTTTGTTTGTTTGTTTTATCACCATTGATATTGGAAAGGAAACAAAAATGAATTTCCAAGCAGCCCAACAAGAAAACACCAACACCCCCTCCCACTTGCTTAACTAGTTGAACTCTAGAAAAAAGAAAATCCTGGGACCATAACCCGAAATAGCTGTCTGCTTTCAAACACAAAGCATATATAGTATGATCATGCTGTGTTTCTTCATTAACATTAGCCGTTCCAATCCATATATTATACAAGTGACAAGCCATTTGTAATTAAGCCATGCTTCTTGGAGAACAAACATGTTCGTACAGATTGCAACACTGGCAAACTTAGCGCATGAGCATCGGTATTGTGATGGTTTTTGTGACTGTAATTTAAAAATATAAATTTATAAAAATTATAAATTATAGTTTTTTCTTAATAAGATTAAAATAAAATTTAATAGAACCCATATAAAATTATATTATTTATTAATTGATAAAATACTTTTAAATTTATAATCGAAAACAAAACGCAGACCGCATCTGTTACAAAAACAAACGAGCTTTGATCCCTCACTACAATTTTGGGCCATTACCTAGAATAGGCTGAGACTGCAATTAGCTTTTTGGTCTTTTGGAGGCTGTTTTGATTAGTCTGAGATAAGAGCAAGTCTTTGGGCCTCCAGAGACAATAATCTCTAGATGGATTTATTGGGCTTTAAGGCCCATTTCAAACCTTGAGCCTGGCGTGGTGGAGGAAAAGATAATATTTACCCCCCAATTGTCACTCAATTGTCAATTGATCCTAAGAGAAAAGAACTTTCAATTGGGATCCCCATCTATCATGCATTAGCAAATTAACCCTCTTCTTTAAATTCTTAGTATTAAAATAATACATTGTCTCAAATTTTGTTTTTGTTTGAGGACCTGTTTGAAAATAATATGATAATTGAGGGATGAGTACATGAACTGATTTTAAAGAGTGGAGCTGTGAAAAATATACGGATCATCCTCCTCCTCCAGAGGATCCATCAATTTTATTTATAAAAAAAATAAAAATAAAAATGAGGTTAATGCAGTTGGGGTTCTTCCTAGCTTTAGCTTCTGGTCTCTGCTCTTCTCATCTACATCGCCGGCGTCTCCGATCTACGTACGTTATTTTCATGCATTCCTCTCTCTCTACCTACATTTACTACTTCGTTACTCTAAATTTCCCCATGGACACCGTACCCAAATGGGTATGCTTTCCTTTCTTTTTACCCTTTTCAGTTTTTAAAATTTGGTTATTGATGTTCTTTGCTTGGATCCGAAATAAGATTTTTTAAAAAAAAAAATTAACCATATTAGGAGTAAAATGAAAAGTTTCTCAAATTGATGCCAATGTATGTTTGATGTTCTGTTTGTAAACAGAAAGATCCTAAGACGGGACAACTTGAAGGACTATCATTTGAATTTAATCTATGTGAAGCTGTGGCTACGGGGGAACAGGTGAGCTTTGCTTCGCATGTGTGTGCTTCAGGATTAAGTTCTGGTAACCCAGCCTTCTTGCTGTGTTGCTGAGGTGATGTGTGTTGTGTGGTGTTGTTATGTTTGAATTTTGATGTGATGTACAATTGATTTATTATATAGTGAGGCCGTTGTCAGGAGCGGAATAGTATTACGAGACTCACGAGGGAGTTTATTGATGCTTTACCTGTTTACCAAATGGATGGGAGGACTATGCATGGCGTAGGATCAATAAAGGAGTACTTCTGTATGTTCTTTTAATTTTCTGGTGATTTTTTTGTGGATAAATTACAGTGTAGCGATAGGAAAGCAATGACTTCAACCAATCTTCTACATAAAGTTGAGATGACTTACGTTGTGTCCTCCAATCAGGAGTTTGTTCATAGAAGAAATGGAGAAAATGTTAAAGTATTGCTCATAGCAGGAATCCTTCATTTAAGATGAATGTTTAGTTGTCATGGAAGTATTTGTGGTTTTCTCAGAAAAGAAACTAAAAGTTAATCTCTTGTTAAGATGTCAGCGGTTTTATATTTATGTTACTTTTTTAGAAGGTTTTAGTAGTTCCCCGTGAGATTTATTTTTATTCCATAACTTTGCTATAAAATTTCTCAAGAAATGGGTTTGATTATTCAGTTTTGATGCTTAATCGGGTTATTGTGAGCTATTAGGACTATTGACGGTAAGTTGTAGTCTGATTTGTTATATTTATGTACTGCAGTAACCGCTGTGAGAATAAAACCTATGCTTGGAGAAACTTTCGTGACTACTCCCTAAGACACCACCCTATGATCCAAAGCGGTTTGATCGATGCGCAGTTATTGGTAATTCAGGAGATCTTTTAAAAACAAAGTTTGGAAAGGAAATTGATGATTATGATGTTGTTATTAGAGAAAATGGTGCCCCAGTTGAGGTTAAGCTCTTTCTATTTATTTATTATTGTCAGCAGTCTAATTGTTTTTGCCACCTTTGAATCTTGTTGGTTTTGTTTTGCTATTTTGTTGTGGCAGAACTATACAGAGTTCGTGGGAAAGAAAAGCTCATTTCGCCTTCTTAACAGGGGATCTGCTAAAGCCCTTGATAAAGTTGTGTAGTTAGATGGTATGTGCACTGGTCTCTGTCTTACCATGCCTTTCATTTATTGCTAGAATACTGATATTATGAATCCTACAGAAACAAGAAAGGAATTGTCTAATGAAAATCAGAGAGGCCTTTCTCTTCTGCTTTTCTTGCTGGCTTGGCTTTGCCTTTTGTTTTCTGTAGGAAGTTCCAATAAACAATCCTGTATATCTCATGTTAGGAGCATCTTTTGGATCAGCAGCTAAAGGAACTGGACTCGAGGCTCTTGAGTTTGCTCTCTCTATCTGTGAGCCAGTTGATATGCATGGTTTCACGGTGAACCCAGGATACAAAGAATGGTATAAAAATGTCTCAATAGTTATATCTTGCAGAGAGTACTTCCCACACTTTTATTGTCGAACTTGACTAAGGAACCTTGTGTTATTTCAGGACAAGATATTCCTCTGAATCGAGACAAGGTCACACTCCTCTCCATTATCAGACATTACCATCCTGAGTAGATTAGCAGAAAATATAAACAATCAACACATAAAAAAAGAGTTCAAGAATCACACATAAAGAATTTCATCGGTTGTATTATTTGCTAAATAACATTCAAAGAACAGGGCTCAATATCAGATCTTACTATCATGGATTCATTAATGGATAAAGAAAATAATTAAAACATAAAACTAGTTCAAAAATCATCATGTAAAAAACACGGTGGTGTATTAATTAATTAATTGATTATATATTCGCATAAAACAAATAAAAATAGCTCTTTTTTATATAAAAATAGTTTATCCATCATTTCTTTGGGTGAGTTGAGGTGAGCTTTCATGGTGGATGGATGTTGGTTTTTGGTGAGGTTTAGGAACTGTAATGGTTAGAAAATATGGTGATTTGAGTAGGCGTGGGGGGCTGTAATAGCTGGAGATTTGAGGGTATTTCAGGGGCTATTAAGGGATGGTTTCAAGGTTGTTTGAGACTTTGAGTGCTGGTTTGGAGATTGAATTCAAAGCTTTTCATGGATAGAGAAATGGTGGAAATGGGGGCTATTGGGCGTGTTCGCTCGTGAGGAGAAGAGGGGCATGGTTGGTGCGACGGTGGGGAAGCTGCTTCGAGCAGGAGGTGATGAAAAGTGGGTTGTTATGTTATTCAGGAATGGCGGGGAAAGGGGTTGATGAGGGTGAGAGAGCTGCGTGTGTTTTTTTTTTAGATTCTTCTTTTATGTCCATTTTTTTTTCTCCTCTCTTACTGTTCATCGAGCACCTATTTATATTATCATTATCTTCTTTTTTTTATTCCTTCTTTTCTCATTATCTTTTCCTCACTTATGCCACCTTTACCACCTTCTCTTCTTTTCTCGTGTTTGGAAATG
>Ga0307511_10007156_pt1 | contig 11242 bp, 7 predicted proteins | sample 13_EM_MG_FD_200266 | JGI IMG/M metagenome (GOLD analysis project Ga0307511, IMG submission 200266) | Populus trichocarpa ectomycorrhiza microbial communities from riparian zone in the Pacific Northwest, United States - 13_EM | ecosystem: Host-associated > Plants > Roots > Unclassified | place...
ATTCTCTCCAGACAAAGCGTTAGCAGCGGTTGCGCGGATGGAGGACGAGATGGTCACAGTTCTGGAGCTCAGGTCCGGCGTCCCACGACTGATCATCGATACAGGTATGAAGGTTCATGGTGTCGGGGTGGCTGGGAACACCGTCGTCGTTGTCGGTGACACGCGGATTACTACTTGGAACCTGCCCGTAGTGGACCGCGATCCCGCTCCTAGAGCGAACATTGACGACAGTATTAAGAGCACACTGTTCAACCATCCACCATTTCCTTCCTTGGCACCGAGGCCGATGACATCGGTATCCCCAGACTTGCACCACGCCGCCATCGCGGAGCACAAGCATACAGGGTCCCACTTGCACCTTTACAACCTCCACACCGGAGATTCTCTTGCCTCGGTGCCCATGGGATTGGAAGCCAGCCCCTGGTTTACTCCTGATGGACACAAAATTTGGTGTGTTACAGATGGCGGTGAGGCGGAATTGTGGGGAATCGTTGAGGATCATGAATCCGGCCTCACCAACCTGAAGCATCTGAAATCAACTATCCACCCACCGGATGGGTTCCCCTGGGGTCCATCTCCTGGCTACAGTGTCCCGGATAGTCGGTGGTTACTCAACTCGAATGGGAAGCGGCTGTTGTGGTTGCCCCCTCATTGGCGGTTGGATGGGTGGAATAGGATGTGGGATGGACGATTTCTCACCTTGTCGGATCGTGAGTTGTTGGAGCCTGTCATTTTGGAGTTAGAGGCGTAATTCATGGTACGATTTTCCCTTCGTCCCTCACATCTATCCCTTTTTTGTTCTCGTTCGAGCCTCAGTTGTCGGTTATGTCCTATATGCTCCAGCGGTAATATCTCCTAGCTATTTTCACGAGGCGCACCATTCGAATACGCTGCGCGTGATCACCGTGAGACCATTTTTAAATGGTTTTGGATTCCAGGATTCCCAGACAAACGGACGGTTGAAACGCAATGAGTTGCCGACTCCATACTAAAATGAGTTATGCGATTCAGTCGCCTGAGGGTCGTGAATGCTTCTTTGTAGTTTCCATCACGGCGCTCCTAGTTGTGGCTCTCCAAACGTTTATCCTTGTTGTGTTCGAATCATCAGCACGGAATGGTGGGGAGGACGACCCTCGTGTATGTCCGTTCTCCTCCTACCACTCCTCGGCGACTCAATCCCCCATGTTAATAAGCAAAATATGAAACGTAGTCTTCAGTTCGATTCTCGCCTAAGACAAAGCGCTTTGCTCTTTCGTCCCTATCTTCTGAGAATGACGACTGAATGAGTGTGGGCAGACCGTTCACAAACAGGTTCTTGTATTGAAAGTCCTGCTGTTCTCAGGGATTAAATAGGCCCTGTGTAGTGATCGCCTCTGTCAGCTACGCTCACAGGGTCCCCACGTTAGGAGGTGCCGGAGCAGGGAACACTCCCCTTCTGAGGCTGACCCCTAATCAACTGGAATCCACACCCATCTATCCGTCACCTGCGAGCGACGTGTAGATATCAGACACAGCACGGAATCCCTCGCATACATCCAAAAATGGGTAGTACACTAGAATCTACAAAGAGGACGGGTTAGGGTTGCTGGTAAGCCCTCTGATCAGCCACTTCGCAAGGACGAAACCCAAAGTCCGAACGACATTGGCGTCGTAACAACGGTAACGTGTTCATCGCGATCTGTTAGGTATATATGTTGGCAGTGGGCCGTCGGGAGAATGCGTGTACTCATACCCCTCTGCAAGTTATGCATGTGAACGAGGAACCAAGCAAAGGAGAGAACTTTTCTCAGTGATCCTGCGGGTCAGGACGTCCCCTCTCGCTCTCACTCTCCTGCGTACTAGTCCCCTCCCTACTGCTGTCTTTCAATACTTCAATAACTGAGACCGTCATCGCGATCCTCATCGTTGATACTTCCATTCTCAGCCGTTGTGGTCCTGGTCTCATTCGCGGTCACTCATGAGCCGATCCGAGGTAGTGTTGTTTGGTACCGTGGGTCCGCCGCGAGCGCTTATCCTCTTCTACCGACGAGGATGAACTCAACGTTCGAAAAAAAGGACAAAAAGCCAACCAAATCTTCCCAGCGGCACATCTCCTTGGGGATCCCTACAAACATCGCCGTTGGCCCACTTGGTTTTCGAGCAGAGTTGGACATTGGCCCAAAAGGTGAGCAGACTTTTTTCGGCACGATTTAGTGGTTTATCGGCCTGATCCAACTATAGCACGAGATGAGAGGAACCCTGGGGCTTCACGGATTGTATTCAACAAAGCCAAGAGTTTAACGTCGACCCACGGCGCTGTGGTTGATAATACTGGACACAGGCACGGCCCTGCAAGCGAGTGTTTTCCATCCCCGTGATCGTACCACAATGTTCATACGGATATCTGCGTCTCTCCTCGTTAGAAGAGGATGTCGGGGACACTAGAGAGGAAGGCGGCCAACCGGAAGTGACATCGAGGGGTACGCGTTAATGCCGCTATGTTGTTCGCTTTCCGTTGACATCTCTCAGTTCCGGAGGAAGCCGCGGGAGACACAACCCTTTGGGCTTTTACCGCTCCCATCGATGTTGCAAAGGACCCTCCAGATGGATTTAGCCCTCTCAAAGCCGCCCTCAGGACCATCTCTACTGCTGACACAGATTCTAAAGTCGGTTTGGGTCCCCTACTCGTGGTTCTCCTTTGACGATGCCATTCACAGGAAATCGTCGCCATCAGGAACAAAGTCAAAAACCTCCTATCAAGCATTGCCACGCTGGAGGCGCCTTTCGCAACTCGTCCAAGCGAGGTAGCAGAGCAGAGGCGCCGGACTGAACTCATACGGTGCGCAGCCACATATTTCCTTTTCAGAGTCGGCGCTGACTTCCTTCCAGCAAGTTCAAGGACATTGAAGGACAAATACAGTCCTTGTCAGAGAAGATAGAGATACAACGGCTTGCTGACCGCGTTCAATGGAGTGAAGATGTGCTCAGACTCCTCGACGATCTACAAGACACCACCGCTCATTACCAGGTCCGCTCATGACCTGACCGTCTTTCCCGATGTTGACGGGGGCAACAGGTTGTGCATCAAACGATGGTATATGATCAAGGGTGCAAACTGATTGTGGGCGTTCCCCCTTTCCTCCGATTAAATAAAATAATCTCCCTCCCGACAGAATCCAGGTCGGAAAATATTCCGTTTCCGATGACGGCGTCTGACGTGAACCCCGATAGCTGAAGCGACCGTCATCAACGGTATACGCTGTGCAGAGGCGGTCGAGTATCGACACGGTGACCGTAGGGGCTGCCTCAGGGGAACCCGCAGAGTTATCTTGGACGAGATCGAACTCTGGAGACGGGAGTTTGACAAGCCGCCGGTCTACTGGTTGAACGGGTTGGCCGGGACGGGGAAAACCACCATCGCGCAGACAATCGCGGAAAGGATTTTCCAAAACGGACAGCTTGGGGCCTCCTTCTTTTGTTCGCGAGACTTCGAGGACCGAAGCAACCTTCAGTTCATCTTCCCCACCCTCGCTGTCCAACTCGCACGGAGATATACCGAATTCCGATCGATCCTCGTCCCATTAGTTCAGTCGGATCCAACAATCGTCCACGAATCCCTGTATGGACAGATGGATAAGTTGATTGTTGGGCCCCTCGTCAGATCCGGTATTTCGACCGTGATCGTTATCGACGCCTTGGACGAATGCAGAGACGAAGAATCCGCTTCGGCGATCCTGTCCGTCCTTGGGCAGTTTGTATCCCGGGTCCCGAAGGTCAAATTCTTTCTCACCGGTCGCCCGGAGCCGCGGATTCGAGAAGGTTTCCGCCTCCCGTTGTTGGCCAAAGCAACGGACGTATTCGTCCTCCACGAGGTTGAGTCAGGTCAGGTCGGCAGTGACATACGACTGTTCTTCAGACATGCATTCTCGGAACTCAAGGGCCGTCGACACGGACTGGATGGGTGGCCGACCGAAGAGCAGTTGGACTTACTTTGTAAGCGGGCGGGGGGATTGTTTGTCTACGCCGCAGCAACTGTCAAGTTCGTCGACAATCAGAATGGTAACCCCAGGAAACGGTTGGACCTTCTTCTGCAATCGCCCGAGAACAGTGTCCGCGAAGGGAAAATCAAGTTCAAGGCAAATACAACGCTGGATTCGCTCTACCTGTCAATTCTTCAGGAGGCGTTCGGCGACGACGACCCAGAAGATGATCCCAAGATTCGCTCAGTGCTTGGTGCCGTGATCCTTGCCACAAACCCCCTTTCTCCGTCCACGATTGCTACACTCTTAGGATTCGACACTGAGGATGCATTTCCCCTTTTGTCATCGATTAGCTCGCTCCTTATTCTCCAGGAGGACGTCGATCGCCCTGTCCAACCCTTCCACAAATCCTTCCCCGACTTCATTGTCGATCCGACCCGCTGTGTCAATCGGAGGTTCTACGTTTCTCCTCCCGATCACCATATGGAACTTCTGGTTGGCTGCCTCGGGCTAATGAATCTAAGGCTGGAGCAGAATATGTGCAACCTCCCCGATGGTGTTCTCAATTCCGAGGTCGACAATTTGAAGGAGAGGATCGAGGAGTACATCGACCACGGTTTGCTGTACGCCTGCAGGTCATGGCACAGACACCTCGTTAGCACAGCGCTCGCACACAGGCCCGGAATCGCGTCTGTCCTGCGCCGGTTCCTGGAAGAAAAGTTTTTGTTCTGGTTGGAGGTGCTTAGCGTCATTGGCGCAGCGAGGGAAGCGATCCACGCATTGGACGTGGCCGCAAAGTGGCTAGATGTGTGTTGAGTTCCCATGCCCAATCTTCTTCCAAAAATTCACCCAGACCAGATCCAGGCATCGCCAACTCGTGTCATTGTCAACGACTACTTTCGATTTGTCACTGGATTCTTCGAAGTCATCAGCACATCCGCTCCGCATATCTATCATTCCGCGCTCCTCCTCTCCCCCCGCACATCGGTCGTACGCAAGCTACATGACTCGTACACCCGGCCCATGGTGAGGGTCGTGCGGGGGTTGCCGGACTCATGGGAACCGGTTGTTGCGACCCAGAGGCATCACGATTTTGATTCCGCTCAGGAGGTCGCGTGGTCACCGTGCGGCAGGCTCATCGCGGTTGCCTGGATCGCCTCCAGGACAATAGAAGTTATGGATGCAGTAACTCTTGAGCGACTTGACACCTTCGAGCACCCCGAAGATAGAACTGAATGGCTTAGTTTCTCTCAAGATAGCCGCTCAATAACGCGATTCGGTCTCCACTTCGGGGCGCATTATTCTGATGATGTGTGGGGACTCTCCAGTTGGGACCTCCAGACAGGTGGGCCGATCGGCTCCATCCACCCAGAACTACACAGACACCCCGAAGACAGCTTCTCGTCCACCCATTCTATGGATGGGAAGATGGTTGCGGTTGCGTGTCGTCCTTGGGTTGACGCCAACACCACCACCACCATCTCCACCTATAACCTCATCTCCAGGACACACGCATATTCCCATCGCGTCTCGGAAGGACACATCGTGGCCCCGATTTGGACTCATGGAGAGTGTCTCCGATTCGCTACTGCGAAGCCAGGGTACATCACCATATGGGAGGCCGGGTTTACCTCAATATGCACACTGGCAGAGGTCGAGTCTTTCCCCGCCCCAGATGGCATCAAGGATTCGAAAGAACATTTGTTTCTTCCCTCTCTTTTCCGGCTCGCCTTCACCCCTCAAAATGCAGTTTTGGTGTGGGATGTTCGGGATTCCAAGTATCTCCTAAACTTTATGGGCATTCATCCTACGAAATTGTCCTTCTCCACCGACGGCCGTTTCCTTGCATGTGGAGCCACCAGTCATGAGGTTTACCTCTGGAAGGAGTCCCCCACCGGCTACACGCTTCATCAACGAGTTGCGTTCAACATCCATAGATATGTCAAACCACTTCTCTCACCAAACGGGGAATCAATCATCGCGTTCAGCCAAACAACAATTCAGCTGTGGAACACAACAGATCCAACCCCCTCCCTCTCCAGCGTTCAAACTCAATTCATTGAGCCGAGTAGCTACATCATGGATTTTTCCCCGGATAAAACGTTGGCGGTGGTCGCGCCATTGGAAGGAAATATCGCCACGGTTCTCGACCTCAAGTCTGGTGATCCGCGGTTGATCATCGACACGGGCATGAAAGTCCTTTGCCTGAGGATCACTGGGAGTACCATCGTTGTTGTTGGCGAGGGGAAGGTCATCACTTGGAACCTACCCGCAGCGGGCGGTGTTCTCAATGCCAGGGCGAACGTCAATGATAGTGTTCGGACTACGACGTTCGATTATTTGCCGCCCTGTTTCATATTCCCTCGTGCCATACCAGTACTCTACACATCGATATCCCCAGATTTGAACCGCATTGCAGTCGCAGAGCGTTCCGTGGGTTTGAGCATTTACGATGTGGCTACCGGGAAGCATCTCGCGCACGATCCCCCCGCAGAAGGGCCTGTCCCATGGTTCACTCCGGACGGACGCGACGTCTGGTGTGCAGGGTATCTTACTCGCACAGTGGAGGGGTGGTCAATCATCGAGGACAGCGAAACAGACCTCGTCAGGCTTGAGCCCCTAGGACCGACTGCACACCCATCAGGAGGCCCCCCCTGGAGATCATCTCTCGGTTATGAAATCACGCCCGACGGGTGGGCCCTCAATCCCAGCGGGAAGCGGCTTTTATGGTTACCTCATCATTGGAGGTTGCCCGATGAATACAGGGTATGGGGTGGTCGATTTCTTGGGCTGCTGCATCACGAATTACCAGAACCTGTCATTCTAGAGTTAGGCGAGTGATCGCTAGAACACCTTTCCCTTTCACGAGATACATCCGCATTCTGCTGTCCTCTGCTTATATTCTATTGTGTTCAAGTTCCAATGTAATTCCTCGTGATCCCCACTGGTACTCATGTACGTCGACAAACCAAACCATTCTAGGTCTGATGCATGTACTCATATACATGGTGAGAGGTTGCTCTGATCGCTCGGACCCCAAGCGAATCGCGCGGGATAAATTTCCAGAGCCAGACGCCGACTCGACTTGGAGACCGCTGTTTACGCGGCACGCGAGCCCTTTGTCCACCGAACACCCCGAAACCGTGGGGTGGGGAGGTGAGGGGGTGACCTTCGCATTTTCACTCTTGATCCTGGCCCTGCGACCCCACAATATCAGCGACTCGATCTCGTGGCTGGGTGTCCCGGTGAGTTTCAAGGGACGACGAGGAACTTGGCTGTGACAGCTGGGTGGTTGTTTCCACCCGACGGTCGCGATTGGCTCTGTATGCCCGTAACAATCGGCCTCGCGCCCACAAGAGACGGGAGGGACAACGAAGCCGGAAGAAAAAACTGATCCAAATCGACAGTGATCGTGCTTCTGGCTATTGAGTACTTGAGTGGCGGTCCGCAGTTAGTCGAGCCACCCGGGGCGCCGCCTCACGTTCAGTCGAGGGTACCTCTGAAACAGTGAAAACAGGTTGGACTCCATTAGGTTGTCGGGGGGTCTTGGGGACAGTATACGTTCACCTTTTTGAGCTCAGGAGAGGGAAGACAGGGAGGAGGGCTAGTCGACGTTCGCACACTTGCCTCACCCCTGGAATCTGACACTTGAGGTCCGGCTAAATATCCAAGAAGAGCATGGTATTACAAAAGTCAAGATTACTTCTACCTGATTACACCACGTCTAGTGGCAGCGACCGCCAAGAACGATCTTCATGAACAGGTTGAGATACCAACCCGTCAACCCCCAGATTTCTAACCGTCCATCAAGTCCTCCATGCACATCATCCTCGGGACTCACACCTGCATGCGACCATTCGATCTCAGGCGCCACGAGATCTGTAACGTCGCATGCCCAGTATGGGGTAGACCCGCGAAACTTGTACTCCCGGAGGTGATGAGGGTCTGCGAACCGACTGAGAGGGAGGTGGAAGACAGTGGCGACCTCAACTTGAGATAAAGTCAGGGATGATAGGGGCGGCGAAGGCAACGGTGAGGTGTCGTCTATGTCAACGGTTGATTTGTAGGGTTTTTCGTGCAGAAACGCCTTCACTGAAGTTATTTGGTGGGAGGAGTGAATGGAATGCTCAAAACTCACCACGTAGGGCCAGACTCGGAGGCCGCTCAGCGACCGCGTTGGTGGACCAAGCCTTCCCAGTATCTCAATCCTGTCTGCATCTATCCCGACCTCCTCCTTCGTTTCCCTCAGCGCGGCGTGTAAGAGGGATTCATCGGTCGGGTCGAGTTTTCCACCTGGGAAGCTTGACCACCTTGGGTAAAAGCCGGCAAAAAAAGAACGCGGAAATGCCCCACCTAACTTCGCCGGAATGCGCCCTCAGCTTCCCTCTAACCTCGAATAGTAGGCCGGGGTTGTCATTTAGGTTGCAGAGCGGGACGAGGACTGCCGCGTGGGTTTCTGTAGGGTTTATTGGGTATTTCGTGGTGTTGGCTGTCGACAGCGCGTCCTTGATTGTCCTTAGAGATCTTCTAGTGAATGGAGAGGTCAAGGAGACGATGGAAACATTTGGGTTGGGTATCGGTAATCGAGACATTTGTGAAAGTGAGCGTCATCTCGGTCAGTCCGACGACGGGTTCGTCGTGAGTGGTCAAAGTGATCGACCCCGTCCCACGCTTGAGCTTGAGGCTTTTCCCTTGCCGGGGCAGTCCCCCCCGAATCCACTCTCACATCCCATGGTCGTACCAAGTTTAACGCGCAACAACACTGCTGTCAGAATGCTTACGCGAATCCTCACCTTCGTTGTGCTGTCGATGATCTTTTCGTATCGTCGTACACATCCGAGACTCCTCCCCCGGTGTGAGCTTCCACCGTTCGCCACCATGAGCCCGTGTTGTAGCTTCCCCAACAACGATGCGACAGTCTACTTTCCCGGCCTCGTCAAAAATTTTGGACGAGCTCGATCCCATTACTATATGTTCGCGGACGGGGATTTCGAGACCAAGGATCCGATTCAAAATCCTATTGGTGTTTTTCAGACTCTTTGGGCCCGAGCCGCTCGTATCTGGACGAACGACTCCATTTTCGGCGTGCTCGCTGGTCAATCTGTGTCGTTGTACATTGCCCGCATGGATATATCGTGGATGGGCTATATTAGCTGCCCAGACCTTCCTGTAAGTGCAATGCCCTATCCCCTTACTCTCTCTTACTGTCTCTGCTTTGGGTACCTCATCCGCATGCTGTACTATCGTTCGCAAATATAAGGAGACGTAGGGGATCGCGACCGTTTGATTCACGACCGTAACGCCAGACGGTTGTACGTACGTCCGGTTCCAAAGGGTGGGTCTGAGTTCCCGCTTACATTCGCCAAAGCAACGATAAAAAAATCCTCCAGGTATAGGGGTTGCCTGTGGGAGGCAAGGGAAGGCCCGCGAACCGTACTTCCGATATGTCCATCTCGAAAGCTGACCGTGCGCAACCATCGCCTTTCCTCTCAAGCATGCCGCTTAACCATCAGCGTTGCCAACCAGTCCATAAACTTCGGCATAGACATGAGATTCGGAATGTAGCCCTCGTTCCAAGTAAGCTTCCAGATGAACGCGATCTCTACCGGGTGTCTGGTCCTTTATTGTGTGGTATGCCACGGGCGATCCTCCTTGAGGGCATTGTCCGTACCTCGCGGCACCAACCGAGGATCCCGAACTGGGATACCACTGAGGTGCGTTTTTATTCGCGTACATCACTCGAAACGTAAGTTACCACCTTTAGAGACTTGGCCCTTGAGCTGATCCCCACACAGGCAGAAAAATATGCTGGAGAACCACGCCGCCGGCCACGCGAGGTCGGTGTGCGGGCCGGACGACGCCGGAGTGTCGGAGTGCCGGACCCAACACCGTTAAATGGTGCCGAACGGCGAGTGACTAGGGGCATGTATGGAAACCCCTGTCTGGCCCGACCACCAAAAGCAACAGCTTCGATGTCATCGACGAAGACTCCTACGTCCTCATTGCCAGGTAATTCCTCTGTCGACCGTTCAGGGTTCTGTTAAACGGTTCTGTTAACCACAGCGATCGAGTTGCTCGCCAAGCGCATTTGGTACAGAAGTCGAGCCGGGATCCGGGGAGTGCGCTCAGGGGGCGCTTCTCCGGGGACTGTTACAACACACCCATCCACTGCCACCAGACTTCCCCTGGAACTTGTCGAAATGGTTATCGCCAACCTTATCCACGACAGGCGCAGCCTCCTCTCGTGTTCCCTGACCTGTCACTCCTGGTACACCGCCTCCGTCCCCTACATTCACCACACCCTTGTTGTTCAAACCGTTTCACGGTGTGACCACCCGAGACTTGTGTGGCCCAAACCGCTCCAAGAGGCGAACAAGCTTGGTCTACTTCCCCTTGTCAAGAAGTTCCGGGTCCGCGTTGGGTTCTCTGACACTGCCACGTTCTCTCTAAAGCGATTCAACTGGGGCACTCTGCGTCAATTTTCTGCATTGACCAATGTTCAGGAACTTGCGATAGACTATTTGGATATTCCTAGCTTCATGCCGAAGATTCGACGGTACTTTGGGCACTTCTCACCGACAGTCCGATCGCTCGCCTTGAGGAAACCCAAAGGAACCAGTCGACAGATTATATTCTTCATCGGACTATTTCAGCACTTAGAAGATCTTAAGCTCCTCTATGACGCGATCGATCCCCAAGAGGAGGAGCTGACGGACAACAAAGCACTCGTCCCTTCCTTCATCCCCCCACTGAGTGGACGGTTGACTATCACATGTTTCAGGAGGAGGGAGGGCCTGTTGGGGGACATGGTTGACCTGTTTGGGGGAATCCGGTTTCGTCACATGGATCTTTTCAATGTGAAGGAAACGCGGCTCCTACTTGGCGCCTGTGCGGAAACTTTGGAAACTTTGCGGTTATGTCCAACCGATCCTCATGGTTAGGGGCTCTCCATGAATGGGGTGTGGGTGCCGGCTGACAACTTCATAGCTAGGTCCTCCCTTAGGGACTTTGATCTATTGCGAAACAAATTACTTCGAACTCTCCAGGTCACTGTATGGTCTGATGATAGACTACGAGTTTGTTCACCGGCTGTCGCCGCAAGGCTCCTGACATACGCGCTCTCGACCATCACATCCCCCGTTTTTACTGAGGTCATCGCTCTTTATCGGGAATATCACTTCTGTGATGTAGAATTTCCGTGGTCAGACCGACCTCGTTTACGTAGGAGGTCGTTGGCTGAAAAAGCGGAGGAAGCCTCGCCGCACAGTCGGCGATTTGAAGCG
>Ga0307511_10007158_pt1 | contig 11242 bp, 10 predicted proteins | sample 13_EM_MG_FD_200266 | JGI IMG/M metagenome (GOLD analysis project Ga0307511, IMG submission 200266) | Populus trichocarpa ectomycorrhiza microbial communities from riparian zone in the Pacific Northwest, United States - 13_EM | ecosystem: Host-associated > Plants > Roots > Unclassified | place...
CTACACGCACGGTGCGAATGCTCTTTTGAGTCGTTTGCGGCATCGCCCATTGTAAGCCTGCGTGCGAATTTGACAAAACCCCAACGCAGCTGTGAACTGCGTTCCGTTTGGCTGCGTCATGCGCGACGCAACCGGGCAAATGTCTGAAGCGGTTCGCGCCGCGCGCGCCGCTGTTGAGCGATAGTACAGACATGGACACACACATCAACATCAAGGCCCTGCAATTCACCGATCTCATTGAGCTGGGAAGGCTCGCCGCCGAGGCAATGGAGCTCTCCCAGGAATACGATCAGTCGCGATCGCAGAAATACTGCAAGCTCATGGCAGCTTGCAACATCGAAATGCTCGAGCGGCGGCGCGAGGCCGAGCGCTTGTGTGGCACGGCGCTGAGCAACTGACCATGGCTGCCGGCTTGATTGGCCGGCGCGGCCGTCAACCGCAGTTCTGACCGCCGCGTCCGCAGTCGCGGCCGGGCCCCGGCCCGGAAAGCCGTCGGCGGGTCAGTCAAGAGCCTGGGCCGACGCGCGGGATGTAACCGGACGTAGGAGGGGTCCGACGCGAGCCTCAGACACCGGCCGATGGTCTCGTGACGCGCCGCCCATCAAGATGCGGCACGTTAGACCGATCAGGAGAGGTTTATGACTCCGCGAAAGACAGTCTTGTTAGCAGCACTGATTTCGATGGCTCCGGCCGCGCTCGTGATGGCTCAGAGCCAGACGATGCCGACGGATACATCGCCAAGCTCCGCCTCGAGTCCCTCGCAACGGGACGCGACCTCCAGCAGCGCAACTGAATCGCCAACGACCGACGGCACGAATCCTTCGGCCGCCTCCACTCCACACCAGCAGCAGGCGATCCATACAGCAGCCAGCAAGAAGGCTATGAAGGACTGCGTTGCCAAACAGCAGTCTGACAACTCAGGTATGTCGGCGGCTGATGCCAAGAAGGCGTGCAAGGCCCAGATGAAGGGCAGCGGCTGATCGCGCCCAGCGGTTAATCGTTAATCGCATTGACGCCGCGCACACAGACGCGGCGTGACTGAACAGGCGGCGAGGGTATTCCCCTCGCCGTCGTCATTTCAATGACTGGGTTTCTGAAGCACCGCTTCTGTGTGCATCCGTCAATTAATCGGCTGCTGTAGGCATGGGCTGACAAACAGCCGCGCAAACTGGCACGGGCGCGATGCGGAACCGGCGCCGTGCCAAAACGTTGTTTCCTCATGGACAACAATAGCTTACATGCACGTCTGCGTTCCTCACTGGCGCTCGGCGCGGCAGTTCTACTGGTAGGCGGAACGGCGTCCCGCTGCCTGGCCGACGACGGTCCAACCCAGGCCGCGGCGCTCGAGCAGAGAGGGTCCGAGGAGAGTTTGAAGAACACTCAGGCGACCCGAAACGCCGAGAAGGTCAAACACCACGTGCCTGATTTCTCCGCCAGGAAGCGCATGGGCAAGGCTTCTTTTTACGCGAATGAATTCGCCGGGCGGAAAATGGCTGACGGGGCTGCGATGGATCCTCACGGCGACAATGCCGCGAGCAAGACCTTACCCTTGGGCACCACGGCAAAGGTAACCAACCTGGAGACCGGCAAGAGCGCCGTGGTCACGATTCAGGACCGCGGCCCTTATGTGCCTGGGCGGATTGTGGATTTGTCGCCCGCTACGGCGCGGCAGATCGGGATCTCGCATCGAAAAGGGGTTGCGTTGGTGGTGGTGGCGCCTATTGCGGTTCCGCAGCCGGACGGCCGGATCAAGTTAGGGGCGGCCGCACATGAGTCGCTGGCGGACACTACTGTTAGCAAGGCAATCAGAGACGCCTCGGTTGACACACGGACCGTGCAGCGCTGACGATCGGCAGCGACTGTGCAGCGCTGGCGACCAGCAACGACCGTGCTGACGACCGGCAACGGTGCCGGAGGACTGGCAGCGCTACTTCGCGCCGGCCGCCGATTTCGACCGGGCTTGCAGCTCTTCGTACACAATCCCCAGCAAGTACGGCTGCTTGATCAGATTGCCACCCCACTTTGTGTCGAGATCGTCGAGCGGGTGAGATGCGATCAAGGCGTCCTCGGTCATACCCGCAGCGACAGCTTTCGCGACACGCTTGCGAACCTCACGCAACATTCCCTGATACTCGCGAACATCCTCCCGGTTCGCGATGGGTCCATGGCCCGGGATGATTTTGGTGTTCGGCCCGCTCATTTTGTAGAGCGTGTCATAGAGGACGATCATGCCGTCGATCGTGCCTCCGTGTGGCTGATCGATGTCCGGATAGAAGCCGTGGAAAAACGTATCACCGGTTTGTATGACATCGGCCTCGACGAAGCGAACGATCAGGTCTCCGTTGGTATGCGCGGGCGGCACATGGATGATCTCGACAGTTTGTCCTGACAGGTGAAATTTGACCCCGTTGTTTACAGTCACCACCGGAATAGCGGCGGGGTCGGGCGCGTACGGTGATCCGGGTGGAGAGGTTTTTGTGGCTTGCGCCTTTTCGATGTACTCGCGGGTCTGCTCGCTGGAGAAGATGACCACGCCGGCTTTTCCAAACAGCCCGTCCCCGCCCACATGATCCCAATGCCAGTGGGTGTTTACCAGGTAGCGGACCGGTTGCGGCGAGATGTGCGCCACCGCGGCGAGCACCTTGTCGTGCAGCTGCGGCCATTCGGCGTCGATGAGCAGCACTCCCTCATCCCCTGCGAGTACGCCGATGTTGCCGCCGAAACTCTCCAGCATGTGCACGCCGTGCCCGAGATCCCGGTCTTCGACTGGCGTCTTGCTCCAGTCCGGTAGATCCATTTTCTCGGCGGGCCGCGCGCCGGCTGGCAGGGACAACATGCAGCTGTAGGCCACTATGAAGCTGCCGGCCAGCGCTCTCACAAGTCGTTTCATGTTGCGTCTGGTTACGGAGCGACCCAGCCCATGACCGGCACTGAGCTGATCGCGTTCTTGGGGCTGCCCTTGATGACGCGGTCGCTGTAGGAAACGTATACGAGCACGTTGCGCTGTTTGTCGTAGAAGCGCACGACGTGCAGTCGCTTGAATATGAAGCTACGCCGCTCCTCGAATACCGACTCGCCGTCTTTCAGGTCCGCCGGAATCTGAATCGGTCCCACTTGCCGGCAGGCGATGCTGGCGTCGCTGGTGTCTTCCGCGAGTCCCAATTCTCCCTTGATGCCACCAGTGACTGCGCGGCTGATGTGGCAGGCCACGCCTTTGACCTTCGGATCGTCGAAGCCGTCCACCACGATCCGGTCGTTAGGGCCGATCCAACGGAAATTTGTGCTGACCTCGCCCGTTGTGCCGCGTCCCGGCCGCAACCATAGCCACAGGACAAATATCAGCAGCAGCACTACCAGTAAAACGCCCGCCATCGAAGCTACTCGTCGCATTGCCACTCCGGTCCGCGCCTGGAAAGGAGGGATTGTACGACTTTAGCCCCCGCCCTGGGTTTGGCCCGGTGTCACGAGCATCCCGGTAGCGGCATGACAGTCGATGTATTCGAACTCCTGCTCGTCGCGCGCCAACACGGCGACTTCGTGGTACAGACGCAGCTTCAGATTGAATTCGAGCGTTTGGACCACGCGCATGAACGTGCCGAAAATCGCAATGTGAGTCGGATGTGCCTCCGCCCACTTTTCGAGGTGCGCGAGCGACTTCCACATGCTGAAGCCAAAGGTCTTTTCCACTGGCTCGCCGTGTTGGTCGACATGCCGCACATAGCGATTGACGTAACAGCCGATCGAAACACCCTGGTCGCGGAGGAATTCCATTCCTTGGCGCAGAATCGGTTCGATATCTTCCGCGTATAGCGCCCGCTCTTTCCCTTCGGTTTCAGTCCAGTCCTGCCCTGAGCGGATGATGGCCAGATTCTCGTGGCCCGAAATGCGAGTACGACGGCCGCGCGCGGAGGTTGATTCGACGTGTGGCAGACCGGAGGAATGCAACGGGTCGGTTTGGGAGAGTGGCAGCCGCTCGCGCATCGAACCCCAGTAGGCATGTTCGCTGATATCTTCCGTACTCCTTCGGCCAAGCGCGACGCCAACGCCTTCCAGGTGGTCCGGGTTGCTGAACAATGTCTCAAAACGCTCCAGGCGGGGTGAGAAGATTTCCCGGAAGTAGCCAACGCCCGTGTTGACCTGGTCGCGTGAAAGCCACCACTGGGCAACGGCTGCGGAATTCCGCCAGCGCTCAAAGCTGTCAGGGTCCAACCAGTAGGCGACGGCGAGCCGATTTTGAAAGCCGGCCGAGTCAACTTCGCGGGCGCGGTCAAAATGCACCGGGCCGTCGGCCATGCCGAGGTGCGTGACAATCTGTGCAAACTCTTTGTCAGCGGCCGTCTCCAAATGGGCTCCGCGCCATTGAACCCCGAAGTAGGCCATGACAACCCGACGCACTTGCCCGGATGAACGCGCCACCCAGGCGGGGTAGGGTGGTGTGTAGTTGTCATCTACACGTCGCGGCTGGCTCCGGGGGCAGCGGAGATTTTCGGGGATGGACGATTCCATGCTGAAAACTCCTACAGTATCGAGGACACGGGCAACGACTGTGTGGCTGATTGCATCGCGGTCTCAGGATCCGCGCACGCCTTTGTGGCGCAGAATATCTGCGAGGTGTCGCGAGAGGAATGCTTATTGGTGAGTGGTTCCACGCATCGGCTCGGCGCGGCGTTGAACAACAGCCGTGCAACATCCGGCCGCGAATAGTGGCCGGTCGGGTCGGCAGCTGATTTGGCGAAGGAAATTGCGTCCAAGTCGATATCGGCGTACAGCAATCCCTCTTCAGCGGGCGGCAGTGGTGTAGCCAGCGGCGAGCCGTCCGGGCCGAAGATCATGGCGTACCCGCCTCCGGCTTGCAGCAGGTCCCGCTTGGAGGGCGAATCACACAGCATTTCCATCATCTGTGCTGACACGACGCCGCACGCCGCGACTACGAAGCATTGGCCCTCCGCGGCATAAACCTGGCTGAGCGCCGTGTTCAGTTGGGGACCGAGTGCATAGGCTTTGCCCGAATATAACGAGAACCCCGGCCAGGACGCCACATGGATCTGCTCGTTCTGCGCATACATGGCGTATTTCGTGAGTGGATTTATGTGCTCCCAACAGCACAACGCTCCGAGGCGTCCCAGATCGGTGTCATGCACCTTGATATCGCTGCCGTCGCCCTCTCCAAAAATGGTCCGTTCGACGTGCGTTGATTTGAGTTTGCGACGCGCACTGACTATGTTTCCCGAAGAGTCGATGATCAGTTGCGCGATATAGAGGCTGCCTGCGGCGCGCTCACTGTAGCCCATCACAACGGTGATTGCGTGCTCTGCGGCCGCGGCGGCGATGCGCTTGGCCTCCGGTCCGTCAGCGGTCATGCAGTTGGCGAAATGGCGCGCCACAAACTGCATGCCCCAGGCCGGAGAATCGAGCCATGCCCACCAGGGGTAGCCGGGAATCCAGCATTCCGGGAAAGCGATGAGGGAGGCGCCGGCGGCCGCCGCTTCTTCGATATAGCGGATCGTTTTGTCCACCCCGGTGGACAGATCCAGGAATGCGGGGGCGGCCTGAACGGCCGCTACCCTCAGGGGGGTTTTTGACATTGTGTGCGTTTCTCCCGTGCGCGTGGGCCGTTGCGGATCGTCAGCCCGGCTGAACGGCAGTATCCGGCGCTCTTTCCTGCCGGAATGGACTGCAGCGGCCCGGCTTTTTGCCCCTTCCGGCACGCTGCCGTCGGGTGCCGGCAACGCGCTCCAGGCCATTATTGACACGGCATCGAGACGACAACACTATACCCGTCGAGGGGGCTCACAACGCCTGAAGGCCAAGCCGTGAATGATGTGCTGATGTCGACCGACACAGTCTGCGAGCGTGAGCGCCTCGCTTATTGGCGCGAGGCGGTATGCGAAACGTTCGTTGAGTTGGAGTGCGATACCCACCGGCCGGCGCAATTTTTCGGATCTTTGACGAGCAAGGTGGTCGGTGCCATCCAGTACTCAGCGGTTCGCTCGGCTCCTCAGCATGTGGCTCGCACACGGCACAAAATCTCACGGTCCGGACACGATTATTTTTTGCTGAGCCTGCAGACCCGCGGGCAGGGTGTGCTCGAGCAGGGCGGCAGGCGGGCGGTGCTGCAGACTGGAGATTTTTCTCTTTACGATACAACACGACCGTACGACCTCTGGTTCGATGCGCAATTCAGCCAACTCGTGCTGCGTCTGCCGCGGCAGATGGTTGCCCAACGACTATTCGACGCAGACCGTTTCACGGCACTTAGAATTGCCGGGGATGTAGGTGCGGGCCGTCTCGCCTCGTTGTTCTTTCGGCAGTTGTACCATGAGTTGGAACGGGTCGAGCCCGGCGGCGTGGACCGGCTCCATGCCACGGGTGTGGATCTGCTCGCGACCGCATTTGCGGAGCAGACTGGGGCACTATCATCCGTGAGCGAATCGCATGCGATGCTGCAGCGTCGGATCTGCGACTTCATTGACCGACATCTGTGCGACCCCGATTTGAGCTGCCTGTCCATTGCCTCTGCCCACGGCATTTCCGAGCGCTATTTGCGCAAGTTATTTGCGAGGAGCGCCACGAGCGCCTCGGACCAGATCTGGACGCGGCGCCTGGAGCGGGCAAAGCACGATTTGATCGATCTTCTGCAGGCGCATCGCACGGTGACCGCCATTGGCTATGATGTTGGCTTCAAGGACGCCGCTCACTTCAGCCGCGCCTTCAAGGCGCGTTTCGGCATAACGCCCACTGAATGGCGGCGCAACGCCCTGAGCATGGCGCACACCTGAATTCAACTTGGCTCGTTGCGGCGGGGCCGCCTGGGGCAACAGGATTGGCCCCCGTGAGCAAGACGCGCGACCCAACCCTTTCTAGCATCCCCAGCATGTGGACGCCCGGCTGAAACCCGGACCGTTCCGGCCAACACGAAGAAATTCAGGGGATGTCATGCGCACAGCAGTACTGGCGGCGGCGGCGATTCTATGTGCAACGGCAGGATCAGTGGTCGATGGCGCGCCGTTGACCGACGAGCCGGCGCCGGGCGGCCTGGAAGAAATCATCGTCACGGCGCAGAAGCGCAGCGAGAATCTCGAACAGACGCCGATAGCGATCACGGCTTTCACGGCTGCCACCATCGCCAAAACGGGGGTGAGCAATCTTGCGGATCTGGCCGAACGCGCACCCAATGTCACCTTCAAGTTCACCGCTCCCATCTCCGGAGCCTCGAACGCGGCCTCGGTGTTTATTCGCGGGATCGGACAATCGGACTTCGCGTTGACCACCGACCCGGGTGTCGGGACCTATATCGATGGAATCTATCTGTCCCGATCCGTGGGCGGTGTGTTGGATGTGCTGGATCTCGAGCGGGTTGAGATCCTGCGTGGGCCGCAGGGGACATTGTTCGGACGCAACACCATCGGCGGTGCCATCAACCTGCTGACCAAGAAGCCGAATTTCGCGCAGACCGACGGCAGTGTCCAGGTCGTCGGTGGCTCGCGGAATCAGGTTTATCTGCGCGGCGATCTCAACATTCCGCTGGCCGACTCTCTGGCGGTTCGCGTAGCGGTGTCGTCCAAGAATCGGGACGGCTATGTCAATACGGCGTTCAGTCCAAGCTCTCCCTACTACCGGTCCGCTCTCACCAACCTGGGCAACGAAGACCGCCAGGCCGCGCGCGTCGAGCTTCTGTGGAAGCCGCTCGAACTGCTCGATGTGTCGTTCTCTTCCGATTACTCGCGTGTCCGCGAGAACAACGCGCCTGCGGTCCTGGTCGGCGTAACAGGCAAGACGTCGCCTGCCGATGGACCCATCGCCTTCCTCTACAACCTGTTCGAAGCGCCGGGTACGACGCTCGCGGGTTTTCCGAACGCTCAGTATTCTGCCGCCAACTTTGTGACCGGATCGCCCGACAGGACCTATGCGACCGGGCCAAACGGCACGCGCCTGGACGCGTACGGCAGCGCGCTCACACTGGACTTTCACGTGGCACCTAACCTCAGCGTGAAGTCGATCAGCGCCTATCACCACGAAGATGGAACCTTTGCGCGCGACGCGGACGGATCTCCGATCACACTGACTGACAATATTGATACCGACTACGTTCATCAGCAAATCAGTCAGGAATTGCAGCTCACGGGCTCCGCGCTCGACCAGTGGCTCAAATTTGCGGCAGGCGTCTATTACTTCCGGGAAACGGGTAGTGACCCGCTGACAGTAGTTTTTCCGGCGTCATTCGGTCTGTTGAACATCGCCGAGGATCGAGTTCGCAACAGCAGCGTGGCGACCTACGGTCAGGCGAGTTATCAACTGTTGAGCGACCTGACCTTGACGGCGGGGTTGCGCTATACGAAGGACCGTAAGCGCTTCTTCACCAACCAGACTCTGTCAATTACGGGGCCCGCTGGAACTGCTGCCACCGGCGCGCCGCCGGGTACGGTGGTTCCACTCGTTCCGCCGAATTCAGACGTCGGACAGGACTTCTCGAATACCTCACCGCGCATCGCCCTGGATTACCAGGTCACACCCCGGGCGTTGCTTTACGCCTCCTACTCTCGTGGTTTCAAGTCGGGTGGCTTCAATCTTCGCTACGTGGTCCCGCGCGCGGCGGTTCGAAGCTTCGGGCCGGAGAGAGCCGACGTGGCAGAAGTGGGTGCTAAGCTCGAGAATTCCGCGCGTACGCTCCAGTTGAATCTGGCGGCGTTTACGACACGCTATCAGGACGTCCAGCTCACCTATTTCGAGAGTTTCGGGGCACCGGTGACGGCCAATGGCGGCGATTCCCGCATCAAGGGATTCGACCTGGAGCTCAAAGCCGTACCGGCAACGAACTTGAATGTGGGTGTCTCGGCGGGCTACCTGGATGCCTATTACACGAGCCTGGCGCCGGGATTGAACGCGGGCGCCACGACCCCGGAGCAATTCATCACGCTGCAGAGCCGGCTGCCGAACACACCGCGGTGGCAGCTCGGTATCGACCTCGACTACACCGTGCAGTTACCCCAAAGCCGCACACTGTTGTTCGCGGCGAATTGGCGGCACTCGAGCCTGTTATATAACGACTCACAAAACTCGCCCTTCCTGCGGCAGGCGGCTTACAGCGTAGTCGACGCCTCCACGACATTCTCAGCGGCGGACGATGTCTGGTCGATGCGTGTATACGTCGATAACCTGGCCGACAAGCGCTACATTGTCTCGGGCGACAGCAACTTCGGGATTGGATTCCACGAGGCTGAGTTCAATCGCCCGCGGGAATATGGGGCCGGATTGACGTACCGATTCTGAGTGTCGCCCTTGTCACGGTCCAGTAGCCTCGAGCGGGCGAGCATCGATGAGCTGCGCGCCGTACAGCTCGAGAGGCTGAAATGGTCTGTGAAGCATGCTTACGACAATGTGGAGCACTACCGGCGCAGCTTCCTTGCTCACGGCGTCCATCCCGATGACCTGAAAATCCCTGCGGACCTGGCACGATTCCCCTTCCTGAAGAAGCAGGACTTTCGGGATAACTATCCGTTTGGTCTGTTTGCTGTGTCGAGCGATCGGATTGCACGGGTTCACGCTTCGAGCGGCACCACGGGTAAGCCTACGGTCGTCGGCTACACCGAGCAGGACATTTCCAATTGGGCGGACCTGGTGGCGCGTTCCATCCGCGCCGCGGGTGGTAAGGCTGGCGACAAGGTCCACATTGCGTATGGTTACGGCCTGTTTACTGGCGGTCTGGGCGCCCACTACGGCGCCGAAAGGCTCGGTTGCACCGTGATTCCCATGTCGGGCGGACAGACTGAGCGGCAGGCGCAACTGATCCAGGATTTCAAACCCGATATCATCATGGTCACCCCTTCCTACATGCTCAACATCGCGGAGGAGTTTGTGCGCCAGGGTGTCGACCCCGCGCAAAGCTCCCTGCGTGTCGGGATTTTCGGGGCGGAGCCCTGGACCGAGGCCATGCGGGCGCAAATCGAGTCGCGGTTTGCGATTGATGCGGTCGATATCTACGGATTGTCGGAGGTCATGGGTCCCGGCGTGGCCAGTGAATGTGTGGAGACCAAGGACGGACCGGTGATCTGGGAAGATCATTTCTACCCGGAGATCATCAATCCTGTCACGGGCGAATTAGTCCCCGATGGTGAGGAAGGCGAGCTGGTGTTCACCTCCCTCACCAAAGAGGCGTTGCCGGTCATCCGCTACCGAACCCGCGACCTGACGCGGCTGCTCCCGCCAACGGCCCGATCCATGCGCCGGATGGCCAGAATCACCGGTCGCAGCGACGACATGTTGATCATTCGCGGCGTGAATGTCTTTCCGTCGCAGATCGAGGAGTTGTTGCTGCGAACCCGCGGCCTGTCAGTGCATTACCATCTCGAGTTGACTCGGCAGGGCCACCTGGATGCCCTCGAGGTGCATGTGGAGTGTTCTGCTGAGACTGCTGCCTTGCCGGAAGCGCGCGAACGAGCGGCGCGCGCACTGGCTCAGAGCGTCAAGGACAATATCGGCGTCACCGTATCGGTCCGCGTCCGCGATCCGGGCTCAATGGAGCGGTCAGCCGGCAAGGCCAAGCGACTGGTGGACCGGCGCGGCCAGGAGCCTGTCTGACTAATGTCCGCCTGCTACGGCCGGCCCGCAGGCGAATACGAGTCAGACTGGCTGCACGGCAACACTCGTGGCGGCTTCTGTGGCAGCGCTGTGCTCCGCCTGGATCGCTTTGCCGATCAGGGAGCGGAAGCTCGCGAGGGCTGTGTCCATGCGCATGGCCAACATGGGCGTGCTCGGGTCGAGATCCAGAATCCGCTGTTGGGCCAGAATGATGTCCTTGTCCTCCATGAATCCAGACAGCACCGACTCCTTCAGACGCTCGGTCACGCACGGATCGTCGAGCGCGAAGCCGTGCGATTGCTGAAAGAAATAGTGTGATGTCCGGTCTGTTTCGGGCGTGACGGCCTGACAGCCAAAGAACGTGGCTGCATCGACTCGGTTGCCCTCTGGAGCGCCCGTGCCGGTCGGCGCGCTGCCGGAGTCCATGAGCAACACACCGGGCAGCTCAACGTCATAGATATTCCAGCGATCAACATTGCCCGGCCAGGTCTTGAGAGCTCGCAGAAAAGGCGCCGGCTGGTCATCGATGAGCCAGCGCTCGACGCGGATGCCGCGCGCGCTGCTGGTTACTTTTGGGCGGATGGCCGCGTATCTGGCGGAGCCACCCAGGGTTTTTTCATGGACGTAGGACAGGTGCGAGAAGTCCAACAGGTTGTCGGTAATC
>Ga0307511_10007159_pt1 | contig 11241 bp, 6 predicted proteins | sample 13_EM_MG_FD_200266 | JGI IMG/M metagenome (GOLD analysis project Ga0307511, IMG submission 200266) | Populus trichocarpa ectomycorrhiza microbial communities from riparian zone in the Pacific Northwest, United States - 13_EM | ecosystem: Host-associated > Plants > Roots > Unclassified | place...
CTAAGATTTTTTTTTTCTAATTTGCCCCCTAAATAAATCTTCTAGTTCCACCCCTAGTTATTATTATTATTTTTTAATTATATTATTAAATTAACCAAACTCACATAACTTTACTTTTATAAACCACTAGTGTCGCCTGAGATTTTTCTTTTTTATGTTGAGAAAAAATTTAACCCGGTAAAGAAATGAGCTACCAGTTTAGTGTTGATCTGAACACCGTTGGTTTCTATAGCATTAGATGTGAAGTGTCGTGTCAACAAAATGCCATTTATTAAATATGTTAATATTAACTTAGTATGTGTTTGGTAATTCCATATCTTTTCTCTTGTTTTTTTTTTTTTTTTGTTTCTTTATGTTTTGAGTATCATAATATCAAAATCATTAAAAAAAATAACAATTTAATATATATTTTTTAATTCAAATACAGTATAAACGCAATATCAAACACTTTACTCTGAACTTTTGTAATGTATTATGTTACGGGTTAATATTAAGCATAGAATCAATGGTTACTATTTCCTAAGAACGGACAGTGCCTATGATTCTGGAATCTCAAGTGAAAGAATATTACATAGGACGAAAAGCAAGAAAACAAACATTTGTTATCTTTGAGTAGAAAGCAAGCAATATAAAAGTGAGTTAAACTCCATTTCTTTAATATTTCTCTCTTGCCAAGCAAGCATATATTCCTAGTTAAACAACCTTCTGATTACTCTTTCAATCACACATCTTTGAGTTTTGTGTTGTTGTTACTAAGATAGCTTCTAACATAATTTGTGGCAATGCAAGGGAATAATCTTTAGTTTCTCTAAGTCGATAGGCCCACCTTATGTCCACCTGCTTTTTTCCTACCCTCCTCGCTTTCCTCCACTTTGTAGTTAGTCCTCTCTTTATGGATAAATTATATATCCCCATGAGCTTGCAAGGGGGAAGTCAGAAAATTTTCACTTCTGGAGCTTTGAAGACAGCTACATTTCAAGCCAAGATTACTAGACCTTATGGAGATTATAGTATTTTACGTTCTCGTTATAGCGCCTATCTTCTTCACTCTTAGTGGTAACATGTTTCAATCTTGTTTTTAGAGCTTTTTAGTCTCTTCTATGAATATATTTGGCATGTCTAGTTTGTGTCTATGCACCTGCATTTTCACATCCCCTTCATGCCTATAATTTGTTTTGTTGCAGATGCAAGACTTCCTATGCAATTGTTGGAGGAACCGGAGGTGTCAAATCAAGTGAAGATGAAAGCTGATTTAGAATATGGCGCTAGTTCTCCATTGTCCCTCCCACCATTACAATCATTGTCACCACTTTCCTTACCTGATAGTGCTCCTCCCTATTGTATAAACCCACCATTTGGTCCACCATCACCTTCTACAACTTTGCCATCTCCAATAGGCCACATTCCAGCAGCCTCTCCACCACCCTTTGCACCTATTTTACCTATCCAAAACCCACCTCCAAGCCCATCTTATAACTTTGCTTGCCCGCCCACTCACACACCGACTCCGAAATCCCCTCATTATGAGCCTAGCCCACCAAAACGTGTTCCAAGCCCATCTGGCTATCAACCACCGATGGTTTACCCGCCACCTGCCGTGCCGTCACCGCCACATAAGAACCCACAATATGCTGTTTGGTGTGTGGCAAAACCAACAGTGCCTGATTCAATAATCCAAGAGGCCTTGGACTATGCTTGCGGGTCGGGTGCCGAATGCAAACAAATTCAGCCCAATGGGCATTGCTTTCAGCCCAATACACTGGTTGCTCATGCTTCATATGCTTTCAATAGTTGCTGGCAGAAAACAAAGGTTCGTGGGGGCACTTGTGATTTTGGTGGGAGTGCCATGCTTGTCACAATTGATCCAAGTAAGTATGAATACAATTTCAAGGAGGAGAAGAAATGCTAATACTATTTTCCCTTTTTAGCTAACAATGTTGATAATTACTAATTAATCTCTTCATGATTGCTGCAGGTTATAATGACTGCAACTTCATCAATAATTGAGCACCAAGGATACAGACACTTTCATAGACAAGCCAGTCCACTGAGTTCAGTGCACTGGTGTCGGGAATATAGTTGAAGACAATACTTTTTGTTACAAAATTAATATTCTTGTTGAATTTATAGGGTTTTAGCCAATGAGTTAAAACGTATTGCTGTGATATTTTCTAGTTGTTTCACATTTTGTATACGAAACTTCTATATCTTTTGCATCTATGTATTCAGATTTATGGACAGCATTTTCATTGGCCTCAGGAAAAACAACGTTGGACTTAATAACTTGGGGATACAGTAACCTATCCATGATTTTTAAGATTATACCTAAAATCATGCAGGCATCCTTTGACTTCTTACATTTATCGACCAAATGGCACATAAGAGTAAATATAATTCTCACTTCATCAATCTAATTTAACTCAACAGGTTTGGTTAGGTAGCTAATGAGTTTGCTCCCTCTAATGATCATATACAATTCACACAATAACATTCATTTTTTTCGTGTTATAATGGAGTCGTAACTCTACCCAGCACTTTGTGCTTAAAAATAATTTGAATATATCCAAAATAAAAGGAATATTTACTTTCCTGAACATCCAAAGAGGTGAGGAGATTACAGTGTTGAGAAACACTTTCCTGAACCTACTAAGCTAGCACCACCACTGTTGCAGCTCAATGAAGTAAGCTTTAGTCATCCAGACCGATCGGATTTCAAGTTGTCCAACGTTGATGTGGGTATCGATATGGGGACTCACGTTGCTATTGTTGGACCCAACGGGGATGGAAAATCTACTCTGCTCAATCTTCTTGAAGGTGATTTGCTACCAACTGAGGTTGAAAGTGCGGCAGAGTCAGAAGTTGAGGATTGGAAGGTGTTAGAGTGAATGAATTTAAATAAAGATGTGTCGTTAAGAGGATGTGTTTGTTTGTTTTTAAGAAGTAATATCAACATTGTCTATAAAGACAATTCTGACAATGTTTTATAGATCAAGAACAGTTCTCGTCTTTCTAGAACTCATGTTTTTACGTTTTCTCTTGCCAAAATCTTACTCTCCTTTCTAAGGAGAGTAATTAAGAGTCTTGTTGGTTCGAACAATAAATTATTTTAAAATCATAGGAATGATTCTTGTTTCAATTTAAAAATTAAAAGTTAATAATCTATCAACAAACTTTTTTTATATGTTGATTTATATGTCTTTTAATGCTCTGTACCTAATTATTAGAGTAGGAGGAACAGTAAAAGGTACTCGCATCACTTTGTGGATCTTCTCATGAAACACCAGTTCAGTGCCTCCTCCGTCTCCGTCCGGACCAAGAAGGCCTTAGCAAAGTGGAGGCTGTTCGAGAGAAGCTTGGTAAATTTGGACTTGAGCAAAATCATCTTACACCTATAGCAAACCTATCAGGGCGGCAGAAAGCCAGGATTGTTCTCACATCAATATACATACCGAGGCCTCACATTCTGTTACTGGATGAACCGACCAATCATCTGGATATGCAGAGTATAGACGCATTGGCCGATGCACTGGAAGAATTCACCGGTGGAGTTTTCCTGGTCAGTCATGACTCTAGGTTGATATCGCGTGTCTGTCATGGTGAAGAGAAGAGTGAAATTGGGGTGGTGGAAGATGGAACTCTGGATACTTTCCCTGGAACATTTGAAGAGTACAAAGAGGAGCTTCGAACCTAGATTAAGGCTGAGGTTGATGATTGAGGCTATTGTTATGAAACTTTGTTCTCTGCATCATTTGCTTCATAAGAATTTGTTTGCAGTTGTTGCATTTGTATTTGACTAATACAAATGGCATATCCTTCTTTCCTTGCAACAATCAAAGACAAGAGGATCTTGTTCTCTTGGTGTTTGGTGGAAGATGGAAGAACATTTTGTTTTCTTTCTTTGTTTTTATTTATTTAATTCATAAAATCTTGTTCTCTATAACATTTTGAAATGGTTACTAGATAACTTAGAAAAGTTACCAGAGATATAACTAACTTGTGGCAGCCAAGCATTCATAGCGATATTACTTTTTGATCTTTTGATGTCGGCTTTTCCTAATACTGTGAAGGTGTTTACAATTCATGGGCTTATATTGACTTCCTGTTTCTCCTTCCTTTCTTTTGCTCAGATGAGAACCTTTATGATACCTCTGATGTGCTCCTCGCCTGAAATAACAAGTATGGACAGGAATTCTGAAACTAGTTTAGTCCTTATAAGGTGTGTTCTTCCTTGCTTGCTTCAGGTTCAACCAGGCTTAGATTGAAATTGTGTTCCCTTCAATGGTGCAATCTTGATCAATTACATTAGTCATCAACTGGTTAGCCAAATGTATATTTTAAGCTACTAACATCTGATCATATGTATAGCTTCTCAAATTCTGTAAACTTAACTGGAATCTTTACACTTGATGACTTCCTGAGATCAAAATGCAACCAACTCAGGTCGTCTAGGCATCGGTGAAAGGGTAAAAAATGCATTCTTCAAAGTATCTCCATGTGACAAATCTAGTTTTAAGAGTTTGCGAAAGCCTGAGAATCCCAAGTAGAAACTTTCAGTGTTATTGCAGTGTGAATAAGGCTGTTTTCAGATTGTTCAAATGGTGATAGCAAGTTAAACGAGTCAAAACTTGGAAAAAAAAAACAAAAACAAAAACAAAAACAGAGGCCTGTTATCAAGAGAAGCAGGGGAAGCATTGCCTGTAATGATGGTTGGAAGGCAAAGACAACATCTGATATTAACTGAAAGAGTTCCTTTTTAGAGAGGGCATAGCCCTTAAAGATATTTTTTTGACACTTGGTCCTATAGTATCGATTATTGACAAAAACACCCTTGTGATTTCTACTGAGAAATTGGATCTTGATTTAATGTGTACTGGCATATTGCTATTGCTTTTATAACGGGTTAATAATAATTATTTTAATATAAAATAATATTAAAATATAAAGAATATTTTAAATATCTTGTATCAATACGCGTCAACAATTTTTAAAATAAAAAATAAAAAAGATAATATCCTTGTGTTTCTCTGAATATCTATGATGTAGTTTACAATACAAATATTTTATGTATATATATAATACTATATTTTTTCCATGAATTTTAAAATATAAGATAACTTGATATTGATGTAGTTTTTACTGTTACAGGTTAAAAAAAAAGTAGTGGGGAGCAGGGTGGCCCTAGCCTGGGCCTAGCCCACTAAAGTTAAATTTTTATCCAAAACCATCATATAATTAAATTTCTAATGACAAATTGTGGTCCATCAAAACCACAAGCAGACAGTCTAGGCCCCCTTTCCACAAAGTCTAGATAGCCTCGAACCACAAGTGTGTGCCCAAAGCACACGGTGCCTGATCAGGTCATGCTGTGTTCCCACATGCTCTTGATAATTGCTAGAGAAACTTGTGGTGTGAAACAGTAATGCTTGTTATAGCTGAGATCCACCTACATAATATCATGATGACCCACATATATTGCAATAAAACATTAGAGTAAATTGTAAGAGAATGGCATGCCGTGCAGAGGGAAAATGTTACATTTGTACTGTTCTAACAAGCTTTAATTTGTTCTATTGTAAGGAATTAGAAAAACTCTTAAATCTAATATTGGTTGGTCAATTAGAACAAAATGAGTGTAATATAATATGCTCAGTTTATTATAGATTGATTTATCTTGATTCGATATTCTAGATATATTATTTCTTCTTCATAATCGAGAATTCATATATATAAATACAACATATTTAATTCCATAAAAAATACCAATAACTAATCGTAACCTTTTAAGCTTTACTCAGTATTCACTAGCTAATCCTCTGATTGAATAATATATATATATATATATCTTCCCCTTTTACATTCTTTTGAAATCATTAAAAAGAAGAAGAATTGCAGGGACATGATAAATTCTTCAGTCGACGACTTCATCTCACATATAGATGGACAAACCAGAATTCTCGCAAGAGATAGCGCAACCTTGGTGCATGAATTGTTGAAATATTGTGATGATGTCGGCATGCAGTAGGGTAGCAAAATGCCATGGTTAACCAAGCTAACAGCATTCACATCACAATTTTGGCAACTAAAATTAGCCCGCGATTGTTTACTTTTTAGATTCAAAACAACAATCTCGTAACACCACATGGCAATGCAAAAAGAACTCATGACTTTCATGGTTTCTTGAATGGCCTTTAACCAACAAGACAAAGTACTGCCATGGAGTTTGAGATAATCTCCAAATCCACTTAATTAGATGTGTATGAGATAACATCCGTAAGTCTTGCCAGCTAGTTGTTGCATGGAGTCTAGCTTGAATTCTATGCACAAGCTGTCATGGTGGGGTATTACTTTGCTGTTAGGTTCTAGTCTTCTAGTGCTTTGGCATGGGGGGCCATGATATATACATTGATAAATGAACGAAGACAAGAAAAATCTTACTATAAGAGTACAGCAGGATATTGTAAAACTTGAAATGGGACATTAATTTGTATTGGGATTTAGTGGGGAAAAATGAAAATGAAAATGAAAATGAAAGGAACATATAGAGAAAGTTCATGTGGATCTTAACGTCTTGATTAGACTGAATTCAGATAGCAATCACTGTACCATCACTAGTCAGTGTCACTTGGGGTGATAGAGAGTTCATTTTGATGAAAGCCTGGTTGAATATATACGTTTTGGAATGACTAAAAAAGAATATGATACAAAAAAAAGACGAACGCCAATATTATAAAATAATAATCCTAGAATAATTATCTCAATTTAAAATTTTAAAATAATAAATAAGTTTTTATATATATTCTTAAGTGAAGTTTTTAAAATTTTAAATTTAAACAAAATCAAAATAGCATATGTTTAGTTTTAGTAATTAAAATGAAAAGGATGAGATCTGAACTATTCATTATTAATTTGATTATAAAAGCTTTTATATTATATAAAAAAAATTATATCAATAAATAAAATTTTAAAATATAATATATATTATTTTCCGACAGTCACATGGAATTTGTCTGTCCTAACATGTATACCATGTCCTGTCAAGGTGTGAACTGTGAAGTAAGAAATGTTGTCTTTCTTGACATGGAGACCATGTCCTGTCAAGGTGTGAAGTCAGAAATTTCCCAAATCTTTTAACCTCGTCGGCCATTAGCCATGTGTAATTAGGCTTAACTGGTAGTAGTTTGCTAAGCTTGCTTTATAACTAATATGAGATTACCCTGTTTAATCTGAGGACTCCTACATGCATCAAAATAATCAGTTTGGTCTGATCGATGATTTTAGTCATTCAACTAATCTAGGTTGATATAATGGAGCATGTACGGAAGGCTTAAATCAAGCTACATTAACCCCCCAAAAAAAATTTATCAAAAAACATGATTTATTGGAATTCACTCGAGTTTTTTTTATAAATATTTTTTTTAATTTTAATCTTTAATATTAAGTTTATTAAAAATTAAATTTAATAATTTATCTTGTTTTGCTTTTTTATCCTCGCCTCGTGATTTAGATCATAAGTTTGACCGGTTAACCCTGGTTGACTCGAGTTATTTTTTGTGTTTTTTTTTAATTGATTTTTTTTTCAATTTCATCTTCCAACACTAGATTGATTGAGAATTGAGTTTCATATTTTATTTTAATTTTCTTCTTATTGTATTATCCCGGTCTCATAACTCAAGTCATGAATTTAACATGTTGACTCAAATTATTTTTATGGATCTTTTTTTTAATTAACCTTTTTTCAATTCAACATTGAGTTTTTTTGGAAATTGAGCTTCATAATTTTTTTTTTCTAAAGTGATATCGTGGTTTTATGACTCGATATGTTGATTAACAAGCTAACTTGAAATGACCCGAATAGAGCCAATATGTTGTCGTCTCAATGTTTATATATAAAAAAATATCATCTTAAATATTTATTTTAAGTCAAACTATGTTTTTCTCGGTCATTCGGGTTAACTTTAGACCCGCTAAAGAGATTGAGTCATATCATATCAATCCTCACATGGTTTAAATTTGTTTCTATTAAAAAAATATTAACAAAACCTAAATATTTTTATATGTTAAAAAAATTGATCTGACCCGTAACGTACCACATCCTAATGATATAGTAACTTAATATTTTGAATAAACAATTATTTTAAAACAATTAAAAATAAAAAGCAAAAGAATCTTTTTTAAATAAAGAGAATAGTAATAATATTTTTAAATGGATCCCATATAAAATTATTTAGCTCATTAAATCACTTGGGTCATCCAAAATAATGGTGAGTAGGCTCATCTAATAAAATATCTTTACAACTAAGGATACTAGACAATTTTAATTTACAAATCAATAATTATAATTTCATTAACATTAAAAAAAAGACTAAAAGAGAGGGGAGGATTTATTGTATCATTCTTCTCAAAACACTATTCACTAGATTATTGTTTTCTTCTTCTTTTGACTTGAGTCATTTTTTATGTTTTTTTTAATTATTGTTTTTTTAATTTTATCATTCAACACTAGGTTGAATGAGAATTGAGTTTCATAATTTGTTTTAATTTGCTTTATATTGGATTATCTTGATCTCATAACTCAGGTCATGGATTTAGTAGGCTAGCCTATGTTAACTCGACTTATTTTTGTGGGTCCTTTTTTTAATTTATTTTTAAATTTTTCATTCTATCATGGGTGTGATAATCTTATTTTTCATAAAACAATTAATATACAGCCTTTTTCCAACATGTTTTAGGTCATAAAAAGATTATCTATCAAAAATTAAAAAGCATATGCATGCATATCAATAAATAAATTGAGAATTATATTTGTTAATAAATATATATTTAAAAAGTCGCCAATGATAAGTAAAGACTAGCTGAAAAAATCAAGAGATAGATGTAGACCAAGATATTTGATCTTACAACACGGGTCATGTACCTAGTTATGTTTAATAACTTTCTTTCTTTGAATAATGTTTTTTAATCAAATGATTGTATGTGCTAATAAAACATCAAAAAAGTTATTGACGATAATTAAAGATTAAACTCGAAAAATAAAGAGATAGATGTAGATCAAAATATTTGATCTCACAACATGCATCATGTAACTCGTTTTGTCTATTAACTTTGTTTCTTAAAGTAAATTTTTTATTTAATATAAGGATAATAGAATTGGTCCACGCTACGCCTCATATCGGAGCAAGATTTTTTTCAAACACAAAAAAAATGTCTAGGCATCACTAACATGTTTCTTTAAAAATAGATTTTAACCATGAATTCAAAATCTAAAATAGTTTGGCATGTTTTAAAAAATATATTGCATGGATTTTACAACAAGTTTGTAAAATTCCAAAAGATTTTGACCTATATTTCAAAAATATTAAAAATTTCTTTTTGGCAAAATAATATATTTTTCACTCTTAATATAAGGATAAAAAATCTACAAAAGAGTTAATATCTAAAATATTATTAGGGATAATAATTTATTATTACTCACCTTTAATAAAAGGATGAAAAAAACTACTTGAGGTTAATATCCGAAATATTATTGGTAGTAATATAACTCATTCATTTATAATATAAAGATAAAAAATCACAAGGAATTTTATCTAAAATATTATTTGAAATGGTGCAATAGCCAAAAATTTCAATTTTACCCTAAAAGAAGCCTCAAAGATAATTGAGAACATTTCACCATTCTAGACTAAGTCATTGACTTAGGAAACCAGGATTTATTCATCGTAACAAACCCATCATAGTAAACTAATAAGAAATAGAAATATCATCGGACTATAACAAATAAAGAGAAAAAACAATACACCTTACCTTACGTAGGGCATACTAAGGGTGTAAATACCTTATCTTTACACAACTAGTTCCTTGTCTAGAATCTCTAAAAGACCAGTTAGGGTTCCTAGTAACCATAATACTATGTGATAACTCCCTTATCAAACCAAAGATCATTCTGGAAAACAATCACCTGAAAAGTGTCGTCGCCACGCTACGCTGCCAAGAGGAGGGTACAATAAACATTGTAACTTAACATCACCCTCTGAGATAAGTAGCATGTTGTCTGTTAGGCTAGATTCTGGTTACCACTATGATGGCTGGAAAGTCGAGGCAATAGCTTTTTACCCTGTAAACCTATTGCTAAGTCATTTCAACCCAAAAACACCTTACCAACACCATTAGTACATCTAGAAATCAATTTATCAATCCCATAAACAAAAAAAAAGGTCTAAAACCTGAAATGAAATCAACTACATAGATATGTTTTTTAGGTAACATTGAGGCTCTACATAACCACCATCAAACTCCTACATCGCATAGAACCCTTGGACACCGAGAACAATTATTTTGGTGGTAAAAAATGGCGTGAAAAGTGAATTTCTCTCTTAATAGTGGAATCCTGCAATCCCTCTCTCCTCTCTTAAATCAGGGAGTGAAAATAATAAAAATAAACTTTTGCAATAAAATTGAATTGCAAAAAAATTTGAGGGATCGAATGGGTATACTTTGGAAATTTGGAGGACTAAATAGAGATTTTCACGAGAACGTTGAACCCACCATCCATTTTCGATGTCATTTACATATTGGTCCATGTTCTTTCAATCTTGTACTTGGTCAATAAATTTGAATCAATTATCCTTTAATTTGGCTCCAAAAGGATGCAATCGTTTAAAAAATAAAGTTTGAAGATCAAGATGAAAAAATAGCAAAATTTTGAGATGTGAATCCACAATGAAATGTGAGAGAATAAATAGTGATTTTTGTTACAGTAAATCTTCCACCCTTTTAGTGTTTTATATAATAGTATTTATAATGTGAGTCATTTGTTCACAAGTGCATTGCAGGTATGCATACAAAGAGATTGTAACGATATGATATTTTTGAGGTTGTGAAACTCAAAATTTTATTAAAGAATGTAATTGAATGGACATGATTTGAATAATACTAGCCATTTAACCCGCACTTTTTTAAAAAAACAATATCGAGTATGTAGGTTGCTTCAATGTGTTTTTTTATATTAAAAAAATTCAAAGTGTAAATTGAAAAGCCTATGCAAACATCTAATTAAATAAATCAATAATAATTTATTTAAATAAATAAAATATCGTTAACAGTAACTAAGAAAAAAAATTTAAAAAATAAGAGATGAATGCAGATCAAGATATTCAATCACATAAATGAGACATTCAACCAATTGTATTTACTGAATTTATTTATTTAAATAAATAAAAGATAAATTCACTCTCTAAAAAACTC
>Ga0307511_10007160_pt1 | contig 11239 bp, 10 predicted proteins | sample 13_EM_MG_FD_200266 | JGI IMG/M metagenome (GOLD analysis project Ga0307511, IMG submission 200266) | Populus trichocarpa ectomycorrhiza microbial communities from riparian zone in the Pacific Northwest, United States - 13_EM | ecosystem: Host-associated > Plants > Roots > Unclassified | place...
ATTAAAAAAATGCATGAGAAAATACAATTTTTTTTCTTATTTATGGTTCTTTTTATTCAATGAATAAACCATCTTGCTATTACAAAAAAACATTTTTTTTAAAAAAAATTACATGAAAATATACAATTCTTCTAAATAATTTCATTCGTTATTTTTCCTGCAAGTGTCCATAACTATGACTGATAGTTGAACCCTAATTATCTTATTTTGAAACTTAACCTAATTTAATATCAACACATTATAATGTTAATATCACAATGTTAATTAAGATTTTTCAAAATGATTTATATTTGAAAATATATTAAAATAATATTTTTTATTTTTTAAAATTAATTTTAAAATTAGCATATCAATACAATAAAAAATATAAAAAAAATCGATTTTGAATAAAAAAATTTAAATTTTTAAAAAATACGATTTCAACTACGTTTCCAAACATTATCATTATTGAAAAGTTCTGTATAGCACTGTGCGGGAAACTTTCCAAGTATTATCTAATATAAACATCATCTTTTCCTCTACCGTGCTAGTATTTTTTTAAAAATATTTGGAAATATAATAAAAGTTATTTTTTAAAATATTTTTTTATTTTTAAAATTTATTTTTAATGTTAGGATATTAAAATAAAAAAACAAAAATAAATAATTTAAAACTAAATTTTTTTAAAAACAATACCGAACAGTTCAAAACTTCAAAACCCAGCACACTTTTTCTCTATCATCTCCACCGTCTATTCCACTGACTTTCAAAACTCAGAAGTCAAACACAACGGCCTTTAAAAAATAACAAACGTAAAACAAGCAGTAACAACAACGTTTTCTCATAATCCCCAAAACAGAGGATCCAACCCCGCCCCCCTTCTCTCTTTGATCTCCAAGAAGACCCATAAATAGCATAAAAAAGACGAAAAAACACAGTTTTCTCGTCAATAATAAAAAAACTACAAGAAATTTGTTTTACTTCGTTGATTTTTTTGGAGAAAGAAAAGAGTGACCAAACCCTAGTGTCATGATCAGATGCTTTAAGGTTTACAGTAATCGAAGGCAAGACCAGCATGATCAACTCCAGCAACGGCATGATTTCAACGTCATCGACGTCGGCGAACACGCAATCACCGGGGTTAAAGACTTATTTTAAAACCCCAGAAGGACGTTATAAGCTTCACTATGAAAAGACACATCCTTCTGGTCTCCTTCACTACGCCCATGGCAAAACTGTTACTCAGGTTTTCTCTTTTCTATCTACTCCATTTCATTTTTGAGTTCTTATATCAATACCCATTTTGTTAATCCGATTCCTTCAACTTTTTTTTGGGGTTAATTTTTGTCTCAAAGCGTTTTGGGATTGCCCATTTCGTTAAAAGCTGAATAGTTTAAGAATATTTGTTTTTTGGTTTTTGGCTCACTAATTTAATAATTTTTTGTCATTACATTTGTTGAATGGTTTTTCTTATCTTGTTTTATCATTAATAATTCATTAATTTCAAGGGTTTTTATCAACACCGTAATATGCTTGTTAGAATCAACATGTACATGTTTATCTGCTAAATTTGATATTCTATCGTCAGTGTTAGAGGCATCTTTTAGTTAATTTGATAATGCCTAGCTGTATATTTTGTAGATGTCTCAATTTCAGTTTTTGAAAAGAAATTTGATTAACAGGTAACCCTAGCTATTATCAAGGACAAGCCTGCCCCATCAACACCGATGGCCCCACCTTCAGGTTTCAGTACGGGCAGTGGTGTACGATCAGCTGCTGCTAGGTTGTTGGGTGCTAGTAATGGAAGCCGTGCGCTTAGCTTTGTTGGAGGGAATGGTGGGAGTAAAAGTATTAGCAGTAGTAGTAGTAGTAGTAGTAGTAGGATTGGATCATTGGGGACATCATGCTCAAGTAATTCCATGATCAATTCAAATTTTGATGGGAAAGGGACTTACTTGATCTTCAATGTAGGGGATGCCATCTTTATAACTGATTTAAATTCTCAAGATAAGGTAACTTTATATTTTTTGTTGGTCTTTTTTAATGGAAACAATGGGGAGGCATTTAAGAGGTTCTTTGTTTGAATATAGGAGGACCCAATAAAATCGATCCATTTTAGTAATTCAAATCCTGTGTGCCATGCCTTTGATCAAGATGCTAAGGATGGACATGATTTGCTTATTGGCTTGAGTTCTGGGGATGGTAAAATCTTAACTCGAGGTTGGATTGCATTTCTTTTTCTTTATTGAAAATTTAAGCTTTCTGATTTTAGTGGCTATATTTTTCTTATTGCAGTCTACTCAGTGTCACTGAGACAGCAATTACAGGATGTTGGAAAAAAGCTAGTTGGGGCCCATCATTATAACAAAGATGGTTCTGTTAATAATAGGCAAGAATATCTATAGTGCCTTCATAGTTCGACCATTTCTTTATTATGCATGCTTGTACTTCCAGGCTGTCTTATTTAACTGATGATCTTCTTGTTAAAATATCACATATGCATACATAACTTCAACGAGCTGTGAGAATCAGTGTGACTTGATCATAATGCAAGTTACAAAGTAAGGTTGCTTAAGGAACAGTTTTATAATTTTCATTTCTTAATTTACTTTTGAATATTTATGACTCATGAATCATCAAAATATCGAAGATAGGTTGCACACAAAGGAAAATGGTTTGGGCAAAGATACTCTCTTTTGTTTTCATTATGAGGTGTAGGCATGATTATTCTCAACATCCTAGATATATTTGGATCAAGGTCATACTGGTGTGGGATGATTTGATTGCAAAGTAAGAAAATGAAGTGAGGTTTTTTAATTAGCCATGTTTATCAGTTCTTTCATCTTTCAAGAGTGATTATGATTACTTAGGAAATTGGGAAAGCTTCCAGTGGATGGATTCTGGGCTGTTATCAGAATGCACCACTGAGTGACATAGCACATATTTGAATTTGTAGTCTACAAGTCTTTTTCAATGGTTTATGGATTGGAAAATTAGAGATTCAATGGTTTAGGTTCAAGGATAACAGTTTATATGGTTTGTAAATGGAGTTGGGGATGAATGGGAAGGGCGGCTAGCATCACATTGGTGGGATTTCTAGAAATCATCCCTGTAAATCTTCAAAGCACAAGACACCCTTGCATTGTAGAGTCGAACTAAAATGCATAAAAAGTTATTCTTTTTGTTGCCTGCATGACCGGGTGCTGCCAATGCTATTCCCTGTGAAATCAATTATAAAATGGACCTTGAAATGTCCAAGAACTTGTATTGTGTGGGTAACCTTTTCCTAACAGTGCAGAACTTTCTTTAGGCTACAAATAGAAAAGCTTTCGAGCAATCCACACCATATAAACTCAAAATGGTTTGTTGATCTTGCTTGATATCTTCTAGAAACTCTGAAATCTTGGTTCCCCTTTTAGGAATTAAAAGAACAAAAATCCCCCGAGTGGAGATGTTGGATAAAAAAATCATTTAGTTAACATATGTATAAATATGTATATATACACATTGCACTTATGATAATTGAGTATTATGTACAAAACCAATTTAATTAATGCTGCTTATTATCAACAGTCGTTGTATGAGTATTGCATGGGTTCCTGGAGGAGATGGTGCTTTTGTTGTTGCACATGCTGATGGTAATTTGTATGTCTATGAAAAGGTAAGCCTCCAACATGAAAAGGATTACATTGTCCTGTCTTCCCAAAATTTCTTAGTTCAAGATGTATCAAGAGATCTTAATATCTATTCTATTACTTTTCTTTTCCTCTAGAGCAAGGATGGTGCTGGTGATTCTTCATTCCCTGTTATCAAAGATCAAACTCAATTCTCTGTTTCACATGCCCGCTACAGTAAGGTAGAAGAGTTTGTCTTGTTGGAATTAAAGTACTATGTAATAGTCTTACTTGATTGATGCTTCATAAACTAAGTTTCTAATGGTGCAAGCAATTTTTAACTAGGAATTATTTTTAAAATCAGCAAGCAATTATTCTCTGATGTAATTTACATGTATGGTAATTGACACCATGTATCTATTACTTCACCCTTTATTAGGTAGCTCCTCAATAAATACCATAGCCAAGTATTGTTCAAATGTCCATGAGACATGAAACCATTTTGCATTTTGTTCCCAAGGTAAGTTCGATGTAATACATTGAAGTGTAGAGATGTGCAACTGACACCATGATTGAGATTTTAAATCTTTCTGCAACATTATGTTTTGCTTGTTTAGGTTCATTCTTTTAGTCAATAATTACTCTCTTCTATGATTGTTGGAGACTTTATCTGGCAACTCAGTTTTCACTCTTGTATTGTTCTAACTGTTGTGTGGAAAGCAGTGGCTTCACTGGACACTGATCATCTCACTCTACAACTATAATCAATATAGTGAATGCTGTTGTTTTCTTCGTGTACATGGAGGGTCATGTGCTTGCCTTCTGGGACAATTCTTCACAGTCAAGCCTGCTGCTTAACAATTAGTGTTGATTGGTTAACTTTCATCATATGTATCTTGGAATACATGTATTTGTGCATGTTTGTGTGTAAATTTGCATGTGCTCATGTTTTTGTGGGTATTATCAACTTATGACTGCCATTATTGCTTTGTTCAGGTGTTAAACAAATTGGATTCATGGATGCAGTTGTAGTATAAAGTAATATAAAGAGTAAACTATACTTATGCCCATATAGATTCATCAATGTTCTCTGTCCGTATAGTTAAAAATTTCTCAATATCACCCCTCTGGTTTTCATGAAGTTCCCTGTGGTAAACCCTCCTTTCAAGTTATATTTGACTTTTTAAAGGTTTCTTTTAAGTATTTTTGTGAGATAGTATCACACATTGGGATTTGAGAGGAAAGGATGAGAGACAAGTGAAATAAGAAAGAGAAGATTGTAAAATTGAGCCATCCATTAAATTCAGATAGCTATTTAATGGTCACGGTTAATATTGAAACTTTTTGGATACTACAAGGGTAACATTGGAGTTTTAAAGTTAAGTTTACCGTTGTATAAAGTATAGTTGAAACACTGTGAATTAAATAATTCAAGATTTTAGGTTTGTTAATTGCTTATGGAACATGCCTATTTGGTTACTCTAAATGTAAGAAGCGTGCAAGATAGGTTCCTAACATCTCGGGACTTAACCCAACTGATGTTTACATGGTTGCAGCAATTATATTGTGCCAATGGAGAGATCAGTGAAGCAGGGCTCTGTCGCTCAACCTCATTTGTAGTTTTTCCAATTTCCCATACCTACTTGTGTTTATCTTGGTTTATTTATTTGGATGGTATACATATGTGGTTAACTGCTTTTGTTAGATTTGTATGTCCATTCCTCATTTCCTATCTTCAAATCTCCCATCCAAAGGCTTTCATCCTGCTCTAGTGATAGAATAGTTTTCTCCTTCTTATATCTTGATTTATATACTTATCCAACTAAATATGCAGTTCTTTCCATGACTCCTACAAACTGCATGCAGAGTAACCCAATTGCCAGATGGCATATTTGCCAAGGTTCAATCAATGGCATTGCTTTCTCAAATGAAGGGGCCTATTTAGCAACTGTTGGAAGAGATGGTATAACACTTTACATATCGTTGCATCTAGTATTTTTCTTGTTTTTTCCTGCGTTGGTAGGTAGTGTAATTGATCTTAGTGTTTTGCTAGTGCAGGTTACTTGCGAGTCTTTGACTATTCAAAAGAACAACTTATATGTGGTGGGAAAAGTTATTATGGTGCTCTACTATGTTGTGCTTGGAGGTGACTAGCTTTACCAGTTTTCAAGTCATAATTTATTGCTATCTTTTGAAAATTTTCTTCCAATATTTTGAACTAGTTGTACACACGGGAAAAGGGCCATTACTCTGAGTTGATATAGCCTAAGACCCTTTTACATTCAACCTTCAATTCTTTCTTTTCTGTTGGTCTTTTGCGTTTGAAATATTTATATTGTCTTCAAGAAAACTGATGATGAAAAGTGTCACCCTCTCAGCATGGATGCAAAATATATTTTGACTGGAGGAGAAGATGACCTAGTTCAAGTTTGGAGTATGGAAGATCGGAAGGTTGTTGCGTGGGGTGAAGGACACAATTCATGGGTAAGATTCTCAAATCATCATGGTTGATTATGAATTACATGATTCTGGTCATCTTATACAGTTCTTATCTGATGGTGCTGGCAGGTAAGTGGAGTGGCTTTTGATTCATATTGGTCATCACCAAACTCAGATGGCACAGGGGAGAATGTTGTGTACCGGTTTGGTTCTGTTGGTCAGGTATGGTACACATTTTTTTTGCAATTCATGGTTGACTTGTTCCACAGCTAGCTGTAATCAGTTTTAAGTTCCAGGGCAGATGGAGCTCATAGGAATTGAATATGATATCCAAAAAACTAATATCTGGGTGCTGAGCATGATATATCACTTTGGTTTAAGTTAATATTCTAGTGGAGGTGCCCGAGATTTTTAAATCCTGGGAGGGTGCTTTCGAACAGTGATGGTTCTAAATAAGCCATATGATGAATATTTTGTATTTTAGCTCTAGGAAAACTGCAGAAATAGGGGAGCATTCATATTGATGGAAAAAACATATCGATTGCTATAAATAAAAGCACAAACTATGTCAAAACATTAATTCGATGAACATACCTTGCTTATTGTCTTTTAATAACTACTATTGCTTTTATTAATTTTTAATTACTACTTTTAGGCATTCTACCTCAATACAAATTCTAGTAGATGTGTAAATCCTACATAAACTCTGTGCCATCATGTATGCTAATCTCATTTCCATATAATATTTTACTCAAAGGGGGAGACAGAAACTCGATTCTATGTTTAGTCAAATTGCTGTTGAGTCCTGAGAGGCACATTATTAAATTTTTTTTTTTTACAAGAGGCTCATATTTGGTAGTGGTGATTCTGGGTGGTGGTACACCAATGCCAAAACATCAACAATGATGTGTGTGTATATATATATATATATATTTTTTTTTTAATATAGACCAAACACCAAACAATTATTTTCAAGTAGTTTTTATCTACATAGCCAAACAATGAAAAATAATGTATATTCTAGGAAAACATCTATCATGTAGAATATTTTGAAAAAACAAGTTTTTTTTACAAGAAATGGAGCATTAGAGTTTCAATAAGATGATATTTTCCATATTGTGTAGTTGGGCAGTGGGCCTTCACTTTTCTCTAAAAAGAAGACAAATAAACAAAAATATGTATTTTAATCTTTGATGACTTTTTTTTATGATTATATTTAGTTTTGCAAATACACATTAGCATGCATGATACATTTAATTGTAATATTTTTGTGCCACTTGTACAGCACACATGCATAGAACCTGGTTAATATAAGAGTTTAGGGAGTTGTTTAAAGACTACTTGATCAGATTACAAGGTTGAGTTATTGTGATTATTCTTGTTTGCAAACAAAAAAATAATTTAAGTGTAATTTTAGTTGCTAGCGCAGCTTAAAACCGTTCTAATTGTATATTTTAGCTCGAAGGGATCAACAGTTCCAAGGAGAAGTGAAAAAGATGAGCACTTGAGATAAAAAAATCGAAGTATGCCCTAACTCTTTCTCCAGAACCTTCTTAGGAACTTCAATCAAAATACATACTAACATGGTGATAGATTTATTAGTCCCTTCCTTTCACGACAAGATGAGGAACACAACTTACTCACCAAGAATATTAATGATTCATATAAATCACTTATTTGTAGAAGCCCCAAATGGTGCCATCTAGCATATCTTAACCAAACCCTTTGCATGATGGGCAAGTTCGGTTCAAGTCTTCATTGATCAATGGATCTATAAGCCTATTAATGAAGCAAATTCAATGAAGCAATGAAGCAAGAAATGGGGAGTTCACATTCTCATCATCTTTGGTAAAACCAAGTCCACCCCGTAGACATTCATAAATGGCTTTTGTATATTTGCAATGTATTGGACCTCTGTCTTAGTGTTTATTTTTCAAACACCAGTATTAGAAGCTGGTTGAGGTACTTTTGCTAGAGTGAAAACCAATGCCTGCAGCAGTTAAGAACATGTGGTATGAGTTAAAACTGAGACTTTGGCGAGTGACTTGATGAGATTGAGGTGTGATATGTATGGTCATCTATGACTTTCCTTTTCTAGTTTTCCCCAGTTTTTCGACTCCTTTAAAGACTTCATAAGTAACCATGTTGCAACTTGTTTGTTCTGTCAACAGGACACACAGTTACTTTTATGGGATCTGGAAATGGATGAGATTGTAGTGCCATTACGTAGGTGCCCCCCTCCTGGTGGATCTCCTACTTTCAGTACTGGAAGTCAGTCTTCCCACTGGGACAGTGTTATCCCAGTTGGAACTCTGCAACCTGCTCCTAGCATGCGTGATGTTCCAAAGCTTTCTCCTGTAGTGGCTCACCGTGTTCACACGGAACCTCTTTCTGGTTTAGTATTTACGCAGGAATGTGTTCTTACTGTTTGTAGAGAGGGCCATGTAAAAATCTGGATGAGACCTGGAGCCTTAGATAGCCAGTCAGGCAACTCGGAAACCATCCCAAGTACCAGTTTGAAGGAGAAGCCATTATTGTCAAGCAAGATTGGCAGTTCTACATATAAGCAATGACCAAATTGTCATGAGATTCCAAGGCAAAATGGATCTCTTTTTCATTGATTTGATTTGAAATTGCTGGTGTGGCTGCCCATCCCATTTCCACAGTTGATTTTCTCAGATTTAGAGCTGGATGAATGTTCTGATTGCTGGGGGATTCATCAACTGGGTCCATTTGTGCATTGAGAGATAAAATGCCATTTATGGCACTAAGAGCTCAGGAGGGAGAGAACCCCCTATGTAAGTACAAAACAGTTGTTGCTAGGATATATCTTATATAATATTTAATTTCTGACAGAAATAACTGGAAGTTACTCTCTGAGATTTACATTTCAGAGGTGCATAGGAGTTCATTTGATTCTGCTGGTAATGAAATTTCACAATAGCTATATAATTTTTGCCGGATATCATGAAGCTCTATCACATGTGATAAGCTTTTCATGTTATGGCTATAAGGTATTTATTTCTCTTGGATGTATCCTTGATTTGGAAGAAAAATTATTCTTTTGGTTAGTACTAGATATGGGTTTTGACACTGAAGTTATGCTGAGGAACACTGAATTATGGGAGACTAGTGCTGTATTTGTATTCATTTTGTTTTATTCTGGCAAACAAGGTGAACTACACTATACCGTGTTAGCAAGATTTTTCCTTGTGATTATGTCATGATCTTGTTCCCTGTATTACCCTTATCTGTTTAGCTACCAATCCACCTGGGAGGTTTCCCTGTTCGAATCTCCCTATGGATGACTTGGCCTGCCAAAACCCCATATTTTAAGGTGGTAATATAGCCCCTTAAATTCTGTGGTGGTCAAATTGGTACCAAACACAAACTACTAACACTAACCGCTAATTGCTATTGTTGATGCGTGCCATTAATGAATTGAAGAGGAAAAAGAGAAGAAAAAAAGAAAAAAAAAGGCCGAAGATAGGAGAGGAGAAAGACATGCATCTTGCGAAAACGTTGTTTTTCAATTAATTATCAAAAGTGTTAATCTCATAAAAATATAGGTAAATAGTTTAAAACAAATAATAAAATGAAGTCTAAAATAGAATAAAATAATTTCCTATTACAAAGTGAAATGAAAGTTTTATAAAATAGACTTGTATGTGTTCTTAGATGTGTTTAATCTTTTCATCAAATAGGGAAGAGTTAAGTTATTCTTTTATCTTCTTTGACTATACACATGTAACTTGTGACGTGGATTTGGAAAGAACTCGATCATCAAGTATATCTCCTGACAACTCTAGTAGTTTATCATGGATTAGAATTAATTTGTTGCAATATATCTCAAGTGATTTAAGCGTAGTTTAAATTAGGTTGCCCAACTTAATTAACTAGGAATTGTCGTGTCTTGTCATTCTTTGTAAAACATAATTTGTTTAACCAAAATAGTATAATTAAGGTTATCAATTCTGTTTCGGTTGACATTTTATTTTTTTTATCGAAATAATAAATTTTGATTCTAGCGTATTCAAAATTTAAATTGCACTTGGATGGCAAAAAACAACTTTATATTATTTTATAACATATATATTTTCTTTCCCTTCCCCAATTTCCTTTCTTTTGTCCACCCAATTAGACCAAGACTTCTAAAGGCCATTGTAGAGGCAAGGCTGTTAATCACTATCTTCGCAAGATATGGTGTTTATTGACCTCGGTGCTTTGATGAACTTTTCGAGATTATCGGATTCATTGATGAGATGAGATCGGACACTAGTTTCCCAGTTTTTATATCAAACAATTGAAGATAGATGATCCTCTTGCCTCTCCCTCGCCTACTCTAGAAAGAAAGACTTAGGAGGTAAGGACAAGCAAGATGGTGCAGCGACTGACAAATTAGGGTAAGAGGAGAAATTTAGGGATGGTTCAATTTTTAAGAAAGCTTTGAGAATTTTACAACTTACAGATATTTTCTCCTTGTTCACATTCAAATTAAAAAATCATGGTTATGTGATCTTTTGTGCAAAGAAATTTTATTGGCTTAATGTACCTTGTTTGCACTCGTGTTTTTGAAATTTTGTAACCTTTAGTAGAATACAATCAAACATTTTTTTAGTTCAGTTACTCTTTGTGTCCGCTAGACTGAAACATCATTTAATGTTATCTTAATGCATTAATGATCAACAATTATATATGAAGCCACCATTGTAATTTCCATTAAAGATTTGATTTTTTCTGTCTCTTACTTTGCTCATAAAAATTGTACTTCTTTCTTGCTCAACTTATTGGACAAACAACTAATTTTTCTTTCAAGGGAAGCCTTTATTGGATGGCTCCTAAGGTATGTTCTTGCATATCAATATTTTATGGAATTTATTTTGTATCTTTTATCTTAATGGTATTTCCTTCTCCGTAGATCATGCAAGCTGTAATGCAAAAGGGTGCTAGCTCTATAAATTTTGTAAACCCCAAACAACATGGACATAATGAAACCAAAACATCTTGATTAAAATTTGACCAAGAAATCCAGAATGACTTGAGATTCTGAGTAAGATAAAATTCTTTCCATTTTGTTTTGTTTTTTTTTTAAAGTTACGAGATATACTAGTCATTCTGGCCGAAATAAAACAAAATTGACAACCTAGTCTTAATGGAGTCACTGTGAATGAGATTGGGTGAGGGGGTATTAAAAGGAATATCTATGA
>Ga0307511_10007163_pt1 | contig 11236 bp, 13 predicted proteins | sample 13_EM_MG_FD_200266 | JGI IMG/M metagenome (GOLD analysis project Ga0307511, IMG submission 200266) | Populus trichocarpa ectomycorrhiza microbial communities from riparian zone in the Pacific Northwest, United States - 13_EM | ecosystem: Host-associated > Plants > Roots > Unclassified | place...
AACCCAGTGGCGGGCCATAGAGAGCCTACGGGAAGCCCAGGAGGTTTCAAGGGATAGGCCAGTTAATCGACCTCCCACGCTACAAAGATAAAGATAACGCAAGGACAAACGGAACCAAATTCTATCCTAGGAGAAGCGTGGCCTGATGCCTACTGGAGGGAGATGAGCATTGGGATGGTTTTGGCGGGATGTGAGGGTAACTATGTTGTAGAGCGTATATGTTTCCATAGTTGTGAATAAAGTCGGAATCACTATGCTCACGATACGAGCGCAGCTAATTCGGTCTTGACTCACCTTTGACCTTGTTTTCCAGCTGCGAGTCACACTGTATGTGAACTTGACAACAATCTGCCACTGGTTCAGCGAAAGGAAATCGGCCGGTTACTAAAACATACAAATGGGCTGAGCAACTGTTTCATCCAGGTACCTCGCTTTCTAATCCCCTCATCGACCTTTGTAACCGTTACATGAAGACAGGCAAGGTCCTTTGTGACCATCGTCAGCACAGTGGCGGGTTAATACAATTCATGATCTGTACTCTTACCTGATGAGTGTCTCCTCTACCTTATTGAGCCTCCTGTCGATAAGCTGATTGCCCTTTGTCTTCATCCTGTTGTCGGCCTCAATCTCGTTCTTGGATTCCTGTTCGTTCACCGTGCCTTCAGAGCTGAACCAAACATTCTAATTAGTATCCTTAAGCACTCCGTATGAACTGTCAGATCTAACAGGCCTAGTACCCATACCATAATACCCCCGAACAGGAAAGGTGCTCTATACGGGTCCATGTTGTACAAGAGCTCGAAACTACCTTCTTATGTGTAGGTACCTTCTTGTGAACGGTCTCCAACTTTCCCTGAACTCCGGATAGTACAGGCCCGGGCCGGACAGTTTAGGCCTCCAGCACGTCATTCTGGTGGGATTTTGGCGCCAAATTAGGATGAGTATCGGCAATGAATGACGCTGGCTGAAAGGATATATCAGCTGAAATATAGACTAAAAATATAGCCTGTGGTAAAATGCTTGTGGCAAGGCGTTGATAACACTTGATCTGGGTGCACTCGAGACGCTCTCTTTTATTCGACCAGGAGGGGATAAAATAGTTTAGCTCTGTGCGGCATGTTCCCCCGAATTCAGGGTAACACCATCTTGCACGGGTCCATGATACTTCATATGGAATTGACTTCATATGAACGGGTACCTTTTTATCAATTAACCCGTCTTGCCCGCGAGATATTACGGTATGACCCTCAAACCAACAATAGTTGTGCATGGGCCTGTAAGAAATAGAGAGAAGGAGGGAACGGTAACTGGGCGTGCGGTGTGTCCACTGTCCCCTACAGAAAGCTGTCATTATAAGCATATGACCGGGACCCGGAGTAGTATCCCTATAACGAATATAGTCTTAAATCTAGAGAAAGTTACATACATGGCGAAACAGGCGAATGGGGCCAGAAATCGGTATTAGGATTGACATAAGAATTCATGGTGTTTGTTTGGTCTCCTGCTGATATAGATGACCACCAATTCGACATAGATGCATCTTTCCCTTTGCAATATAGTCTCCAACAGGCTCTTTTTTCTATTAGACTCCAAAGAATATTCCGGGAGCATCAATGAATAAGCTGATGGTGCTGTAGGTGGTGCTGGAGGTATTGATTATGATGACGATTTCTTATCGATAAGTATCCATGCTAGCTATTGTAACAAGAAAGAACGATATGCATGGGCGAGTCAGTTCACGCGATCTGCCGAGACTACTGCCGCGCTTCACTCTCGTCACCTACTTACTATCTCTGCCCGACTAGTCTACCATCTTTGGCTACACTCTTGTACGACGAGCCTACCCCAACTAATTCATTCCGTGACCAAAGGAGACTCCGCCATATCCTCCCTCTCTCTTTTTCCACACAAAAATTAAATAATATGTGGTATATTCAATAAACGAACCACAACAGTAATCTTCCTCCTTCTACCCGCTACAACAGATAGCGAGCCTAACAAGATTATTGGAATTTCGGAGGCAAAGGTGAGGAGAGAATTCGGGGTGGGTTCTAAATGTATATAAGAGACAGACAGGGGGATTTGATAGTAGAGGCCAGTCAGGCTAGGCTTTTTGAGTGACATAAGCTACTTCCCTCTTTATGAGAGGTTGTAGAACCAGACTACTTCCCTCTTTATGAGAGGTTGTAGAACCAGACTACTTCCTATCTGAGGAATTAGGCCGTAGCGGGGTAGTCAACTAAGTAGATAACACTGGGGTTGACCTACAATACCAATGCTAAAGTAGGCCCCTAGATTGTAGGGTATAGAGTTGTTTCTATTCGATGAATCTACTTAAGTACTTCTAAGCACTCCAGACTCCGGTAGGTACTTTGCTTACCGGTATATCGTCAATCTAATGGCGCATATTAATAACACCATTACCGCACTCGATCAGCGAATCAAGAATGCTGCTGGTATGTCGGGTTTTCCCGGGTAGACTGAGGCACGTCTGATAAACCTTCACCTTTAGAAATTGCCTCATCAATCCACCAGGAACTACGTCGAGATTCCCGAGGTCCGGCTCTAGGTGTACGGATTGAAGGTCTCATCAAGGCATTGGAGAAATGCTGTACAGTAAGAGAAAACCTTCAGGTTGATACCGAGTATGATGACATGGACCAACTGGGTACGCCAGCCACAAGACTATCAAGGCCTCTATACAAAAATATTTAGACTGAGAATCCTGGCTAGGTGTGAAACTATGGAATTTGGCTACGCAGCTCTCAAAAGGGGATGACATCTCGGACGGCACGGAAGATACTAGTGAGCAAAGGATGATTCTTAATGGTGAGACTGCTTCAAACTGATCTCGGGATGGATGTATAGCTGATCTTTTCTAGTGCGAATCGTAGCTTTTCTCTTGCTCGACTGTGCCGAGCGGCCGGCGAGAAGGAGCAGGCAGAGTGAGATTATCGAGTCCACAAGAGGGGACGGGCATACTAACGGGATAGGTCTAATCCGGTTACTAAAGGTAGCTCTTAAGACCGGAAAGGAGTGCACGGGTATGTATATTCCATGATTATCTATAAGGTTTGACTAGTGCTAAGGGATTTAGATCAGAAGCAGCTCCCATGGGCTTTGAAGATTATGGAGAAAGCCGCTAGATACCATGAGGACCTTAGTAAACTAGATGAAGGCCAGTCAAATGAAGGGAAAGTCGTATTTCACCGTCTGGAAGGTGAATACTACTTACTCCGAATGACTATTGTACGCAAAAAAGTCCTTCCCTTATGATCGTATACTATGTTAATGTCATGAGCAATTCTTAGGCTTGGAAGCAATCAAATTTATCTATGGCCGAATTCATGTATGGCAAAGCATTACTGGTTCAAGACATTCAAGGTAATACAGGTGCATCAGAGGCTCTGGCCAAAGTGATTCTAAGCATTGGCAACGGTCTTCTCGCACAAAATGCCTTTGCTGCTGCTGTGAAATGGCTACGACGAGCACTGGAGGTCTTGGATGGGATCAGCCCCATGTGTCTCACTGAAACCTGCACAGAGCTTCGCTATATTGTGTTGCATAGTCTTGTGACTGGCTGTCTCCAAACCAAGACGGAGGCAGAGTTAGAGTACGCTAGGAATGCCTTGGAAACGATGTCCGAGGTAATTGTTCCATGGTTTATGCCAATGCCTAAGGGCCAAGCTCATAGCCTTATGGCACTTAGAATTGGCCGACGAGAATATCGATACTCAGGCTGAAGTTGGATCTGATCACCATGGAAAATTCAGACGAGTACCATAATGGTAATCTCGAATTCCTGCAAAGACTGTGAGGTATACTGACTCCGAAGTCCTCCTGAAAATGATTGAAATTGCACAATTCAGCGAGGATGTCTTCAGAACGTATGTGCAGCTTTGGGGTTGAAATCCTGAATATTTACTAAAAGGCCACACTCACATAGAGTTCTTGGGAGGATACAAAAGTTATCCGACAAAAGGTATAACAATGACTCATGGCATTTCGAAGTGTGCTGATTTAATAACATTTTAGCGTAACATTGGCCTGTAATTGTCTAGATGAGCTGATATCGAAGAGACTGTTAGCTCTGGGGCAAGTTGAATGGATAGAGCGTGCTTTTGTCACTCGCTTGTGGATGACTGTGAAAAACAGTACATCACTTGAGGGTAACACTCTTGCAACTTTGAAAAAACTAGTCGACTGTGAGTGCTCAGTCAGGTGATATGGATTCTGCTTTGAGCTCACTTTGATGTCAAGCGATGGCTAGGCAGATTTCGAAGCCGTTATCACCGAAAAGTACACAAGCTGCTCAAATTGTTGGACCCTTTCTCTCTCTAGCTAATGGTATTCTCAAATCACTAACGAAACCAGCTCCTATGGAAGGTATCAGAGGCATTCCTAGCCCAAGAGAAGTGGGTAGAAGCTAGTGGGTGGTGTGAAGTGGCACTGCACAGGGTTTTTGATAAATCTGGAGACCTAAATTATGCAAAACTTGGGCGGTATATCTCCGGTTCCCTTCGTGTTTCCCAATTACTGACCAATAGGTGGGATAGGCGCATCATACATTGCGCAATTCAGGTATCAGACTATGGCAAGGCGACAGAGGTTTATGGCAATATGTCAGAATCGGGCAAGCAAAGTCCTAGTACTCTATTTCTCATGTTCAAAGTCGCTCTCAGGACATCCAATCACCAGCTTGGTAGGAGTTCCCGTATATATAGGCCCACCGCAGCTAACTAACTAAGCCAGCGGAGTCGACTATTCGAGGTATCTGCGAGGCACCACTTCGTGACCATCGAGCACTTTATGCCTGTGTTTTAGATGCCCAGACATTGGGGAATGAAGGCGAAACATTGAAGGCACTCGAACATGTCCTAAGACATATAGATGACTTACATACAGAATCTATTCACAAACCAGCAGTTATAAGGTCAGTACACCCACCCAATATTGAACTCTTACTTAAGTAAATACGGTGTACATATTAAATGGCCACAGATGTACCATACGGTTGACGATTGGCATCATTGACCGCGCCAAAGGGGGTGAAATATCTAAGGCAGAATCATTATACCGACTACTTGAACTGGGTAATGACTATCCATAGGAGCGTCATCATTTATGCAGTTGCTAACATGTTGCGAAGCTTCAGAGGAGGCGAAGAAAGAAAGAGGGAAGAAGTCGACTGTGAAGCAAGATATATCGTTTACAATAAAGGAGTTGGAGTGGTTTAGCAGGACATCTTATAACCTTAGTCTACGAAGTATTGAAGAGTGGCCTTTGACCACGAGTATCCGGATAGTGTCTACTTGTTTAAAGGTGTTTCTTGTTTTCTACCTGCTGGCAAGCATCATTACTGACTGTGATTTTACCAGTTCCTGGAATTATATCCAGATGATATTGATGCACCCACCCATGGAGCCATCTCCTTAAAAGCTATTTATTGTCACTTTCTAAGCGCTAGCTTGGGAATACAGATCTCTCGAGAAGAGGATAACACAAACTTACGAGTAAGGCCGTTTATGTTTGATGCCTGGGCCGAGAGAGCTGAAGTCAGAGTGAGAACAGGTTCAAAGCTACTTTGAGGTTAAGCAACAAACACAAGCCTTTAGGGTGAAGAGGCAAGGGCTGAAGGATGACCTAGCGCAAGAAGTGTTATGGGACCTGAAAGACAAGTACTTGGAATGATCCTTATAAGTTCTCGAAACTTGCTTACATTTATCAGACATGCCACTTTACTCTTATACGAATTCGAAGCATGTATTCACTTGAAGGATTGGGATTACCTTAGCACCATAGTAGGCGAGGCCCAGCACTGCGACAATCCGAGAGTAGTGCAGTACTTTGGAGATATGGTCATGCAATCACAAGCACCAGATAGAAGTATTGCTTCTCTTCCCCATAGTATACATTCTGTGAAGCTAACAGATTCGGAACAGCGATAATGCCTCTTATGAAGGTATACCTGAAATCCTCCCTCGGAACTAGTATTAAATAACATTACATCCATGCTAAACTGAATGAAAGAAAATCTTAGAAACACTCATTCTCAGTCCCAACGAAAACATGGATGTGGTAAAATTGGCAAAATGTGTCCGATGTCAGGTATTCCCAGCTCTCCTGATTGGATCGACCTTTGATATTGAAGCCGAGGCTCTAGGTTCAGCTCTCCCTTATAAGGGAACCTAAGGTCACAGCACAACTGATTGGTGAGGTGCTGGACTGGGTTCGTGGATCCAAAGTTATTTGCCCCAAGCTCTAGAGTGTTGCGAGATACTTACCAGCTTGTGTAGGGTGAAGAAAAGTATCCTGATGAGGAACTGCGCTGGCTCGCGGCAACGGTACGTTATACCAATTATATTATCGATTCAACGCACAACTAACCCTATGCTTGTTAGGCTTGGAACAAAGCTGTTGAATTCAAAGGGTTCAAGCTCCACTCGACTTTAGATAGACACCTATCACTAATACGAGTCTAGAATAACTGATGCGACCAACTTCAAGAAGTTCGGCGAACTTGCAATAAGCGTTGCAAAACTAGTGGAAGGGGATGGCGGGAAACTACTGGCAAGAATACAAAGAAACTACCTTCGAGATAACTGGGATTGAGTCATAAGACGATCTTAGCTATAGATATTGATGGGTGGATGAATATCTGGAACCCTGTTTCAGATTTATAACTCACAATATTCATAGTGGCGAGAGGGCCATAGCCTCAATCAATATCAGCCTTGGAGTGCTGAAAGTTCTAATGTTCTGAAGGCCCTAAGTAGACTTGCTTCTATATACACGACCTTGCCACGAGACTTCTCGCTTTCAGTCATTTTGGGGTGCATTGTCCAAGCAGGTAGTCGTCAAACATTGGTTCGCACCATCGCCTATTTTTTTTTGAAGCTTCGAGGCTGCACCATCTTCAGATTCGAGCTGCATGTTGATGTCGTCACCTTATGACTGGGGCCGGCAACAGATGTAGTCTGGTGCCACCATGGGCACCGCGATATGGCTCTGGTGCCGACGGATCGAAATGCCCTTAATTACCAAAATCACTCCAAATAAAGCTCCCGTTTAGCCAATTTAGTTATTTTGGGCGGCGCAGATCAATTAGATACGGAGAATTGTGCGGCAATCGTGCAGCCCAATCACCAACGCTGTACGCAGAAAAGCTGCAAGGGCGGTGTAACCTGTAACCTCGCCACAAATAAACATATGCATGTCATGACATTGGCGGCGATCTTCAAGGGTCAACGTCTCATTTGTCGACAAGTGACGTTCTAAGATGAGCCCGCCACGATGAAACTTCAAACCGTCAAACGGTCAAACAATATTGTAGGACAGGCTCGGTGCGCTATTGGTTAGAATGCCTGTTCATAGATCAGCAAGCCCACTCAACTCCAGCCTGGAGCTCTCTGCCCCAGGCGAAACGCAGGCTAACATCTCCCGAGTGCTGTGCATCACTGAGCTGGAAGCTTGCTTCATTCAGTCTCACAATTTGCCGACCCTACAATGGCGCAGATCCCATGGCAGGCCATATATACCCACAGTTTCTTGCCATTCATGTTTGTTCAATAGGCATTCTTTTCTTTGTAGTCACATCCTTCTTTCAATCGCGAGGCCGATATTGAAGGGCACTACACCTTTAATATATTCTTGCCTTCTTGCCTCACGAGATCCGAAACAGTTTCATTTCGTTCTCTTATTTCTTTTTCATTCTCTTTTCTCATTCTCATTCTCATTCTCGTTTTGCAAGTTCCAGCTACGGAATACAAACAGAAGGTGTTGAACACCACCGGGACATTTGTGTACAGTACATAAGCCGGGCTTGCCCTCCTTTGTTCTGTGATTTTTGTATTTCCCCGTCCACTCTTCCTGACACGACGTCAACGTACTCTGCCCAGGATGGCCCCCCCACTTGTTGGCTCGATGTCACAGTTTTTCAGTTCTCATGATATGCACTCAACCTACCGGTACCCAAACCTCCGCGAGGTTCAGCAATTCAAACCGTCGACTATTCCACATCTCACACCTTATCTCGGTACTCGATCTAGACTCTCGCAAGTCTGGTTCAATAGATGGACCCTCCTTCTGGCTCTCATCATTGTCAGGGTATTCCTGTCCACACAAGCTCTTGACAATGATATCAACTCGGCTGAGAGGGAAGCTCTTTCTGCTTGCACCTCAGTAGAGAGGGCCGGCAGTGCCCTGGCGTCTATGCCACACTACATGGCCCCTGGTGCTAACGAACTCAGTGCAAAGGCAGTCGAGGCATCTGTCAGAGCGCTTCAGCAAGCATTGATGCTTGGAATCTCAATAATTCGAGAGATTGTCATCTTTTACATCAACATGCTCGTCGGTACTTATGTTTGCTTGATTACTTTTGCAATCTCCGGTGGTATTGGGCTTGTCCTTGATGCTACTGAGGAAATTGGAATATTTGTCAATGATACCCTCAAGGCGATCACTGGGAGCATAACTAATGAAGTGGGAGATTTTACAAAAGACTTTGACGATGTCAAAAGCAAAATCGAGGGCCTGGGAAACACTTTCGGAAAGACTATTACTCTCCCAGAACTCAAGTTGCCATCGTTGGATAAGCTTAACAAAATCACAATTCCGACCAAGTTTCTTGATAAAATCCAGGAGATGAAAGACAACCTACCTGATTTTAAAGATGTCAAAGACGCTGCTGAGGAGGTTATCAGGGTCCCATTCAATAATATCCAGGTATGCATCATCACTTCCATAAGCCCATTCATTGCTAATTTGTGTTTGTGAATAGCAACAAGTAAACAACTCCCTTGGTGTCTACCAGTTTGATCGATCCACGTTTCCAATTCCGGCAAAGGAGAAGCTTACCTTCTGCTCTGACAACAATAATGTCAGCTCTTTCTTTGAAAGCCTCAAGGAAACAGTCGGCAAGACCAAGACTATCATCATTGTGGCCCTTATCGTCCTAGCAGTTCTTGCTATCATACCGATGGCTTGGCTTGAGATTCGCAGATGGCGAATTATGAGACAGCGAGCGAACATGTTTAGTGAGAATCCTAACTACGACCCTGTTGATATCACCTACCTTGCCTCAAGGCCTTCTGCAGGTACCTGGGGTTTGCGTTTTGCGAGTGGCTTGAAGTCCGAGAGGCGCCAGGTCTTGATGAGATGGGCTGTTGCATATGTTACCTCCCCACCTGCGTTATTCGTCCTGTCTCTTGGTATTGCCGGTTTGATCAGCGCTCTTTCTCAATACATCGTCCTCAAGCAAGTCGAGAAAGCGGTTCCAGAGCTTGCAAACCAAGTTGGAGGTTTTGCCGGGGAAGTCGTCGATTTTTTGAACAACTCCTCTTCCAAGTTTGCTGCCTCCACGAATAATGTGATGCAAGGTGTTTCGGATGAACTCAACAAGGAAATCTCTGGTTGGCTTACTAATAGTACACAATCATTGAACGATACTTTGACCGTCTTCTCCGACACAATGCAAAAGGGGATCGACCAGTATGTGAAAGGTACAATTATGGAGAAGCCGGCTGTGGAGATCATCAAATGTCTGATTGGACTCAAAATCGAGGCGTTACAGAAAGGACTAGCTTGGGTACATGAAAACGCACAGATATCCTTCCCTCAGATTCCCGCTGATACCTTCTCCCTTGGCGCCTTGAGCTCTCTCAACGATGACAAATCTGACAGTTTCCTCGCCGATCCAGAGTCCGCCTCAAGCGATATGATCACTGACACTCTGTTCAAAATGTCAAAAAAATGGCAGGAGGGACTTTCCACTGAAGCAGCTATCTCTGGTGGTGTCGTATTGATCTGGGTCCTTGTTTTACTTATCGCTCTTGTCCGAACTGGTTCTCTTTGGTGGGGTCTTGATAAGGTCAGGGGTGACGGCGGTGGACAAGGAACCAACTTCAGTGGCGGTCAACTTCCGGTGGCAGCTCCTGCTGTGGGTGCTCTTCCTCCAAGCTATATTTCTAGTCGACAGGCGAACCCTGGGCCTGAGTCTGACCCAGAAAATGATGATCATGGAATGAATTACCCGAGCCAAACCTATAATCGCCACAGCGGTCCTGAGACCTTCCGTCTTGGAAGGGTAAGTTCGAGAAGGATCACGCCTCCACCAATCGCCCCCGGAGGCTGGATTGATGAGAAGAAGCGAGGACACATCACAGATGATAACTACTAAGGGCCTCCGAATCATCTACACAACTGGTTTGATCGAGTACAACGCATCATTTTCCTTTTTCTCCGGTTACCTTTACATTGCTGTCATCTTTTGCTGTACTACTATCGTTTGCATCCCGGAGTTTCTGCTATTTTTTGCTCATATCATACCTAATTGTCGTATTTAAACTCCGTGGCTCGAAATCCTGAGTGGAACGGGAGCTGAGTGGGTTTATATGCAATGTATAGCTTTCCTTTTTCCTCTTGCAATGGCTGGCTCTGGTACAATCATCTTACATGGAATATCTCATTTGGTTTGGCTGGTCACAATCATATACATTAACGAATCTTACGATAAAGCGGTGGAATTTGTGGAACTGGAAGGCAAAATACTATGGAAGGAAATGGTGCGAAGGAGAATCTTCAATGTACTGCTGATCTTTGGAGCCCACTAAGCTGCGCATAATAGTAATAGTATCGCAATTTATTTTGTTGGACTTAATATCTGCTCTTTCAATTGTCTTTGAGTGATCACGAATCAAGTCTATACTTATGACTTCCAGATACTCGTCATGTGACGCCGTCAAAAGATATGTCAAGCTCCACTAACACCATTGTAGATCCCTACCGGTACCCAACCAAGCCTAGCCCCACTTATTTCGTCCACAGCAAGTCTAAACTTCAACGAAGCAACTCTCACACCTAGCACTTGAACAATATACCCGTTTCTTCGTCCGCACCCGCCCACCCTCGTCTACGAGCCATTCACGATTTTATTTCTACGGGTTATTTCTACGACAGCTAGACCCTTGAGTATACCCGAGCTCCACAATGGCGTACGTCAATTTTTTTTTCGTTTCCTGTATTTCAAGCGGTATCTTTGTGCTAACATGGTGACGATGGTGATTGTGGATCGTAGTGATCTTGTGAACCGACCTAGGTCTGAGGTACGCACGCGAAAAAAATGCTCCCATACTATTTACATACACATACCTACCTGCCTACCTCTGCTCTCCCCCTTCGTCAATCAGCCTACCGTACCCCCCCCCCCCCTTCGGGCACTACTCTCCCACGCACATCC
>Ga0307511_10007165_pt1 | contig 11233 bp, 19 predicted proteins | sample 13_EM_MG_FD_200266 | JGI IMG/M metagenome (GOLD analysis project Ga0307511, IMG submission 200266) | Populus trichocarpa ectomycorrhiza microbial communities from riparian zone in the Pacific Northwest, United States - 13_EM | ecosystem: Host-associated > Plants > Roots > Unclassified | place...
CAGATCAACAGCGACATAGTACGAGAACGTCCTGATCTCTGGTTGTTTGTTCGCATTCGCAAGCGAGGAGCCTGGGGGATTCGTGATTCGGACCGGGGACCTACTACCGTCCCCATCCTCATCCCCGACGTCCGCATCGTCCACCGTATCGTTCCGATATGTGAACGTCACCATCATGAGAAACTAAAGGTTATGCTGGTCAGCACTGAAACGTGCAAGGGGGCCAACATCCTTATACCTTTACATCCCCTTTAGCTTCCTTCCCGATAACGACCTCCCCGCCAATATACGTAGTGTTCGCTTTCCTCTCCAAGATTCCCACAGTCTTCGCCTTCCCACCTCGGCCAGGAGTGGTCCTACTCGAGGCGGAACCTTGTCTCCGGTCATCGACCAAATCTGCGTGCTCATCCTCAACCATACCGTCTTCATCCTCTTCGTCGTATTCCCATGCCTCAGCGAACGCGGCGACGCTGAACGAGTGCGTTGGTAGTGTGATCGCGAACGGCGGACGTCGCTTCTCCGGTTGAGGAGCCGTAACCGACTCTTCTATTGGAGCAGCAGCCGTCATAGTAGGGAGAGGAGACCGTAAGACGTTGAGCCGGATTTGTATGGGATCATACATCGGATTCGTGAATGACAAGACGAACGGATACGTTCGTCCCCCGACCATGACCGGATTACCCAACCCAGAATTCTTATCTTCTTCCCATGTGGCGCCTGGCCTGATGGCGCGTTTTGTCATGTACGATGCAGTAGTGAGGTTATTGAGGAAGGGAAGGGAGATACCCATGAGCGGGAGGTAACTCGTAGCGGTGATCTTGATTTTGAATCGCACCGATTGGGGTTTTTGCTCGGGTTTGATAAGGATGTGGCGGCAGGTCGGGCATCGCTTGGATTTCTTCGAATGTAGGGGTATTCGTAGTGGTTTCAGATCACTGTAGAAAGGATATCAGCGAATGGGTACACAGCGAACCGACGATCGAGCTGACTTTGTGAGTACCGACGACGTCCAGCTGTTAATCCACCTCTGCTCCAGTGTAGCGATCTCCTCCGGATTTTCGATCCTCAAAAGGTTTTCCACATTGGCGCTATCACTCCCAGTCAACGAAACGTCCATTCGACTCCGGTAATCCGGCATCTCGTCGCGATTCGGCTTATCACGTCCGACGCGGCTGCGAGAAAGAGGATTGTACTTGCTGACGCCTGGGACATCACGAGATATGGCATCTGAAGCGGCAGCGGTTATCGGGTTAGAGTGGGTGTGCTGGGTGCCGCGTAGGTGGTGCGAGGTGGAGGTCGAAGCGGAGGAGGCACGGATGAATGGTTCGAAGTGTTCTTTGAGACGTTCGAATTCCAGGTTGTCTGGAGCGGAATCTTCATGTTTCTGGAGTTGATCTGGGTGGTTTACGTTTCGTTAGATACCTCGTATGCGCGTAGATAAGGGAGAGTATACGAACTGGCAAGGCTCGTGGGTTTCTCGAACGTGATCCCCACTTCGGCAGAGTCCCAGCGACAGTGACTACAGTACAAGAAGAACGGTGGATCTCCAAGTGTGTTAATGGTCGATACACGACCATCGGCAGATTCTGGGGGATCCGATGGAACGACGATCAGCGTGTTCTTGCAAGACGGACACAGGAAACAGTTCCGGGCACATCTACGCAAAACCAGGTCAGAGAATCAGACGAATCCCCAGTTACAGAACACACCTGTTTTTCTCTCCCCTAACACTCGCGCTCGGCACCTCAAACAGACAATTTGGACAATAATACCCGCTGACTTCGACGGAGACACATCTGTTGCACCTTATCGAATCGCATTCTTCGCAGAAGTAGAGGTCGTGGAGTTCGTGGTACGAGTATGAGGATGACGGTAGATTCGGCGGTGGTGGGAGTGAAGTTGGGTTCAGACACGGACAGTAGACTTTGAGCGATCCAGCCGACATTCGTTGTCGTGGTCGAAGCGGTGACGAACAGATCGAGATTCGAGACGCGTCGTCGCGTCTTTTGCCTCGATCAGGCTCAAAATGTCCCAGTCACCAGCTCCCGTCCACCCAAGTCCGTCCCCTCAAATTTCTGCAGAAATTCCACACTAACGGGTCGGGCGAACAGATTACCACATGAACATCCAAGCATGGTCGAATTCCTCCACAGCGCGAGCTTCGTCGTCCAGGACAACACGAAGCAGAACGACGAGGTCGAGTAATCTGGCCACCCAACCCCCTCAACCATCCCCAATACAACCCCAGCAAACCCAATCCTACGGCGTTCCATACTACCAACCTCCCCCGGTCCAACCACAGTACTTCCCTCCACCAAAAACACGCACAAACCCACCAAGACCGGTACTACAAACAACACCGCAGGCCCTTCATACAACTTACCCCTCCCGTTTACGCACCGGGTCCACTCTGCTTATGCAACCAATTCTCAGCGCGACTTCTACCACACAGGGAACTGGAGATGGTGGTCTGAGGAGCGGAGGTGGGGCGGCCGGCCGTTCGAGGCGATCTACCGCCATAAACTACGCCGAACCTCCGTCTGGAGATGAAGGGTTGGATGCTGGTGTAATTGATTCGGATGATTCCGACTTCATCGCCAGCGGTGGCGTGAGGACCTCGATCCGGAGAGCAGGGAGACCAATCGGTGGTACTCCTTATGGTCGGGGTACACCTCAACCTGGTGGTGGTAGCGGAGAATTGGATCAAAGTTATCTGGGGTTAATCCCACCATCAAGGTTTATCACCGCCAAGCCAGTACTTCCGACTGCACACGAGTATTTGTACGTTTCAACCCCCCTCATACATGTATTTCTCGCTCACAAGGTCCCGTTTCGCGATAATTCAGCCCGGACGATAAGCTCGAAGCCCAAGCTTCCAAACCTTCAGGTCTAATCCCAATTCGCGTCGAGTTCGAGACCGAGACCCACCGAGTGCGGGATTGTTTCGTTTGGAATTCCAACGAAGTCCTCATAACACCCGAGAAGTTTGCATTGGTCTTCTGTGCGGACCTGGATCTGCCCCAGAGACCCTGGGCCGAGACGGTCGCCAATCAAATACGAGCCCAGATCGAAGAACACGAACCTGTGGCCACTATGGACCTATCCCCCATCGTAGATTATTCCATGGCCCCCACACTGAGCGCTCCGAACACAGATATGGGTGGAATGACGATTCCAGATTGTCGAGTTATCTTAAGCGTGAGTGTCCAGTCGCCATTTGCCCCCTGACCCTCTTATTCACCCCCCCTCCATAGATTGACGTACAGATTGCCACCCACCACCTAATCGACCACGTAGAATGGGATCTTCACTCCCAACTGACTCCTGAAGAGTTCGCGATCCGACTTTGCGCAGACCTCGGTCTCTCAGGGGAAGCTCCGCCACTCGTCGCTCACGCCATTCACGAAGAACTTATAAAACACAAACGGGACGCTATCGAGTGGGGAGTAGTCGGCGGCGACTACGAGATGCTGAACAACCCCGATGGAGGCAGCAACCTAAGTTTACTCAAGGACAAAACCGGACTGGGCCTCGGATGGGGCAGGACCCCTCGAGATGGAAGAGGTCCCAAGGCCTTAAGAAGTGTGTGGCGAGATTGGGCAGAGGTGGAGGAGTTTAGGACCAAGTTTGAGCTTCTCACCGCCGATGAAGTAGAACGGAGAGATATGGAGAGGGATCGGGCGACTAGGTTTGTGCTTCCCCATACCAATTACTTTCGGTCTTTGACTGATGTTTGGTCCAGACGACTGCGGAGAGAGACATCAAAGTTCCAGACCCAAGCTGGACGTCGGAGGTTCCGCTAATGCAATCAGCTACATACATAATACACCTCTGGTGCACCGGTGCAATACAAACAATATGGAATCATAGTCAGAGCACAGAGGTCAGCGATTCCAGAATCTACCCCTCACCGTACATGGCATACCCGTACCAAACAATCGTATCGTTCACCCGTATCAAGTCATCTATCCTGCATCTAGAATACCCGCGTCTTGGCTTCAGTATCTGCGTCCCATTATTAACTGCTACGGAGCAGTGAAATCTGCGGTGCCTCAGCTCAAATGGCAAAGAAAGGTGGTCACGTTGGTGTGGGAACTCACCCTTACAACTGGGAAACCGAAACGACACCCATCTTCCTGAGCCCACTGAACATCCTACTTCCACTGACGGCTCGTGCAACTTCCTTCGGCCCATCCACTCTGACAGACACCTCGAATTCCACCGTAGGGTCCCCAGCTCCGACATTTTCCGCCAGCGTACACAGGGCTTGGTCGACCGGTGCCCACGCAGCAACGTCCACATCCGTATCAAACTTCCTCTGACAATTCACATCTCCACACGCGATATCGAGGATGACCTTGTTGACTTCGGTAGAGTCGACGGTGGATAGGGTGAGGGGGACGAAGTCGCAGGGTCGTTTGATCGCCACGATCTGGAAGTGGATCTCCTGGAGATCACTGCATCCCGTCAACGTGTATTTCTCGGGTTGCGATTCTACAGTAAACCCGCGAAGGAGGGAGTCAGAAGGGATGTTTGGAGGCTGGTACGGCGCAACGCACGAGGTTTGGTCGATTCGATATGTAATCTTCGCAGGTTGTGGGCAGGGGAAGCGAAAAGGGTATCCAACGCAAACGGCTTCTCCGACTTAGTTGTGGCGGTGACCTTTGCCTCTTGAACCTTCCAAGGGATCCTGGACAGCCACAATGGCATAGTTGCCTTATCGAGGTCCACCCTGACATGAACCCTCCCGTTCAACCCAGACATACCACGCAACTCCACAACGACTCCAGGATCCCTCGTCATCGACGAAGTGTCAGATACGAAAAGGTCCTCGAGCCGGGTGAAGTGTTTCAACAACCCGAGGTACGTGTCGGTGGATGACCTGCAACTCTCGAGTCGCAACGACTGAACCGAGGATCCAAGTTGTCCAAAGTACCTCGGGAAGGTGATTTCATTGAATTGCTTGAGGTCAACGTCGTGTACGTCCAAAATCCGAACCTTCCTGAGGGAAGCGACGTGGGTGTAGTGACGTTCGAGAGCTTGTGGCCTGATCCACCTTCCACCGAGTTCGAGGGTTCTGACGAAAGAGGAAATGCCGGTCGGTGAGGGTGGGATCGTCGCGCACCAGCCTTGAAGGCGACATTCGTTCCAGAGGGAGATATGTTTGAAGAGGATCAGCTGACTTCGAATCCTCCACGATGAGCAGATCAACGAACAGCAGCGAAGAGTGGCGAGGTCGGATTCGTGGAAGTAGGAGAGAACTTCGTCGACGAGTTCGGCCGGGAGTCCATCCAAGCTCTTCCTCGGGCGCTGCATGTCGAAGGTGGGTTGACAGCGGGTCAACGAGAGTGAGGGAATGACCTCGGTGATATTCGGTTAAGCAAAATATTAGCCGTGGTGGCGGGGGCGAGAGTAACCGGCGGGCGTCTGATGTCGGCAATTCCCGGGCAAGCCTTTCACAAGATATTGCAACCGCATCTCATTCTATTTGGCAAACTGATCAAGCAACGCGAGACGAAAGGCGAATCCACCGAAAAGCAGAGGAAAAACAGATTGTAGGGAGGAAAAACAGACTGATGGTGGGTGAGTGACGGAACATCGATATCTAATGGGAGCTGGCGTAATCATGAGACAGGAAAAAGGCGGGAGGGGAGCGCGGGGGGTGAGGAAATCGATACAATACATCAAAACTCTACAGATCAACAAACATCGAAACGCCAACATCTCGGCGGAAGCAAATGAGGGGGTGAGACTGACTACTACAAATACACACACAAAAGATTCAAGCACGCCAGGTACAGTCGGTGGGGGAATGTGTGCGGAGGAACGAGGTTAGACAGCAGCACGGATAGGGTAGGCATGCTGACCCCGAACATGCGGAAATAGGCCAGATACCCAACCTTCCAGGCAGCTAGCGATGAACCAATGGGTGAAAGGGGCCCGGGATCGGATGACCGGTGCGGGGTATTGAAGTTGTGCAACACATGAAATCACCACGACCGAACAAGGAGGAGGGGGTCTGGCCAAGGGTTTGGCTTCCCCCGGTGACCTCGAGGCGGTAGATCATGACGTCGGTTTGTAATAAATCATGGTTATGAACTGCGGATCATAATTAGAAAGGCATGAAAATGGAATAAGAAATGGAGTTGGCACCCGTACCTTCTTCTTGTATCGCACTGTGTCCGCAACGGCCAGTACACCATTCTTGATGGCGCTGGTACTCAGATGATGGAGGACGACGTGGTTTGGGACCGGCAATACGCTCGCGTCATCTGTTAGCCTCGCAGCATCGAGCTTCTTACTCGACGAACCGGTGGAGTTGGAGAACTTCAACGTCGTCGGGCGCATTGCGTGTGGGTGCGTTTGTTTGGCGGTCGCGCTGACGTCCGTCCCCGAAGCAGTAGTTACCGGAATGATAGCCTCCTGTGATGAGTTCGTTGGGCTATGCGCGCCAGACTCTGAGCCAGATTGTGAGACCGGCGGTCGAGACTTGGTAGATTTTCGTCGCCTTTCTCTATGCGAATCTCTATCGGTGGCGACTCGGGTGTTCAGGATAAGTTTGTCGAGGTGTCTAGGTAGAACGGGGGCGGGTGGGATGTGAGGTGCGGGTTGGGTGTGCATGGCGTTGGACAAGGAGGCCAGATAAACTTCCTCTTCCCTCGCGGCGGCGAGAAGTTCAGGAGGGAGCTTGTTCGTCCACTTTTCGGGGAAGGCAGCCGACGAAGATGCCTCCGACCAGAAGGAATTATGCCTTTGAGTAGGTGGTACATGCGGAGTACCGTAAGAATTGGGTGAAGCATGAGGTGAGTAGGGGATCGCGACGTAATTAGCAAGGCTGCCTTGGTCATCGACGGCAGTTGGGAGATCATCCGAGATTCGGACCTGGTCGTCCACAATATAACGGATGTGATGTGTTCCGGGAGGGAGGTTCACCCACGCAAACCAAGTGTTATCAGACCTGGGGGAAGGTGATATAATACGTAATATGAGTAAAAGGCCAGATCGTTCTGGGGGGTGACCTACTCTTTTTCCAGAGGCTGTCGCCCCTTCCAGTTGTCGTCGCCAGCACGAATGAGGATCACGTTCTTACCTCCTCCGCGCCAATAGATTTTCATGGGAATATCTTCCCTCTTGTGACGACGCTTACCATCATCCTCCATCGACTGATCTAAAGGCTTCTGCAGCGCGACTGGGATCGTGCTGTGGACGACCTCCTGCCTGAAGGGAGACTGGTCTTGCTGTTCTTCCGGCGGTTGAGAGGGTGGAACGGAATCCTTTGAAGATTCGGAGCGGTTGGAGTCGTATTTGGGGGAGGGTCCCTTCTTGTTGCTGGCCTGAGGGTAGAGGGGGATGTGAGTAGATGGTTGGACGGCCATATCTGAGACGGTGAACCGTGAATCGTCGTGAACGTTTCGCGGTCTATGTCTGTGAGCCTCTGGGTTTGGGTTTGGGGATATTGGGATTGGAATGGGAGCAGAGGGCGGGGGTCGCTTGGGAGGTGGCTGGGAGATGCCTAACATGGCGAGGTCGGGGAGCTCGAGCGACTTCTTCTTGGTCCGCATAGATTTGGGGGTATTGTGGTTGACGCCAACGGCCGGGGTGGTTGGAACGGATCTCGGGAACTTGCCACCGTTCGCATGATTCGCGTTGGATGTCGTGTTCCCCATCGTCGACAAACAATGTCTTGTCAAGAGTGTTCGGTAATCGCCGCCTTCTCCTCACCTCGGCATGCTCCGTGATTGATCCGTCTCAGCCACTCGGCCGGTGGCTCCCATCCGATCCCGTTCATGAACCCTGAAGCGTCGAGTGTGGAATGAGTACACTCACCACCCATACACTACATTCCTGGAGCTATCTCACTCCATCCTCGGAGGATACAGTGGTTCCTGGCTGATGGGCGGCGAACGCACCTGATCCCAGCTCGTATAAGACCTGGGCGTCGCGTCTCTCCTTCCTCCGGTTTCCGGACTTGCGCTCTTCCACAATGTCCACCGACTCAAGATTCCCTCAGCCCAGAGTCATCGTCCTCCGTTTCGACGGGACATCCAGTCAATACGACTCAACGGTCAGCCCCCTGGTAGATCTTCTCCCCTGCGGTCACGCTGATTCCCGGGAACATCAGAACACGAACGTCGTCAAATTTTACGGTCTACTGGACAAGTGTTATCCTCTCGAACAGTTTGTTTACTACCAGGTCTGTTTAAATTTGCTTCCGTTTCGATTGAACTTTCGATCACACCCTGGTCACGACTGACACACCTCGTAGCCTGGCATCGGAGCCTTCTTCAACCCGGGAGTAGTCAGTCCCTTGTTAACATGGCTCGCGAAGACCGCAGATGAGGCCATTGCATGGTGCGTCATTCTCGCCCCCTCCCCCCACTCAACTCCCGAGCTAATCTTGGCCCACTGCACTGCCGACCAGTATCTTAACAAGCATGTACGAGCAGGGTACAAGTTCCTCATGCAAAACTATCGGGATGGGGACAAGGTCTGTCTCTTTGGTATGTAGGCTTATGTTCCCCCGCTCTCTACATACGAGAGAGCTTACCAAACTGATTGCCGCGTGGTGTAAACCGCTGATGCGTCTCAATTAGGATTCTCTCGTGGCGCTTATACCGCACGTGCTTTGGTAGGGCTACTCCACAAAGTAAGCTCCCCCACTCGAGGGCCGGAGCTAGAAGCGTTGCTGCGCAAGTCAGATTTGATCTCACGACCGATGTCTCCGGAGACTAGATAGGACTCCTGCCACGAGACAACGAAGAGCAGGTCGCATTCGCTTACAGCCTTTACAAGCGCACCGACGAGGCTGGGCTCGAACTTGCTGCAGGATTCAAGCAGACCTTTGGTGCCCCCGTGCACATCGATTTCGTCGGAGTATGGTCAGTGATCCGACACCTTCGCTAACACCAGAGCGCTAATGGAGCGCCTTTAGGCACACTGTTGCGAGCGTTGGGTTGATTTATGGCCGTAACCTCCCCTTCATGAACACGAACTCTGCTGTGATGATGTTCAGGCATGCCTTGTCTTTGGATGAGGTAACTAACTATTAACATGAGAATTTACCTGCCTCTGACCTGATGTTTCCAGCGTCGTGCGCGACGAAACTTCGCAGGCGTCCCGGGTTCGACACGAGATGGGGTATTGTTGTCCAACGACACTCTTCACACGGGCAGCACCAGACTCGTGGCGCGGGCCATATAATTCCAAACGGCCCCAAAGCTCTTGGCTCGGAGAGGAAGGCACCTTCTACAACTTCATCGACGCCGTCGAGTGGGTTGGAACCTCTTCCGGCCGTGCAGGAAGTCTGGTTTGCCGGATGTCATTCCGACGTTGGCGGTGGCGCAGTCAAGGATACCGTCTGTTACTCACTTGGAGACATTTCCCTTCGATGGATGGTCAAGCAAGTCATCCTTTCCCAGTGCGGGATCAGGTTCGACGCGGCGGCTCTGAGGAGGGCTGACATCGACATTTCAACTATCTTCCTCGCTTACCCCGCGCAACCGACCGTGGACCAGCTCTGGAGGAGGAAGTCAGAGGTTGAAGCTGTAACCATCTCGTTGGCATTGCCGGCTCCGCCTGATGCCGGTGGATGTATGATCTCAAACGGAAAGGGGAAAGGTGTCGAGAAGCAGGTTTTACTGCAAGAGGAGGACGTTATGACTGACGCCCACGACAAATTGAAGTCTCAACCGTGGTGGTGGTTTCTGGAACTCATGCCGATGAAGTTTACTTGGCAGGAAGCCAATGGAACTTGGAAATCCAAATGGGGGTACGCACCTACGAATACCATCCTCTGATTCGATAAACTCTCGTTGACCCATATTCAAACCCTTTTTTAGAATTCACTTTGGCCGAGGCCGAAGGATCAAAAGCGAACAGCCCAATTTCCACGAAAGCGTGCGGCAGAGAATGGCTGCCGTAGATCCCAAATATGGGCCAAAAGCAAGGTGGACCCTAGGCACGGAACGATACGTTGAATGAAAAGCACTTTACGATGGTTGTTTACTTGATTAACCCACGAGGCTGACGACCATAACACGACTAGGAACGATTTTTCGGTGATCTTGACGGTGGTACCCCTCTCTTGGACGGGTGTGATAGCAGATGTACTTGACGCTTCTTCGGTCAGTTGTTTTGGGGTTTCCTATTGTGCTTGTAAGTGATTTGCGCGAATCAATAGTGACCAGGATTTCTCGCCCACACGAAGCCTCCATAAATCAGAAGCGGGTGTGTTGTCCATCGTCGGCAAAAAACGCCTTGTCAAGGGTTTTCGGTAATCGCCGCCTGCTCCTCACCTCGGCAGGTTCCGTGAGCGCCAGGCGGCATCCGTCTACATAAGTCACCCCGGCAGTGACTCCCATCTCCCGTTCACGAACCCCACGGGCGTTAGGACTAGACTCGCCCCCAGTACTATCCTGGAATGAGTACATTCACCGCCCATACACGCTCTTGGGGCTACCCACGCTGTCTTCGGAGGTTGCGGCGGCCCCTGACCGCCGATGGGTGACGAACGCACCTGATCTCCACCGTTTCTTATAAGCTTAGGGCATTGGGCCTGGTGCTCCTAGGTTTCGTTCCACAATGTCCACCGACTCGCCAGTCCCCCATCCCAGGGTCATCGTCCTCTGTTTTGACGGAACCTCCAGTCAATACGACTCAACGGTCAGCCACCTGGTAGATTATCTCCCATGCGGTCATGCTGACTTGCGAGAATATCAGAACACCAACGTCGTCAAGTTTTACGCTCTACTCGACAAGTGTCATCCTCTCGAACAGATTGTTTACTACCAGGTCCGTTTAGTCTTCCGTCCCAATTGAACTTTCGATCACACCCTAGACACGGCTGACACACCTCGTAGCCTGGCATCGGAACCTTCTTCAACCCGGGAGTAGTCAGTCCCTTGTTAACATGGGCCGCGAAGACTGCGGATGAGGCCATTGCATGGTACGTCATTCCCACCCCTTACCCTGCTCCCAAGTTAATCTTGACCCCCGCATCGTCAACCAAGGTACCTTGACCAGCATGTCAGGGCAGGATACAAGTTCCTCATGCAGAATTACCGAGTTGGGGACAAGATCTGTCTCTTTGGTATGTAGAAATTATGCCCCCCCCCCCACTTTCTACGAAAAAAGGCTTACCAAGCTGATTGCCGCGCGGAACGAACCGCTGATGCACCTGAATCAGGATTCTCTCGTGGCGCCTATACCGCACGTGCCTTGGCCGGGCTTCTCC
>Ga0307511_10007166_pt1 | contig 11233 bp, 10 predicted proteins | sample 13_EM_MG_FD_200266 | JGI IMG/M metagenome (GOLD analysis project Ga0307511, IMG submission 200266) | Populus trichocarpa ectomycorrhiza microbial communities from riparian zone in the Pacific Northwest, United States - 13_EM | ecosystem: Host-associated > Plants > Roots > Unclassified | place...
CATGCCCAGACTCCCACCTTTCCACGCAACTACGACAGATACTGGCACTAACACGCTGTACATCGTCTCCGCCATTACAAACCTCGTATAGATCGGGAACCTGCAACGCCTTCGTCCCCAACTGGGAGGAGCCCACAATACCATCAAACACTGTCTGATAAGCCTCCAGCGCCGCTGGGCCAGTCGGGGTACGTGAGGGACAATTCGACGCAGAACAAGGATGAGCGCCCTTTGGTCCAAAGATCAAACGGTGGGTGTCGTTGAACTCTACTTCACGAAGTGCCACGAGCCCTCCAATGGCGGATTGGAGGACCTCAGGAGAAAGGGTGGCGTTCCGTGGCAGATACCTGTCCATCAGCGAATTCAGACCCCGTCGGGCCACCATGTAATATGCCATGGGCAATGCCGACGTGAGTCTCTGCTGGACGAGGAGGTTGAGGACCTCGTTCGGGTGAGGAGTCCGTCCGCTGAACACGTTTTCTCCAAGCGGCTTCGAGGGTCCGAGTCCCTCAAAAGTCTCTGGGTACGCATCGCGAACGACCTCAAGTAGCTGAGATCGGACAGCGGGCATCTCGTACTTCGTCGTGATACGGAGGAGGGACGAAAATGTGGCGAAATCTGGGACTTTATTCCGTTCAGGGAATCTGCAGGTGGTCGGATGGTCAGTAGGACGATCTAGCGGCACGAGGGTAGGGCGACGAACCCTGGGAGATATATCATCTTGAGGAGCGTAGCGAAATCCCTGGCGGCGTCTGTTGACAGAATGCGGGGGCAACCGTTGGGTGACTCTGCCGTGGCTAGGTTCGTCTGGGCGAACATCCGGCGGAGCGCAGGAGAGTGGAAGAATAGAATGGTTGTGTGGACACGGAAGAGCGTGTTCCCGCACAATACTTCCGCGTTCCCGTCCTCAAGGTAGAAGGTCTCGTGTGGAACGACTGCCGTGGGGTCGATGGGGGGCTCGTCGTCAGAAGCGTCTGCGAACGTGGAGCCGGTAGGAGGTTCGTCATCGAAAGAATCTGCGACCGTGAAGTCCGAGAGAGTGGCGATGCTGATGGACGGAGATCGAGTGACGGGAGTGACGGGGGATTCAGGAGTCCCGCCTGTCTCTGAGGCGGTGACCGGTTCAGATGGAGGGAGCTGAGGGGCTCGAGGTTCGAGGTCTCTGTTGGAAAGCCCGAGAGATATGGCAACGGGAGTTGTAGCGGGGTCTCTCTGGTTCGCGTTTGGCCCCCCTGCTGTGAATATCGGTGGTGGAGGGAGGCCCTCCCACCCACGCTCCCGCAACCCGGCTATTTCCTGAGAGACCTCCTTAGCCCGGTAGCCACATTTCGTCGTGCAGGGCGCACTCACCTGTACCAAATCCTTTCTCGGCTGGACGCGATTGATGTAGCGCTGATCGTAGCTGGGGTATGGCGAACCGTAGCTATGGCCCTTGAGAAGCTCGAAACAGCGGTCGACCACTGATGGGTCAGCGTACGCCTCGAATGTGGCACCCGCCAATTTGAACAGGATAATAAGCGCATCCGCCTGGTGATCGTACAGTGTTGGGTGAGACATGAGCGATTGTAGGATGTGATTGTGGATCGCAGCCTCTTCCACGTATCCGAGGTTGGCCCAGTGTGCGATAAAATTTGCGTCTGCATAGAAATCGACTATGTCTGTGTAGCCGGCCACGAATCTTAGGTTATTCTTGAAAAATTCGCGGAGGGTCCTCATGCTGAGGCGGCTTTGTAGTCCAGAGCTGCGCGGGGCAAGAAGGTGGTTTGACTCTGTATCGCTCGCGAAACGAGTGATTAAGTGAGCGGTCAAGTGGATGAATTGGCCACAATAAATATTTATCGAACTCCTCCCTCTGTTGTTCCAGATAGTATCGGAGATCTGGTCGGAGGGTATTTGAGGGTAAGTTTGTCCTATATCGAACCAAAGGTGATAGAATGCGGTCGAATGTGCGTAGTTCTGATCGGATAATTGACCGACCACTAAACCCAAGGCATTCTCAATTTCCTCCATTGCGATTGTGCACGTGGTGCGGTCGGGTGGAGGCTGGTGGTCAGTGACGGTCCAACAACGTGCATCCGCCACAATTGGCATTGCAATTTGTTGACCCAGCCACACTCGATACCACGTGACGTGACCGGTTTATTCAGCCTACGGGGATCTCCTCCTCCCTGACTTGCTCTGAGTTTGAGGTCGGAGTCCCACCCAAGTTCAGCACACGCTCGCCATCCGAGCCCACGAACGACAGGCAGGTAGTGACTTTTTAGACACCCACCGCGTATGCAGACTGGTCCCGAAACAGAAACAGAATTCGAACATACAATGCCGCTCAACACTAGGTGCTTGACAAGGATTCAACCCTTCAACCTAAACGCATCTGGTAACATAGCCCAAGCCTTCTTTCTCAACTCTGCATGCCCTGATTCCCACCTCTCCACGCAGTTGCGACAGATACCAGGGCTAACGCATTCCACATCGTTTCCGTCATTGTAAACGTTGTAAAATTCTGGAACCTGTAATACCTTCGTCCCGAACTGGAAGGAGCCCGCGACGCGATCAAAAACTGTCTGGTAGGCCTCCAACGCTGCTGGACTGGTTGGAGCGCGTGAGGGACAACTCGATGTGGAACAGGAGTGAGAGCCCTTTGGTCCAAAGATCAAACGGTGTGTCCCATTGAGCTCCACTTCACGGAGTGCCATGAGTCCAGTGATCGCAGACTGAAGGATCTCGGGAGGGAGAGTGGCGTTCCGTGGTATGTGCCTGTCCATCAACGAATTTGGACCCCTTCGAGTCGCCATATAGTATGCCATCGGTAACGCAGACGTGCGCTTCTGTTGGACGAAGAGGTTGAGGACCTCGTTCGGGTGAGGAGCCGGTCCGTTGAAGACGCTCTCTCCAAGCGGCCTGGAAGGCTTAAGACCCTCAAAAGTCTCTGGATATGCATCACGAACGACCTCGAGTATCTGAGATCGGACAGCGGGCATCTCGTACTTCGCCGTGATTCGGAGGAGGGACGAAAATGTAGCGAAATCTGGCACTTTGTTCCTCTCGGGGAATCTGCAGATGGACATACGGTCAGTTGAACAACCGGGCAGAAGCAGGTAGAACAACGAACCCTGGGAGGTATATCACCTTGAGGAGTGTGGCGAAATCCTTGGCAGTGTCTGTTGACAGAATGCGGGGGCAACCATTAGGTGATTCTGCAGTATCAAGGTTTGTCTGTGCGAACATCCGACGGAACTCGGGAGAGTGGAAGAACAGGATGGTGGTGTGGACGCGGAAGAGCGTGTTCCCGCACAACACTTCCGCATTCCCGTCCCCAAGGTAGAAGGCCTCGTGTGGAACCACGGCTGTCGAGTCGATGAGAGGCTCGTTGTCAGATATGTCTGGGAACGTGGAGCTGGTGGGCGACCCGTTGTCAGAGGCATCTGCAACCGCGAAATCGGACAGAGTAGAGATGCTGATAGATGGAGACTGAGTGATAGGGGTGAGGGGAGATTCCGAAACTGCGTCTGCCTCTGAGGCAGTGACCGATTCTGGTGGAGAGGGCTGATGTGTCTGAGGTTTGAGATCACTGTTGGGAAGCCCGAGGGATGTGGCGACGGGAGTCGCAGCAGGGTCTTCCTGGTTCACGCCAGTCGGTTTCGACTTCCCGGACGTGAATACAGGTGGGGAAGGGAGGCCCTCCCACCCACGTTCCCGTAACCCGACCACCTCCTGAAAAACCTACTGAGTCCAATTGTCACATTACTCTACGCAGGGCGCACTCACCCGTATCAAGTTACTTCTCGGCGGGATGTACCTAACACGGTAGCGCCCATCCCAAATTGGGTAGGGTGGATTGTAGCTGTGGCGATTGAGGAGCTCGAAGCAGCGGTCGACCACCGATGGGTCGGCGTATGCATTGAATGTGGCACCCGCCAGTTTGAACAGGATGATGAGTGCATCTGCCTGGTGATCGTATAGTTCTGGGTGAGAGATGAGCGCTGAGCGACTGTAGGATGTGATCACGGATCGTGGCTTCTTCCACGTATCCGAGGTTGGCCCAGTGTGCGACGAGATTAGCGTCTGCGCAAAAAGCGGAGAGGATCCCGCTGTGACCGTCCACGATCCTCAGGTTATTCTTGAAGAATTTCCGGAGGGACCTTGGGAGGAGGTTTTGCAGCCCAGAGCCATATGGAGCAAGGAGAGGATCCGACTCTGCATTGATCGCAAAACAAACCATTGAGCGAGCAGTTGGGTGGATGATTTGACCGGAGTCGGGGTCGATCGGACTCTCCCCTCTCTTGTTCCAGATAACGTCGGAGATCTGATCAGAGGGGATTTTGGGGTACGTCCGCCCGATGTCGAACCAAAGGCGATAGAAGGCGAGCGAATGTGCGTGGTCCTCAGTAGATAATTCGTCGGCCGCAGAACCCGGGGCTTTCCAGATGTCCCCCATTGCGATTGTGGCGTAGGAGGGTAGAGTTGGCTAGTGAATCGTGACCGGTCACGTAAACCAACGACGTGCATCTACTGCAATTGATAAGTAACCCAGAGCATCCGTGCGACAGCACATGGCGCCACAATCAACCCGTGACATATTGACGAGCTTTCAATTGCAATATTCGATCAACTGCGCGTCACGGTGAGTCGGAGAGTCGGACCCTCCCCCCCCTATGGCGTGAGCGAAGACAGGGAAGAAAGGCAAAGAAGAAGTCGAGTGGGTCACAATTTTCTTGTATTTCTATGCATCATTCTGAAATCGTCTACTCGGTTCTAGCACAAGATCACGTTAGTGCGTTCTTCCTCCTGAGATAACCAGGATGATTCTCCAGTTCCTCAAAGCCGACGTGGCAACCCGATGTGCCTGTTCCCGGGTAGCACGCGAATTTTATTACGTCGCCATATCGTGCCTTGGCCGCCACCTCAGGGTCAACACAGTCAGCCGCCTCAAGGGGTGCCTCAAACTGGTCGCTGGGGGGGCATATTAACAGCGGCCACCCAATCTCTTGACCTCGGCGTCAGCAAGAAGAAAGCGATCCCATAAGTCTATCGGAAGGATTAGCTCGTTACCCTCGAAGTATCCGCCCGAAGTGGCGTTTTGAACCGCCCCTGGCTTTCGGAGGTTCGAAGAGGTGATATCTCTCATTCGCTTTTTCCTACCTTTGCAATTTCCTCTTCGTTAGGGATTGGGTTACCGGAAAGCATACGGCTAGCGGTAACACGTTCGCGGGGGTGCCCAAGCACATGCTTAACATCGACGATCTCAAACTTTCCTGTTCCTCGACTTGACGTTTCGAACTCAATCCAGAACGCCGCTTTGGATGTAGTGTTGCCCACTGCTTTGGTGCGTGACGCAGGGACTTCTGAGAAGACCCAACGTGTCGCGGCAGCCGTCTCCGCACCCCCAATGGAACGGTTCCAAGTGGTATGCGCCGAGCCGGGGAACCTCCAAGGTAGACGAACACCGCCCGGTACCTTGACAATGAGTCGAGGCATCCACGTATCATCTGTCAAAGAAGTGGTCCTTGAAGTCACTGACCATCAGACCGCAAATCCGCGAAACGAACGCTCAATTTTGGGAAGATGTGCTCAAAAGCCTCCCCGGCCCACTTCCCTGCGTGGGCAATGTTACCATCGTGTGTAACTACCCCCAGCTGAGGCGGCTAATCCAGATTGTTGGGAGTATTTCGATCGCATTCTCACCTGCCGAGATCTGTTTCTGGCCCTCGACTTTGTGCAGGTCCGGCCAAGTATCGGGCGGCTGCGGTTCAGTGACCGAAGGTGGTGGGTTATATACTTCCCTTTCAGTGGAATCAGAACAAGGGGAGTAGTGGTTAGTAAGTTACTCAGTTACTCGTGTTCGGGCGGGACAGTAAAACTCCTCATGGGACATGGGGCGATATGAAGGGGCCACCGTGTCTCCCGGCGGTTGGCATGGACTGTTGGCTCTCGCGAGTTGTACCGTGGGTGGGATGTGTTGCACGTAAGGGATCCGGCTGCGGAATCTGACGTGACGATGGGGTCCCGAACCCCAATGGGATTCAAATGTGACCCCAACGAACTTGGGCCCCATTCTCAGAGAACGGTCTATTTGTGTGGTGATCATTGTCTGTTTGTGACGGCATCTTTTGGACTGAGATATAAATACCTGACACGCCCGAAGACCTTTGGCGACTTGTTGGTGGCGACCCCCTCAATCATGGGCTCCAAGTCGGTAGGGTAACCTGATTCGGGTCCTTGGTCATTTGCAGGGTGGAACCATGTGGATCTTTGTGGCGTAGGAACGTAGGGGGTTGTGTAGGCGCCTGTGGTGTGTGGGGGTTTCTAGCGGTTGTGATCTCGGTAGATCGTTCTCGGGAGGACAGGCTCCAATCCGTCGCTCGAAAGCTGATTCTATCACCTCGGTGTTGTGGCGCCGGGCGGTTCGCGCGCTGAAAACGGGTCATTCACATCGTAGGAAGGGTGAATGCGCGAAGGAGATCTGGCGTTACGCTGGGGTCATGAGCCCCAATGAAATCCAAAGGTAAGCAGCGCGTTGGGGCCAAATTCTCAGAGAATGGTCTATCGGAGCGGCAATCGCCATCAGTCCATGACGGTATATTTTGGGCTGAGGGGTATAAGAACCTGATATGTTTGCGCGGGGACCTTACGACCCTAAAGACCTTTGACACTCACAGTGGCCTTTTCAGTCGTGAACATGCTGTACAGGACCTTTGCCGCCTTGGCCCTCGTTTTGGCATGTGTTGCTGCTGAAAAGCATACGGTTTCTTTCGACAATAGGTCAGTCCAACGCTTGTGAACTAAAGGAGGTGTGACAAACTTCGAAGGCTTTTTGCCAAGATGCGGACGCGGAACTCCCCATTTGGTTTCACAAAATGGGAAAGTCCTCTCCACCGGGGAGCGTTATGTTTCGAATGGACCACTCATTGGGGCCATCGCGTGAGTTGATGTCTGAGAGCCGCTGCGGCTAGTTCTTTTTGCTGACAACACTATGTGGCCTACAGTTATCTTCAAACTGGTGAGATACCATTACACGCACCTTCTAGGTACATATCGTTGCCTAATATTTCTCCCTGTTCAGGGAATTGCGGACTTAACGGCGACCGCTGTACTTTGGTTGAGACAACTCTGAGGAACCCGCATTGCCCCGGCTGTGGTTCCAGCTCTGACATCAGCCTTATTCCACCGTAAGTTATTTCAAAGTATCTCCTTCGGGACGGGGAGTTGAGAACGATCTCCCTTTGCAGCCATACTTTCTCCGTTACATCCGGCTTCGGATATTACCACGGATGCGATGGGAAAGGTGCCGAATGTAAGTGGATTTGCGAGCCATCGTGGATCGTGGTCGACTGACACGACTTTGTGATCAAGGCGACAACCCTCACTGCAAAACCGCCTTTCATGTACCAACTGACAACCACGTCCAAGTTGCATGTGAGTGCAGATCTTTCGGATCCACTTCGACGACTCACCAAACCGTCTTGACTTCGATTTCCTCGTAGGCCAACAGGACAACGTTGACCTCGTCATCACGTTCTGCAAGAAACAACACCTTCTGGTGAACCATTAGAAGATCACGTTTGTACATCCAAAACCCAAACCGTTAAAAATGTATTACTCTTTGCAACATCTCGTGTGCTCAGCCGGTCTCGGTCTGAAATACTCACCCATCAACATCCAATTCGCGAGGAACCACTGTTGCCAATCTGCTAGCCACCATGGCGTTCCGAAACGTCAAAGACGTTACTTGTGCACCTCGTCGCATTTACGGAGCCATAGAGTACGCCGCGGACAGTGTGGAATACTACACATGGACGGAAGTGAGGGTGGTAAGCCCATCAGGCTGCCGTGGTCGCACCTGCACAGAGAATGGCGTGAACGAATCGCATAGGAAAAAGGAAGAAAAGAACTGAAGGGTGGGCGATAACGCCATCGGCGCGTTGCCGAGTATGTCTAGTGCATTGGTCTTGTCATCAGTTGGCCAAAAAAAATCGGTCGTCGCCGGCTAGGCATTCATTGTAGAATGAGGGTTATCTTGGCCTCTGCCGTCACCGGGAACGAACAATACGCGACGGAGTGGTGTGAGCGTGCGGATCGTTGAGAATGAGTCCTCCGACACGAGTCTGTTCTGCAACGGTGCCCGCGGACCTAGAATGGGTGAAATATTCAATTTGTCTGAGATAAGCTTCTCACACTCAAAAGAAGGCGTGCGTAGAAAACCAGAACTTCCGCGCTTCCCGGGTCAGCCGACGATCTTCCTCCGTCTGGAGATTGTCGTATCCCGTCTTTTGAGTGGCCGCCTTGGTTCCAACCCGCATTCTGTGGAAGCCGTGTCTCCGGTTTGGATAGGCGTTTTCCCGGATGCCTCCCACCGCGAGGGCAAAAGCCAGCCCGCAACCAGCCCCTGTCTCAATCTCTGTTGCCCACGCTACACGACTCAACTTCAGGTGGTCGTGTTACCATGGCAAGGACTGAACCGATTCAACCAACTTTGACCCCATCCCACCCCACTCTAAATCGGGTTACAAACTTCCCCGGTACGTGCTTACAATTGGTCTGGTCACGGCGTTTGTCGCACTTCTAAATATCTGTGTTAAATTATGGAGACACCTTGTGCATCCCCGTGATCCCCAACCACCCAGCTGTCATCCCAGTATCGTAATTGACAATCAGCTCGGACAGTCTCACCCCCGGGGACCAGGACGGTATTTGAGCCGAGCTCGTTCAAAGGCCAAGGTTTCAGTGGAGCCACCCGCCTTCACTAACTTCGTCGCGATGCTCTTCTCTCGGTTTTGCGCTTCCCTCGTCGCCCTCGCCGTCTCTACTACTCCCAGCCTGACCCTCAAGATCTCAACCCCCAACGCCAACGTCGATGGATTGGAGAACCTGGAGATCACCACGACAATCATCAACACCGACGACGAGATCCTCAAACTTCTCAATGATCCTCGTGGGATCTTGGACTCCCTTCCTGAGAATTCGTTCACCGTCACCGATGCCTCTGGCTCTCGCCCATCGTTCACCGACGCAAAGGTGAATTGCCTGTCCTTTACCTCGCTTTCACATGTGCTCATCCTTTCGGTCTTGTTTTAGGTCAAGTATAGCCCCACGTACGCTGCTGGTCTCAACGATCCCAGTACTAGTGTTTTCACCCTTCTTGCTCCTGGCGCGTCAATCGACGTCACTAACGATCCTGTTGGCTTGTGGTCTCATGGAATAATCACTGTCAGTCTCCGGCGCATACGATTTCACCAGTTCTGGTCTCGGATATTACATAAGTAGGTTTATTCCGGATCGCCTCCCGGTCGTGGTCATCAGGCCAGTTCCTTCACGCAAGGTTGTCTTTCTTGAAGGGCTTCGGTCCCAACCGATACCACTGGCATGCAGAAAATACAACCGTCGGATAATTTGTGTAGTGTGAATGGACGGGTAAATATTCGTAAGAGTGGGAATCCTCTGTCCCTCCTCGGAGGAGGGCTGGCAATAGCCAAGTTTCACGCCAAACGACTGGATGGGTGACTCAAATTCAATCCTTCAATCCAAAAACACCTGTCAACGCCGCCCAAGTCTTCTTCCTCAACTCCGCGTGCCCAGACTCCCACCTTTCCACACAACCACTACAGATACCGGGGCCGATGCATTGAAGCTCACCGTCACGATCCTCGTAGAATTCCGGAACCTGCAACACTTTCGTCCCTCCCAACTGAGAGGAACCCACAATACGATCGAAAACCTTGTGGTAGGCAGCCAAAGCCGCTGGACTGGTCGGAGTGCGAGAGGGACAATTTGGGGTGGGACAGGGGCGAGACCCTTTTAGTGCAAAGATCAAATCATGGGTCTCGTTGAGCTCGGCTTCACGAAGCGCTATGAGTCCCCTGATGGCTGACTGAAGTACTTCGGGAGGAAGCGTGGCGTTCCGGGGTAGATGTCCGTCCATCAACGAATTCACACCCCGTCGGGTCGCCATGTAGTATGCCATTGGTAGGGCGGGTGTGAGCCTCTGCTGGACGAAGAGGTTGAGGACCTCATTTGGGTGAGGAGTCTGTCCGCTGAAGACGCTCTCTCCAAGGGGCTTGGAGGACCCCAGACCCTCAAAAGTCTCTGGATACGCGCCGCGGATGACCTCGAGTATCTGAGACCGGATGGTGGGCATCTCGTACTTCGTCGTGATTCGGAGGAGGGATGAGAACGTGGTGAAATCCGGAACTTTGTTCCGTTCAGGGAATCTGTATGCAGACGGATGTCAGTGGGACGACCGGTGAGACTCTGGCTGGGCGACGAACCCAGGAAGATATATCATTTTGAGAAGCGTGGTGAAATCCGTGGCTGTATGCGAGGATGAAATACGAGGGCAACCGTTTGGCGATTCAGCCGTGGCTAGGCTGGCCTGAGTGAACATCCGGCGGAGAGCAGGGGAGTGGAATGAGAGGACGCTGGTATGTACACGGAAGAGCGTGTTCCCACACAACACTTCCACATTGCCGTCCTCGAGGTAAAAGGTTTTATGCTGAGGTACGGTCGTAGGGTCGCTGGGAAGCTCGTCGTCAGAGCTGTCTGAGATTGTGGAGTCGATCCGAGACTCCTCGTCGGAAGCATCTGCGATCGCAAAGTCGGAGAGAGTAGCGATGCTGATGGACGGAGACTGAGTGACTGGAGATGCAGGAACTGCGTCTGTCTCTGGGATGGTGATCGATTCGAGTAGGGTGGATTGAGCGATCTGAGGTTCGAGTGGAGGGTTCTGCGGTTCTGGATCTCTGTTTGGGAGCCCAATGGATGTAGCAATGGGGGTTGCAGCCGGGTCTCTCTGCTTCGCACCAACCGGCTTTGACTTTCCGGTAGTGAATACAGGTGGGGGAGGGAGGCCCTCCCACCCACGCTCCCTTAACCCGGTTATCTCCTGAGAAACCTCCTTAGCCCGGTAGTCACATTTCATCGTACAGGGCGTACTCACCTCTACTAAATCTCTACGTCGCTGAACGTAATCGCGGTGGTCCTGTTCGTAACTGCGGTGGGGCGAAGCGAAGCTGTGGCCTTTGAGGAGCTCGAAGCAGCGGTCAACTACTAATGGACCAGCGTATGCCTCGAATGTGGCACCCGCCAGTTTGAACAGGATGATGAGCGTGTACGCTTGGTGATCGTGCAGTTTTGGGTAGGAGATGAGTGACTGTAGGATGTGGTTGCGGATCGCATATTCCTCTACATATCCGAGGTTGGACCAGTGTGCGATGAGATTCGAGTCTACATAGGCCGT
>Ga0307511_10007169_pt1 | contig 11232 bp, 3 predicted proteins | sample 13_EM_MG_FD_200266 | JGI IMG/M metagenome (GOLD analysis project Ga0307511, IMG submission 200266) | Populus trichocarpa ectomycorrhiza microbial communities from riparian zone in the Pacific Northwest, United States - 13_EM | ecosystem: Host-associated > Plants > Roots > Unclassified | place...
GCAATCTTTTAGAACAATTATTTTCCTAGTGAAAATGACAAGGAATTGACCACTTGCCATAAAATCGTGTCTCTTTCCAAAAAATGTGCTTCTTCTTATTAGGCACGAGATAGACTTTAGATGCATGGAGTTAAAAGACCTGACCTCAGCTGTCCCAAGTTCTTCTTCCTCCTCCGTCCCACTTTTCAAAAAATTCTCTCATTCTTCTTAGCACGAGATATGGAGTTAAAAAAACTTTATCTTATTTCAGCGGTCCTGACGAGAGAAAGAAAATGATGGTCGACGAGAGGTCAATTCTCTATTATTTTCCCGAGGACAATAATGTTTTAAAAAGTTTGTGTATGATATTAATAACAATTATCCCATACCTTTGTGTTAAGGAGCTGAAAACGTAGAGATGGTACAATTTTAATGGTTTGATTATTTATATATTATAATCAATTATCTAATAATTGAATTATATTATTAAGATTTTATTTATACTATATGTAAACAAAAATAGTATCATATATCATATTTATGAAGAAATGTCAACCTAAAGTTTGTTATAAATCAGTGTATATTTTTTTTAATTGAGTGAAACTAAATTGAAAAGATATATCTTAAAGTTGAGTTAAGATATAATATTTATTTTCTTAAAAAAATATTTAATATATTTTAATATTTCGATGCATGTTGAATTAAAATCTTTAATTACTTTTTATTTCTTAAAGAAAAGCTACTACATATACTATGTTGTCATACGCTTTTAAACAATTTAAAGTGACTTAATTAATGTAGCTTGATTTAGTATTTTAACTAGTTTTCTTGATAATTTTTTTATATATGTTTTATATAAAATATTCAATAGGCATCTTGTTGATCACTCAAATAATCGATTAATAAATATATTGTCACTTAATCATTTTTGTCTTCTAAAATTGAGAAACTACTCCATAAAAATTTAATCTTAAGAGAAAACAAGTAGCAACCACATAAAATAGAATATGTGGATCAAAGACCTTGAACCCTATGAAAAGATAATCTACTTTAAGTTAAAACCACAAAAGAAAAAAAAAGACAAGTCTTTTTAGGAAGAAAAGAGAGGAATAAGAGGAATTAAAGTGAAGGAAAACAAGTAAATAAATTGCAAAAAGTTAGTAAATAAAAAAAAGGATAAATTGAAGAATTGAAATTGCATATAAGAGGTTGATCATATTTCATAATAACTATGTAACCTTTTATATATTGGTACATAATTTGAATTCTATCTAAATATATAAATCAAATATATATACAAATGTTGGTATAAAGTAATAAGACTTTTTTGAGTCATAATACAAACTAAACTCATTCTCTATTGATATTGTCTAAATCTTGAGCTAATATTATGACTTATAAGTAGTTTATATGTTGAGGACTTCCACTCTAAATAAAATTAAGTTTTCTGATTCTCCGTGCATGTTCAAATACTTATGGTTGATCATTTTTCATTAGGCGATCATGGCTTCTAGTCACTTGATTGAGTTGTTAATTGATTTCTCAAATCTCTTGGCCAATTAGGACTCTTTCAATATGGTTGATTTCACTACACTTGATCAATTTCAGCTCTCTTCCTCTCTTTCTTGCAAATAGTCACCGTTCTTCATTTAACATTTAACAAGTAATAAGTACTTTTTTATTTGCCAAATAAATGATTTTTTTTACATATATATACTTAATTGATTTATCTAATCAACCAAATATGAAATGAAAAGTGACACTATTCAATTAAAACCATCGACCAAGTTTTAAAAGGACTTTAGCTTTTAAGTTTGATGTTTAGAGTTTTTTTTTTTTTTTTTGCATTTCAAATATAATAATTACCTCAACCCCATAATCAATTTCCAACTAGTCTCTTTCTTTATAAAATCTCTAACTTTTTTAGTGTAGAAATCATAAATTACATGTCATGACACAAACCTAAACCTTCCTTTCAATTCATTAGAGTAATGACTTCACCAATCTCCCTTCTCTGCCATACTAAACTCATCCTTGCCTCAAACAATGCACCATCGTTCATGGTTGGAGAACCTTATATTTACTAAAGGATGTAGTAAATAAATAAAGCTTCATTAAGACAAGTCCATGAACTTGAATATTTAGAAGGAAAGTCCACTTATGTGTTCTTGTATCATGAATGCTTACCACATTTAGTAACCATTTGGTGAAGAATGGAAGTTCTAGAAGATTTTTAATGAGATTCATATATCCAATATTCTTATTAAGTTAGATAAACTATGACTATTAACACCTTGTTTCGTGTCCATGTGTAGAAAGTTGATATTTATCAGTTTTTCTTTAAAAACATATACAAGAAGGTTCACAGAAATTCAAACACTTTAGAAGAACTGCTCAACTTTCATGTTGTAGTGACAAATAATAACACCTATGTGAAAATATTTTTTTAATTGGGATTTCATGTTTTCTATGGTCTTATCATTCTTACACTCTAATGATCGAATAAAAAGAGGCTATTTTGGACTACGAGAATCATAGCCTTTGTAAACCATATAGAGATAAGAAGATAAATAGAGAGATTTAGGATTATAAATATTTTATATGCTTTTTTACTAATGTAATGGAGAATATATCCTTTTTGACTATGTAATGGAGAATATATCCTTTTTAACTTGTAATAATTTATAAGTGCAATTTGTATTTAACATATCCTTTTATTGAAAGCTAGCCTAGTTTATTATTCATGTGTTATTTTTAAAAAACTTTTTTCTCAAATTCTTTCATGTTATATTTGAACATAAAGGTTCATTTAACTTAAATAATAGTTGTATTTTACCAAACTTAATTTCTTGTTCTAAAGGAAGAATCTTGAACTTAAGCTAAAACATGAAATAAAGCTTAACTAAAAAGATCAAAGTGCAATCAATATAAACTTTGGAGTAATTATATGATAATTTCCTTTAGATTGATCTTCTAATTTTTTAGGGGTACCATCTTCTAGTATTTCCTTCATGTAATGATAATACTTCTTTATATATCGATCATTAATTGATCGATAATGCATTTCCCCAACTTGACTTGTTTTATGATATAAACCTTAATTAATAACTTTAGGAATAACAAATGGACCCTCCTAGTTAGGGAACTACTAGCCATATTTTGGATTCTTATAACTAATTGAAAGTATGGCTTTCCATATTGGATTACCTACTGAGAAATATTTTAATCGAACATGTTTTGTTATATGCCCTTTCGACCTTTCTTTTATGCGCAAGTAAATGATCCAAGTCCTCTAACTTAGTTAACATGGGTGATTAATATTCAGAACTATCAATGTTATATTATGCATCCCTTCTAAGTGATTGTAATTTAAGCTGCATAGGTAACATGACATCATAGCCATATATTAAAGTAAACGATGAGGTTCCTACGTAGTCTTCTATGACGTCTTATATACCCATATTACTTATAATAAAGCATCATACTAAGCTTTAAAATTGTTTTTAACCAATTTCTAAATATTGAGGATTAAAGTTTTATTGGTCAATAATGTCATACATTGACTTAGGCATAATGAGTGAAGTGGAATATTTTGGGTCCATATTCCTATGCAAATTGCTTCTCACCTTTCCTAATAAATACTAATCCTTGGTCTATAGTAATAGTTTCTACAAGTCCAAACCTGTAAATAATTATTCCTTAATGAATTTTATCTTTGTTTCTTGATTTTGTTGATCGATAAGAACTAACTTTAACCCATTTGGTGAAGTAATACATGGCAATAAGGATATAATTATATTTCATTGATAAAGGTTGGTGTATTTTACTAATAATATCCATTTCTCATCCTCTAAATGATAATGATTTGACCAGTATATTAAGATAATTTAATAATACATGTTGAATTAGGTCGAATTATTGGCATTATTAATACCTTTTTGTAGAAGAAATTAAAGTTTAGAGACTGGAATTAGACTTTCAAAAGTTTAATTAGTCAAATCAGGGGTTTAATTATGAAAAAAATAAAGTTTGGTAGCCAATTAGGGTTTGATTGAAGGAATTCAAAACTAAGGACCAAATCGTTAAAGACACAAGACTTCAAGGGCTAAAATTAACCAAATCAGGGGCCAAATTAAAGAAAATTAAAAGTTTGATAGTCAATTAAGGGTCCAAATACATAAATCAGAATTTAAAGACCAAGATGAAAATGACGCTAAACTTTAGGGTTGATGATTGAGTTTGGCAGGGGTGAAATTGTATAAGATTAAGAGTTTGAAAGACAATTACAGGTGTAATTAAAAGTAATCAGAAGAATAGAGACTAAACTATAATCTATTACATCTCAAATTAAAAACCCTAATTTATAGGATTTAACCTAAATGATCCGTTGTTCACTAACTGTTCATCTCCTTTCTTGGCAGTTTTGGATGATCGGAATGACACCTTCTAAGAGCTCGTCGTGGAGTTCTAGACCTTCAAATGACATTATGTTTTTTGCAAATAGAGGAATAACATCCCGTTTACAACCCCATATCCATGAAATTAGATGTTTATATCCCAATTCTTTCATAGAAGTCTCCAACATCTTATCTCTGATAAACCATCACTGTGTTTTCAGATTCTGGGCTAATCGAGTTGGCACAATCAAGCGAATGAATATGGAGCTACAAACCTTCAAATGGAGCAAGGATGGATCCAAATAAAAGGTGTGCATCTTCCATACCAAGTTCAGGTGGTCTTCGATGTCGTTTACATCGGAGTTTCTCTAGCGAAGCCTTAAAAGTGACCAATTCAGTCAGTCTTAACTAAGAAACCCATTTGTTCAAAACCACCTAATCTTTTTATGTGTTCACACTTAGAAACTCAAAGAGGATTCTTATCAAGGGCCATAAATATTTCATTCGATACCAGAAGGTGAGAAATGCATGCCTTTGTCTCTAAGAAAGAGAAAACAACTTAAGAAAAACTACCATCCTAAAAAACCATTGAAGGACAAAGGTTTCAACAGTTAAAATTTGTTTAAAGCTCTTTTATTTTGATCATAGGATTGAGCTTTGATCAGTCTTTGAGGGAATCCACAAAAAAAAAATAGAAAACCCTATAAATACCTTTAAAACAAAAGAAGGGAGAAGAGAGAAAAACATGAGGATATACTTTGTAAGGAGACCCTAGTGTGAAGGTTCAAAGACTTAATATAGAAGGTCTAACAAGCTTTGGAAAGAATATAAAGTGTAGGGGAAAAAAGGAATAAAAGAAGAAGGGAAGTAGCAACCTATAGCCAAGAAGTTTAAAAAAGGTATAACCATATGAAAACCCAAGGGTGGAGTACATATGGCCTGCCCATTCATACTTTTTCAATGTTTAATGATGTTTTTGAATCTTTTTGGCATTATTTTGTGTTTTATTATTTATGTGGATTGATGAATTAAAATTTCATTTTGATTTATTAATCATGTTTTAAAGTTGTTGTTAATGTTTTTAGGATGTTTAAAAGGTGGTTTGCGTGCTTGGTTTTGACAAAGTATAGTAGTTTTTGAATCTGTCAAATGTAACAATAGTTTTTTGATGGCTTTTTCTAGGTTGCTAATGGATGTTTTTGGTTCCTGAGTTTATGGGTCTCAAAGTGTTTAAAAAATCAATTTTAGATTGACTTTTGATGTTTTTGTTAGCTAATAATAGGGCTACAGTTTTGGAAGTTGAAATCTTATACATGTTTTTTTTATGACTCAAGTTTATTTGTTAGTGTTTTTTATTCAAACCTGTTTATTTATGATAATGTGGTTTGTTGGGGCTAAGAGAGCTCGGTTTGAAGGCTTAAAATGTATTTTCTGGGTTTGGCAATATATGCTGGGTTTTTTGGGCAACCTAAGTTCATGTTCTTCATGTTCATCTGAAGAACATTGTCTTAAGTGCTAGTTCTAGGTTTTATTTTGATTTGATTTTGTTTTTTGCAAGTTTATATATCATCAATAGTAAATAATCTAAGGTTTTCATGTATCAATAACATGTTTTGTGGGTTTTAATCTTAGAATTTTGGTTTTGAACTGACAAAAATCGTGATGTTTGAGTAATAATTGAAACATATAGATACTTGATTTTTTATCTATGCTTGACTGCAAGCAAAACTTTGCCTTTTATTACTTGAAATCTAGTCTAGTTTGATGTTTAAGTTGCTTGCTTTGAGTTTGAATATTCTTCATTGGTCTTCGTGTTCTTCATTTTCCTTGGTGTTTCATATGTTTTTGTTAGAAACTTTTATGGTTTTTTGTGTGTTTTTTTTGTTTTGATTTTGTTTTCGTTTAAATCTCAGTTCTGGTTTAGTTTTGGGTTAAACTTTATTTCTTGGTTCGGTTCATGGTTGAACCAGTGTTTTCAGGTCAATTCGGTCGGGTCAAAACTAGGTCAAATACTTAAGGTTTTGTTTAGTTTGCCACTGTTTCAATAAAAATCAATTTTGGTTTAAGGTCGTGTTTGGCAAACACGTTCTTAGGCCTTTTTTTAATAGTTTTGTTTTGAACAAAAATATGTTTTTGCCAAACATGGCCTTAAAGAAATTAAAAAAAATAATTTTTGCTTGTTGTATGCGGCTGAATTCTTATAAAAAATATATTTTTATTTATAGAAAAGGAGAAATGTTTTTTAGCATGGTTTTAGAAAAATACTTGTGTTGATTTTTCTTTGTATCTTTTGGAATTTACACCAAGTTTGTAAATTTTTTTAAGGATTTAACCAATAGTTCAATAAATCTAAAATCTTAATTCATAAAAATTAATTTTCAATATCCTAGTATAAATGTTGGATCTATAAATAGGCTAGTATTTATATACTAGGAGTTGACTAGAAAATTTTTAGGATTATTTTAGATATTTACTAATTTTAATTGGGAATATTTTTTACTACATTATACGAGTTATGAAGAATCCTTTTACCTTTCAGAATAGGTGAACCCTATTAGGGCACCTATATAAACCATTCTCATAAAATTTATCTCTGTATATGAGCGTATATTAAATTCAAAATGCTTGGTTTATTCATGAGAGAAAATCTTTATTCTGAGCCATAGAGAGACCATCGATTATGAACCCATCAAAACTTTTAAACCATATCTAGACTACATAATATAACTTACATCATGTAAGGTGCACTAGGAGTGCTAGTTCCTTTTCTAGCCATAACAAGTCCTTTATCCTTGGAATTTTAGATATGACCAGCATACCCGGTTCTCTTAGTGATCCGGAATCTTACAACTAGGTGACTACTCCTCAATCCTGACATTCCGCTACGCCACGCTTCCACGTATGGTAATAATATTGATGCACGGGTGATCATTTAAGAAAGAAGCCAAAACTAGGTTTTAAAATGCTTTTCTTGGCATTTATGTGATTTACATCTAGGCTTGATTGAGAAAGTGATATTTTACAGTGGGTTGGGAATCCAATACCGACCCAATTGTGAAATGATCTGACTATAGTTAGTAGTGATTACATAAAGTAATAATCAACTATCAAGACCTAAAATCCCAATACACCAAAATATCACCTTTCATCTTATATGGAAAAAAACATAGACATAGACAGTAGTATATCCGTTGCTCGCACTTCATCGCAGGACTTTATCTTACCTATTCAATTGTTTAGACTTGCATAGAAAAGACTATACTTTTGTTTTTTTTTTATGCATTTTTGTGCATTTAACGAGGCTGCGATATGTAATGTTTAGTCAACAAAAAATTTCTCTAAGCATCAATACTACACAAATACCCTTATGTAGAGTGCATTGGCTTAATTGTCGAACGCTAAACCTGATTTATCTTTAAATAGCTAGCAACATAATTAGCCTAATAAAATTATAATTCGTATTATAGAAGTTCAAATTTCATAATTATATAGTTTAAACTGTCCAAGGAGAAAGCCTTGAAACTCATCCCACTTGCTTGAATGAAAACGAAAAGCATAAAACAAAATAACACAAATGTAAGAAATGTATGGGAGAAGCATACAGAACATGTTAAATGATGGTCTTAACATGTGGATACAATTTTTTTTTTGTAGTTTTAAAGGTATACAAATTTGCACGTTCTTAGTTTTTTAACCAGAAGATACATAAAGTGCACCATAATGGCATTTTCTTGGATGAACACTTTCTTACTTGTCTGAACCATAACAATTTGTTCAACAACACTTTAAGCCAAAGTTCCTCATTAGAGGCACATCAAGGAAAGCTTATGAATCATTTTTGATGATGCAGAACCAATAAAGGCTATAAAACATGTTGTAAGATAAGAACAAAGGGCTGTAAAGGATGTAATTTATGTGGCTGCAGTACTTGGAACTGTAAACACGTAGGATCAGGGGCGGAGCCAGGAACTTTTCTTGTCCTTGGCTATGATATAAATACACAAATTATTTTTTAAGATCAATCATTCACTTGAATATATAAATTTGTCAAGTTAACAATAAAATTTTAATTCAAATACATAACACAAAATATATATATATATATATATATATATATAAATTTAAAGTACATAAAATGCAAAATTAAAATTAAAATTAAAATAAATTATACTATCAAAGTTGCACCCTTCAATGTTTTGTAGAATAGAATTCATCTATGATCGAATCCGAATCAATATCTTAGACAAGCTCTCGTTCAATGTGTTGAAGATATTGATTAGTGTGTGGCTAATGGCTGCTAATTAATTAGTGTTGCACCTGTTTGTTTCTGCGTTTCAAAAGCGTTTTTGAAAAAATTTGAAAATTTTTTATTTTTTAATTAACTTCAAATTAATATGTTTTTAGTGTTTTCAAAATTAGGCACCCTTTAATGTTTTGTAAAATAGAATTCATCTATGATCGAATCCGAATCAATATCTTAAACAAGCTCTCGTTCAATGTGTTGAAGATATTGATTAGTGTGCGGCTAATGGCTGCTAATTAATTAGTGTTGCACCTATTTGTTTCTGTGTTTCAAAAGCGTTTTTGAAAAAAATTGAATTTTTTTTATTTTTTATTAACTTCAAATTAATATGTTTTTAGTGTTTTCAAATCATTTTGGTATGCTGATGTTAAAAATAATTTTAAAAAAATAAAAAAATATTATTAACATATATTTTAACACAAAAAATTATTTAAAAAATAACCACAACAACTATTAGGTATCAAGCTAGAGGCTAATGGCTGCTAATTAATGTTGCAAGGAAAGGTGGGCTAGCAGGCTAATGGCTGCTAATTAATGTTGCAAGGAAAGGTGGGTAGTGTTTAGGTTTGCTACGTAAAAGATAAAAGAAAAATGAATTATTATTATATATATATATTTTTTGTTATCTCGGCGGCAGCTCTTCTTAGCCTTGTAAAAGGCTCCGCCCCTGCGTAGGATGTTGGACTGATTGGCTACATTGGGGGAGTAAGTCCATGTAGAGTTAAAAGTCAAACAACTAGGTTAATTCGTGCACTAGAGAAGGAAAGTTAAGGGTAAAGATTCATGAGATTTCATAAAGTTGAGCTTTTTTATTTTTTATTTTTTAAGATATAGAGTTATTGGAAAGGAAGGGGGCGATATTACAGGATTAACTTGTAATTAACTCTAGTTTTAATGTCATTGTTTTTTCTATTGCAAGCTGCAGCCATAATCTGTACATCTACTCCCCCTCCCCCCCTCCCCCCCGAAAAGCATAAGTCATGAAAATAGGAAAAATTTGATTGGATGAGAAGATAATGTTGGAATCAAATCAATCAATATCTGCTTTGTCTTAAGATAGACCATTCACATTTTATTTATTTATTTGTACAAAATAAGATTTTCTTCCTTCCCAAAGAATTGGTGAGATCTTTTTGTAAATTTGATATGAAAACAAAAATACTTTTCTATGGGAAACAAACTTGTTTGCTACTCTATAAGAAGGGGGGCATATGCATGAGAAAAAACAGGATAGCCTTGCACTTGCACACCTGCATTATTTGCCTCCATTCTCAAAGATCAACCAATGACGATCCAAGCCATTAAACCAATTAAAACAACAAAAAATGTTGACATTACTTCGAGCAGTGCAGAAGAAGAGCAACCTCTGAGTCCAGTGGCTCGAATGTTTCATGAATCCGACTCCACCGTGTACATCATTGTCATCATCGGCTTCGAGACCCAACTCAATCCGGAAGTTATTAAAGCAAACTTGGGGCACACTTTGCTCTCGCAACCTCGTTTCTGTAGTTTACAGGCAAGTTCTGTTTCCTTTCTTCCTTTCTTTTTTATCAATACGCCAGTATCTTTAAAATATTCCAAGCAGTTACGTAGTGTACCCTGTGGTTACGAAGAAGGAGCAAGCTCTAATCGTACGTGTTTTTTGTAATTCAACTTCATGGTATATCTGTACACTAATACTAATTAACAATTAATAATCTCTCTTACATTTTCTTATTGTAAGACGGGATCGGTACTAAAAATCACTTTCTTTTTTAAAGCAAAATTGTCGCCATAAAAACTTCTGATTTTTTATGACAAAAAATTGATGGAACAGCTTCCAGATGAGAAACGTGGTGGCGAGCTCAAATGGGTTAGAACAGTGGTCGACTTGGACAACCATGTCAAAGTCCCCACACTTGACCCAAACATGGACTCTCCTGATATGTTCGTGGAAGATTACGTCTCTAATTTGAGCAAAACAGGGATTAGCATGTCAATACCTATGTGGGATCTCCATCTCCTCAATATCAGAACTTCTGATGCTGAATCCGTAGGCGTTCTCCGAGTCCACCACTCTCTTGGTGATGGCACGTCTCTCATGACACTTTTCATGTCTTGTACCCGCAAAGTATCTGATCCTGAGGCACTTCCGTCGCTTCCAATGAACATGAAAAAGAAACATGGCAGTTCTAGTGGAGGGTTTCTCCAATATTTCATCAAGCTTTTTTCTGTGTTGTTGTTATATTGGAATACTTTTGTTGATGTTGTAATGTTTTTTATCACAACTTTCTACTTGGATGATACGAAAACGCCCCTCAAAGGTCCATTAGGCGTTGCATCTACTCCACGGCGGATTGTTCATCGAACTGTGAGTTTGGAGGATGTTAAGCTGGTCAAGAATGCCATGAATGTTGTAAGCCAATTACTAAATATCAAACTGTCCACACTGTAGAAGTTTTACTTATTCTCTCTTAGTATTAAAAAAAAGTGTTGATTTATGTTTCGAAAGAAAATTCACGGAAAAAATTTGCATTACTCTCAAGAACTCGTTGCTTTTTTTTGTTGTTATTT
>Ga0307511_10007170_pt1 | contig 11231 bp, 13 predicted proteins | sample 13_EM_MG_FD_200266 | JGI IMG/M metagenome (GOLD analysis project Ga0307511, IMG submission 200266) | Populus trichocarpa ectomycorrhiza microbial communities from riparian zone in the Pacific Northwest, United States - 13_EM | ecosystem: Host-associated > Plants > Roots > Unclassified | place...
CCCCTCCTGCGCCCCCAAGACTTCTCCTCTTCTTCACCCCACGCAATGTCGCCGTCCCAAGCTCATCTTCATCCATACTCACCGAAGAGTCTAACTTAGCCCTCGAGAAAGGCAGGTAAAACTCCTCTTCTTCTGCATCTTCATCCTCACCAAACAATCCGCCGCCAGTCCTTTTACCTTTACGCTTCGATGAGCCCATAATACTATCATCCGAGTCTGAGTCATCATCGTCGTCACCGTCGCCTGAACTAGATGCAGAAGAGTATATTCTCCCTGCTGCCGGGACTGCAGTCGAGTTCCGAAGATCGTACTGATGTTGCTTATGCTGCTGTGGTTGGTGCGATATGGGGTTCGCGAACCTAGCCGGCGGTTGAAACGATGCCTGCGAGGTTGGGCGTGCGGTTTGTGTGGAAGGGGTTCGAGACATTGGTTGCGCCATAGCTGTAGTTGTCGTTGTCACTTAAGATCAGCAAGGTACGAAATACTGCAAGCAGGTACAGGGGGTCCCATACGTCGACCTGGGGTTACCGGACCAGTGGGTCTGGTCCCAATGGGTGTATGTGTACCTTGTACAGCTGTAGGACCACGAAGTGAGAATTGAGAATGAGTTTTTGGCGGCTCTAACCCAATTGGAGAGATTGTGTCAGTGGATCCTGTCCAGAATTTGAAGGAGCCAGCGGACGGGAGATACCATAACTACCCCCACTTCCTGTCCTCACCATCCTCGTACCTCCGGCCATCCCCATGGCCATAGGGGCCGGACTCATGGGCCGCGGGGATGCGTTACTGGCCGTACCACTTAGTGTTGAAGTATTCGAGACAGGTGGGGCGGCCGCACCGCCCATTCCTTTCCGCATCTGGGCCCTAACCTGCGACAGCTCCCGCTCATACAGCCATGCAGCTTGTTGCAGCAGGAAAGCGCGGGAAACTTGAAACTGCTGGGCACTGCAAAACATCTGAGTCTCCGCCACATTTATATTGACGTAGTGACTTACAGATGATTCCCTGCGGCGATGAGAGCAGTGGTTAGTAACTGAATTAGGCTAGGTTCTTGCGACTTAACTCACAATCAATGCCCTGATTTCTTGTTGTTCGTGACAATATCCTCCATAGAACACGCTCTTTGTTACCGTCCCAATCAACCTACAAGCAAATAAATTTTATTGATTAGCATCTCCGCTGTTGGCTCAGCCAGTTATTCTTTCTCCAGTGCTATTCATTATTCCATGGCCAGTGGGTAATTACTCCATCCCCATAAGCGTGAAACTGGGGAATTGGGGCCTATATCGGTGAGGATCTAGTCAATGTAAAGAATTGTTGATTATTCAACAACCCCCACTATCTTGCAACTGATCCTAGCAAGATCTTGTAAAACTGACGCCTCTGCAAAGCCCGACCCCTCCGGCTTCGCAGAGGTCACTAGTTTTCAACTCTCTGAAGTGCAAGAAATCCTACATACCTGCGGCGGATCCACAAACCCTCCCCTTGCAAACGGTAACTTCAGATATACTACATACTTCACTTCCCGCTCTCTCTCTCTCTCCTTCTCTCTTTCTCCTTTCCTCTCCCTTCCCCCTTCACTACCTCCTCTATCTCTAGCAACCTGTGCCCCGCCCCCCTGCAGTCCCTGCTGCCCCTGTTGACCCTGGGCCTGCTGCCTCCGGCTTCCCGTTCTCCCCTGCTCCGCCATATGCTGAGCCTGGGCCTGAGAATGTGTGTTGTGCGGGTGTGTTGGCTGCGTGGTATGTGCATTTGGATTTCTCGACTCTTGCCTTGCTATCCTCTGAGGAGCAGCCATGCTTGATGGAAGCCTATCCTTCTGGTTGGCAGGAAGCATTGGTACACAGCTTCCGTGGGCGCAGGATGGGTATTGAGGCTGATATGCTGATTCGGTATGTACGTTATGTTAGAGATTTTGGAGTGTGCAAGGAAGAGCCACTAAGGCGATACGGTGTCAACTGTGGGTGTGTTGCTAGTCGGCAAGTACTCTAGTGCAGAACGATCTAGAGTTTCGGTGGAGCTGAAGTGTATCTCAAGAGCTATTGCGATTGGCAACTAAGTATTCGTCGTCGGCCTCGGCAATTCCACGGCTCGGAAGATCTGCTAAAGTACAGCACATACTCCGTTACCGTAGGAGTTGCAGTTCCGGTGTGGTCTAAGCTCCATTCAACCCATAGACGCTTCCCGCGATTACATCGCATAGCGCAGATCGCGATCGGAGCTAAGCGGGCTTTGGCTGGTGCCAACCACACCAGTTCTCGGCACAAGCTTATCAACGGAGAGGTCCACGAAACTAAGTGGTGCAAAGTCAACGAGTTGGAAGATATGTATGTCAGAGAGTGTACGTAAGATGAGTAGGAAGAAAATTGTATGGCAAACTAACGTTCTAACTATTCTCCGGCTGAGGGAGGGGACTTTGCCCAATATTACTCTGCATGAATCACAGCCTGACCCTTGGCATTAACTTCCGAGGGGCTTGTGCCAACCAGACATAGTACTTCTGAAGGTAATTTGTAAGACCAATCCAAAGCTTTATACAAAGTGTTGCCAGCGGTAAATTTTGTGGTAGGTTTCTATGAATGCTGCTTGTTATAATTAGATATATGGCTTTAGAAGTCTAGCTTATGATTGAAGGTTGAATACCATCCACTGGCGAACAAAGTCCCTGGTCAATTCTTAAACCATAGGGTGACTTTAACGTGAAAAATGGTGAGTCTGCGTCGCCAGGATGCAGTGTACCCTAATCCGGAAATCGTTCACATCTTTGCTCAATTAAGTATACAAAAGCAAAGCAATGATACGACACCTTAGATAGTGTATACTACTATTCTAACGTAAAAACTCTTTCAAAACAGCTCACTTTCTAGACCGCACAAATCCAGGTCTAGTCAGCTTTGAATACCTATAGTATTGAAAGCTTTCAGGAAGCATGTAGCCACCAAGATAATTAGATATTACTGGCCTGTAACCAATCTTTTGCAACACAAATCCGACTGGGAATTCGGGTCACAATTCATGCCCATGGGCGAGATGGGTATGCAGGATCACTCGGCTCTTGACGAATCTGGGCTTGATTCTATGGGTTTTATGGGTTTTATTTTAATGTTTAAAAGCATAAGCGTAGCACATCAGTAATCGTTAAGCAACTGGGGTCAAAACAGAAAGTAAGGAAAAAGAAATATCCAGCAACCAGCTCTTTCCCAGCATTCTCCAATCTTCACGCGTTCACACCAACAAGACCCCGTTACGCACACAAAAGGAGAGAAGAAAAAAAGACACTTGCTCAAGTGGCAAGGGAGGGGTAATAAAGGAGGGGCAGAAGGAAACAGACAAGAGTAGGAAAGGGGAAGAGAGAGGAGCCCAACGGATAATTTAGAGCTCTCCTTCACTTTGCGAAGTATCATGACCAGAGGATGTCTCGTCAATAACCCCAGTGGTAAGTCCAGGCAGTTCGTCGTAGTAGTCCAGCTGGGGTAGTTCTTCTATTTTCTCCTTCTCTTTGCCACCCGGACCATAAGTTGGGGGATCGTAGTCCACCTTTCCATTATAGGGGGCACCACCTTTTGCAAGAACTCCAAGAATTTCCCTGAAGATCCATGGAAAGGACACCATCGGCATCTTCGAGGGATCTTTCTGATGTTTATGTGCATTAGGATGCCTGAGGGCAATCACCATCTCTTGGTGTGTAATCTTGTACATCGCCACGACATAGCTCCCCAGCGCCGGCTTGTTCTTCCCCCCTACCCTTTCATACACTATTTTCTGGAACCGGTCACACAAGGACTTCTGCAGCCTCCCCAACTCTTCATGGAAATTGTAATCGTTGTTGCAGCCCTTGTACTTCAGGACAAACGTGGCAAATATCTCGAACTCGGTTTTGATGTCGTACTGCCCCATTATCCGTTTCATGGCAACATCATACTCCGCTTTAACTGCCTTTGCAGATCGAAGAAGTCGCTCACTGACAATGTAGTCGGAATTTTCCAAGATCCTCTGGTCAAATTCGGTGCTGTATATAGGCAGAAAATCCACTCTCTCAACTTGGTCATAGAGTCTTCCAAGAATCTTTTTCGACTTGTACGATTTTTCGCGCTCTTTACCCATAAAGTGTGGGTACTCTCTGGGCTTGAGACGTCGAGGCATTACAGCTGGGTATCCGGTCTTGGGGTAATCGACGGCAAATGAGTGTAATTGCGCCAACTCAATACCTGTAAAAAATACTGTCAGCAATCACACTATAGAGCAGTATAACAGAAGCGACTTACATCTGTGGTCAAGCACTCCCAGCTCCAGCTTATCTGCCCAAGCTACATGAGTATTGGCTATATGACCCAGGCGGTCATTTTTCATGTAGGTCACAAAAAAGGAGATCATATCTTTAGTCTCGACAGGGCGATCGAGTTCTGCTACAGGTGGTGGGCTGAAATCCATGGGAACATAGTTGATGACTGGCGGTTTGAGTCTTTCGTCCCACGAAATAAAATAATCGTCCCCATCCAGATCTCCCCCGGAGCACATCCCTGCTAGGTCTTTGTCCCCCGTCTGGGGCAGAACCAGAACATCTCTCAGATGATGAAGTGCAGGATTATTAACTGCTTTTACGACGCGGACGTCGCCAGGGTGAAGTGATGGGTTCCTTGCAATGATACAATCTCCTTCCATCACTTTATACTTTCCTGGGGTTTGGGTATCCGACACCTGGCAAAAAATCTCTGGAAGCTTCTCCCCTTCCTTAGCGTTGTAATGTCCTTCCAGAGTTCCAGTTTCATCGACAACCCCCAAGAGAAAGGCACCTTTCTCCACGTTGATTTTCGTTTTCTCTTTAAGTCCCTTATTCTGATACGCCCGCCATAGTTGCAGTAGAGTCATCAAGAATGGCTCTGTAGCCAGCATGAACCCATCGTTGATCATACTTGCTATTGCCAAACTCATCTGGTTTTCGTCAATATTTTTCGTTAGGGCATCGAGGGCCTTCTGGGGGTCAGTCATAGCAGCTTTGTTGTCCTCCAATTGCTTATGTAACATATCCTCGAAGACTCTATCAGGTACTTCCAAGGCCGTAAGAACCAAAATAAGCTGTCTATTCAGAGAAGCGCTGGCAAATGTGGCAGGGCGGATGACTTCGAGGCCATTGTGCTCGGCAGGGAACTTCTCCTGGCTGGGGCGGATGACTACATCTGAATTTTGGACATCAGTGGCAACAGCCAGTACTCCTTTACACCCCCCAAGGCGGAATTGGAACGCAGAAGGTGGTTCTCTCCCAGGTAACTTGAGATCATGCGCGATCATCTGAGCTACAAACTGTGACATTTTTCCGACACCATCAGTGAAATTTCTGCCATTTCGTTCTATATCCTCCGCATGGGTAATATTGACTTTAACTCCCGTGATAGCCCGTGTGGCAGCTTGGGGAACAATTAGCAAACAGGGTCCTTAATTTTTTCAAAAAAGTTCCAACTTACAAAAACACTGCCCGAGCCGCGCGCAGTATTTTCCAACAACTTTAATCTTCGCAAAATTCCCCATCCAGCTGCGAATCTCAGAGGCACTGATGTGTTTATCGGAAGCAAACATGTATGCTCCATGCTCCCGAAACTGTGAGCTCCCAAATGCTAGGAACTCGTAATGTCGATCACCAATATTGATACCATTGGTGAGAGTATTGTGAACACGGGTGAAGGTATCATCCTTGGATGCGCCTTTGTGATATCGAAGCTTTTGACCTGTAATCTCATCTGCAAACTGAACCCGTAGAAACTTGTCCACATGTTCTCTCCATCTACGAAGCACGCGGTTGGAGTATTCTACACTTGGTGTAGCAAAGCGAATGGTGGTAGGTGTGATTGTCGCTCTTCTCAGAAGCACGCAGTAATCTTCGATTTTTTGCCCTGCGACATTGGTTTTGACCCGGGTCCAGTCAAATATATCGAGTGGTTGATAAATTCTCTCCTTGCGATCGAAGACATGCTCTAAAAGAGCAAGAGCCCGTGACTCAGGTATGCTTATCAAGCGCCTAATGAATTCCATATCCAAATTATACTCACTCAAGTATCCGTACGAAATCACAGCCTCCAGCTGATAGCGTAGAGGAAACGAAAGATACTGCTTATGGTCAAGCTCTTCAATAAGAGTCTTAGCAGCGTGTGGTGCATCAATGGTCTCCCAGACTGGTGGTGGAGTATCTTCGACCAGCTTCAGCTCTTCAGCTAGGCGGGTATCAATGTTCCAATCCTTGAGAGCATTTAACATGTTATCCAGAGGGTACCGTTGATTCCCGAGTTTGAATGAAATCCTATAAGTCGTCCAGCGACCTAATGAAAAGCCGTTAGTTTAGTTTTGGGGATCATATGAATGGAAGGTCTAATAGCAAACGTACCAATGTCAATTGTCGCATAGGGCTGGCGCAATGTTGTCGGAAGAATTTGCGTGCATTGCGGGTGATATGTCACCGAAGTTTGCCGGAACCACCCGTCCCACTCGTTCCAGGTGCGCTCTTTTGGATCGTCACTGAATGACTTCGCTATTACATGCAACTTCCTATAGAATTCTGGAGGAAAACCGTCTGGGAGTGAGAACACAAATGCACGACTATTTTCATCCTCAGTAGGCTGTTCCAAAATCGATCCAAGGTGCTCGAACTGAAGTTGAAATCTGTACGTCTCATCCCTCTCCCACCCCTCGAACGGATCATCGGCTTCTAGTTGGGCAGGCTCGACCTCCTTGTCTTCTGTCTCCTCTGGGCCCTCGTCGGTTTGCTGGTTCTCTTTCTGCTCCTCGTTCTTCTGTTCTCGAACCATTCTCTTCCACTTTGCAAATAGGTTCCTGTAGGCGGTGTCCTCTGGAGGGGGGGCCTTGAAATCATGCTTAAAGACGACGTCGATATGCCTCCTGAAGAGGTTGACAGTGAAGCGAATCTTTACCCCCTTTTGTGTACGGTACATACTCAGCATTTGATTCTCCGAGTGCATGATCCCAAAATCGAGCATGTCCGCCTCATAAGTCTAACTTATATTAGCATGCGTTTGCGATAGAAGGGGCATGATAACTTACAAAACTCTCGGGATAAATTCTATTCACATCAACCGGACTAACCACAGTACGCGGTGGCCTATTCTCTGCTTGAAGACTTAGTCTGATAGGACGCCCACGCGCATCACGCGCATCCCGAACCTCAAATGACCATTGTTCCCAGAATCTCGTGGCCGGCACGGGGCTATTCTCCATTAGTCAAGGTAACAATCATGGGAACAGGTTGTCATACCAAAACTTGATCCTGCCACTTCCATCTCGGTTTCCGGCTTGATCATCAAAAAAATCAATAAAAACTATTGTGCCATACTTTTCGAAAACGTTATACATATCGAGAAGCGACCAGTCTGCTGGGATATTTCTGACTTTGATACTGAGCTCGTCAGGGTTGAATGGTACCCTTGGGTGGGGGCCTTCCACAACGTTCGATGGGGCAGCTACAAAAGTCGGGGTATCTTGGATAAAAACTCGTTGAGCCTGCACCTGTCGTGCTACAGACGGTAGGGGATCAAGTGGTCGCTGTGCAGCTCTTATTCCCGATGGTTCTTGCTGCGGTTGTTGCTGAGGAGACCCCTTCGCTCTCAATCTACGCATTTGTTGCTGTTGTTGCTGCTGCTGCTGCTGTCTCTGTAGTTGTCTCGGCAGCCGCTGTTGCTGCTCTTGAAGACGTTGCTTTTCATGGTGTTGGAGCATTTGTCGGTATTCTAGTTGCTGTTGCTGGTGCAGCTCTTGAAGCCTGGCCTGCTCACGTGCCCTCTCTTCCTCGGATGGCTGCTCTAGCTGCCTTACGTGATGACGCGCACGCACTATGGGTGCTGGTCTATTAGACGGAGCTGCCGGAGGCGATGGCGTCGTCCGCAGAGACGAAACTGTGGTATCTTCTCCGGAACCAGGAGCGGGCGACTTTTTCCCTTTACCACGCTTTGGAGTCATGTCTGCAAAAAGTTGTGGTTAAAGATATAACCAACAAATAGGCAGAGTGGCTATTTATTATGTAGACAGGGAGCCTAGTATTTCTTTGCTTGGAACTTGTTTCTGATGGGTGACGTTAGGAATTTCTTTTGTTGATTTCTCTATCGAATGATTTGTGAGTGACAGTCTATGAGAGCCTTCGAAAGTAGGGAGACTCACTGTAACCCGAACCCTTCACAGCCTTTCTCTGTACTTTAGACCGGTGTGTTGCTTATCCTTCAAGCCAAGACCGTCAAACGTACAAAGGTTTAGTTGAGATTGGGCTGACGAAGGGAGGAGGTGCTGATGTAGGCTTAATGAGAGAAACAACCGAGTAGCCTGCAGTAGAACAGAGACTATCGGCCTTCGAGCACAGAGCACAGTGTAGGTGGTTTAGAGTTGCGAGTGGATGTAGGAGAGGTAAATGTTCGTGCCAGAGCGAGGTATTTGTGTGGAGGATGAATGAAGAGGGGAGCAGGAATGAAGAGGGGAGCAGGAATGAAGAGGGGAGCAGGAATGAAGAGGGGGCAAGACTGAAGAAGTGGACTGGAGGGGTTTTATGTTGCGAAGCTAGGGTTTATCTAGTGTTGACTAGATGATTAGGTTTATTCCCTCCCCGAGCAATCAAGGGAAACAAATGATATGCGGGGGGGGGTGGGCAGTGTCAGTTGTCAACGTAGAGTGCACAACACAGCACTCGCCCGACTCGAAGCAAAGAAGGGTTTGTTTATTCCGGGCGATGGGGTAGGTATCGAAGCCCGCAATCGCAGTGCCATCTGTACTTTAGATCGGAAGACGCGAACAAAGTATCCCCATGCCAAGGGATACAGCAACGGTGGATGGAGGCCTGATCAGGGGACGCCGTTGGGTAGTCTCGGCACTAGACCCTAGCCTGGAGGCCTGGGGGAGTCAGCCTCTATCTGAACTGGGGATAGCTTGTAGGTTCTCGTACTTTCTGGTTACAGTAGTATGGCTCCAGGAGAGCGGCTTGTACCAACCAGACTAAGTAGTTTGTACATGTACATGTACTGTAGCCGTAACATTAAGCGAGCCGCAGTTTAGCGTAGGTACTGTACCTAGGCTAGGGCCAATGTGGAAACAGAGATCACGCTCGGATTTTATATGCGCACAAGAACATATCTACCAGAATAGGTAATCTATACACCATTACAAACTCACATATCATTACTCCTGTACACTCCAACTCTTCCACCCAAATCACCCAAATAGCTCCCACCCCGCAAACTCCACAAGGTCCGCCTCGGGCCCCTCGATCCCTATACCCCAGCTACATGGCTCTTCTGCTCACGGGAGAATATGCACGATTTGGGCTCTAAGAATTGGCCTGCATGTGAAGCGTATGAGGAGCAGGAGATACAGGATGATCATAGTAGACCACACGGAAGAGAGGAAGGCGGAAGGACCCGGTCGTGGTGGGGTAGACTCTTTGGCTGATCGTGCTTGAGGCAGGTCAAAACTACTGGACGTCTCTCCTTCTCCAAACACATCAAAGACAGGACAAATAAAGCCGCTGCCCTGCTCAAATGCATGACAAGCCTAGGCAGCTCAAACGGTGGCATGAGCCCCAGGGCCCTACGGTCTCTATCCACAAGCGCCATACGGACGACATTTACATCCGGATCCGAGCTGTGGTGGAGACCACACGGCACAGAGGGGAAACAGGACCCTCGTCTAGCCCCAATGACAGGACTGGAATATAGGGCATAAGGAAAGATAACAGGCGCATATTATGGCAGCTCCCACGAGAAAGTGGGATGGATCGCCGGGGTGGAACCCCTGGACACCAAACTGAATGACATATCTGCCTCCTGGGCCATGCGCACAGCCGACAACGAAATACGACAAATCTTGGACGGCACACCAGCACGCGGCTACTCCAGATGGTACGCAGGCACTTACATATACTAATACCCGAACGATAAACTATAGACTGCCCAATCGCCGCCGCCTTCCGGATAACCACCATAGACCTCGAATACCGGAGCCGACCGCAGAACATCAACCTCCAGCTCTTCGACCCACAAGACGAGAGATCCAAATATATAGGGCTACTGGGCGGCGAGGATAAGAGAACTCCTAACCGAAGAGTGGAGAGTATGCTACACGGACGGCTCGGGGAAAGACGGTCATGTGGCGGCGGGGTTCGCAACGCAAGACAGGGGGACGTCAGACGGATGGGGCGGAGAAAGGGAGGGCTACCTAGGATACATGAGCGCGGTAGCAGTGGAGAGAGGCTCGGTGGAGGATAAAAGAGGGATTGCTACGTCGGACAGACATGGACACCGCAGTGTCCGGGATCAGAGGTCACATTGGTCACATTGGTATCCCCGGGAACACCATGGCGGACGCGAGAGCCCTTTAGGAGAGCATCCTGGGTGAGATACGGGGCACCACAGGAACAGCCACGGAGGGTGGCATCAGAGAACTTTTCAAGGCGGTCAGGAAAGCGGAGCGAAACCGAGCGGGGTACGGGGTAGGGCTCTCTACTGGGGCAGGCTAGCGCTCTCCGCATACACCTGGTGCAGAACCAACAAGGGACCACAGAACGCATGACTACACCGCATACACTAGACAGAGTCCACGGCATGCTCACGATACCACCATCACACAAAAGACGGCGATTACATTGCGTTCCCCCGCCTACCTCCACGCAGGATCACGTATAGGCACACCAACAACCTGGGAGGAGATAGACAAGCCGGTCTGGATAAAGGATAACGGAAGGGGACGATGAACCATGGGACGCAGTCGGGGATTTTTTCAGCTACGTATGTACACAGGGAGACGGGCGGGCGAGCATAGAATGATATTTTCCTTACTCAGAAGGAGACTCGGAGCACGCGTTTTGTTTCACATATTCTACCCTGTACATAGTCACTGGCGGGCCCCCCTACGGGGCCCCACACGAGGGAGTATATATAAATGTAAAAATAAAAACGTTCCTCTCATCCTTTTCTTTTTCAAAGAACGAAAGGATATGACGCCCCCCCCTCTAACTCCACCCCCTCTAACTCCATAACCAGCAACAGCAGCAAGGTCTTATTTCCTATGAGAATAGCACAAACTCAATTCATTTATTAAGGGTGAGTGCTTTACGGTTACTCGAATGCTGTGGCAAAAGAGGGGATTATAGGACTGACTTAGTGAGAGCAGGAATCAGCACTCGAGATTCGGGATTTGATGTTCTTTAGCCATCTTCCCTAAAGAAATCTACTAGCTAAAGGTACATA
>Ga0307511_10007171_pt1 | contig 11230 bp, 6 predicted proteins | sample 13_EM_MG_FD_200266 | JGI IMG/M metagenome (GOLD analysis project Ga0307511, IMG submission 200266) | Populus trichocarpa ectomycorrhiza microbial communities from riparian zone in the Pacific Northwest, United States - 13_EM | ecosystem: Host-associated > Plants > Roots > Unclassified | place...
TATCGGAGTAAAATACATGTCCCTTCCTCTTAATTATAGTTTTTAATTGTGAGAAACTTGTTTTTCTCCAAATTTGGTATTGTGTTTCAGTTTTCTTTTAATTATATGTTTTAGACGTCGATAAATGACTTTAAAGCCTTTATTATTCTCTACCAGTCGAGAATAGTACTTTTCATCAGCTTCAATCGATCATGATATTAAAAGTCTTTAGAGAAATTTTATCTTTGGCAATATATATATATATAATTGCCTCCTATATCTTTGGCAAAAAAATAAAAATAAAATATAATTGCCTCCTATATATATATTCTAGCACAGAAAAGGAAAGACTTCAAAAAATCTTATGGTATCAATTAAGAATAAGAACATTATGCCTATATTCTCCCATGTATAATAATGTCTCATGAAGATATAAATCCATAATATATATATATATATATATATAGATCTATATATATGTAAGAAATAGAAATTCGAATGTAATATTCCAAAGAGTTGGATGTTTGTACCTTCCAAAAATATCCACAATCAAATTTTGGCACTACTTTCTTTATCTTGCTCCTTCCCAATTTTCTCGCATGACATAATTATCTCTTAATTAATAGCATTTGTTTAAAACATTTATTTACATAAATGATACGATAGATATACATTTTAATCATATTTTATAATTTCTATATATATATTTGACCATGTTTTTCTTGATTTTAATGACAATTGTGGTGTATGTTTATCACCATTGGATATATATATAAAGACATTTGTTTTCAAATATTGTCATTAAATTCTAATTAATGGCATTTGAAACAAATGCCAATAGTTTCTAATAATGCCATTATACCATACAATTACAATGAATTTTACTCTAATAATGGTTTAACTATGGAACAATTTATACTGAAATTCTATTTTGTAGTAGAGTTTTCTTTATTTTATCATTTTTTTTTACTATTTTCTTCTTCAAATTCCCTTCTCTTCTTAATTTTGAATTTTCAGGGAGACAATGAACATAATTTTCTCTTTTCTCTTGCAAATAATCACACACTATTACCTTATTTTCCTATTGAAATTTATAAAACATATAATCAATAAATCCTATATAAAATTCTATAAAAACAAAAAAAAAAACGTAATTATTTAAGTGTAGGTTTTATTATGTGAAATCAATAGTGTCATTAGGCCAACCTGGAATTAGGACCCACATTACCATAGCCAACTCAATTGCCCCATTTCCTTGCTGTAAATTACGGGAGAAATTAATTGAAAAAAGAAGAAGAAGAAATAGACAACACACACAAATTTACACACATAAACCAATAAATAAATAAAATAAATAAATAAACAAATACAAGAAAAACCTCTCGAATTCCCCGCTTAAACAAAAGCCATCCATTTTCCTTCCTTCTCCCTCTCTTCCCCTCCCCTCAAATTTCTTAGCCTTCTCAAAACCTCTCCTAATCTCTCTCGTACAGCCTGTGACACCTGTTTTAACATAATCCCAAATTAATTAAGACATTAAAAATATTACACAAGCATCACACTTCCATAAAAACATTGCAACTCTTCCAAACCCTGTTTTTCTTGTCTCTCTGTCTCTGCCTCTCTCTCTCATATATATATAGACACACATATATATCACTTCCCTTCACCACAGAGTGATTGTCGGAACCAAAAAATTAGCAGCCCACACTTTTATGATTGATCCTTCTTCTTCTTCTTCTTCTTCTATTTATATTTGAGTTTCCCATATTTTCTTTCCGTCTCTTTGTCCTTCTATATTGTTCTTGAGTCTTTCTTCAAGTTTCTTTAACGTATAAAGGTATCCCAAAAGCATTTAGAAAAGTTTTTGGGATTAAATAATTAATATGGGAGCCTGTGCCACCAAGCCGAAGGTGTTGAAGGAGGGGGAGACTCCTGAGCCGGTCAAGGAGGAAGTTTTGGTGGCAACAGGTGGTGGTGATGAGGTTGTAGACAAGGGTGTTGCTGTGGAGGAAGAGGAGAAGAAGGTTGTCAATGTTGAGAAAGATACTGGTGATGTTGGTGCTGATAATAAGGTGGAGGCTGAGATTGTTGATGATAGCAGTAAGAGACGATCTCTAAGTAATTTGTTCAAGGAGGTAATGATTTTTTTTTAAAAAAATTGTTTACTGTATTAATTCTTTCTACACAATCTTATATCTTGGGCACAAAAAGGAAAGAATTTGATTTTATTATATGTTTAAAACGTGCTTAAAAAAATATTTCTTCAGTTTGTGTTAATTTTGATTTTATTTTTTTATATCTGGAAAGAGTCTTGATTAAATATAATTTTTGTTATTTAATATTAAATCTTGGGTTACATAAATTAAGTTGATCGATCGATTTCTACATTTTTGCTCTGTGATAACCTGTAACAGATGATGGTTGCTCTTTCTTCTAATTATTTCTCTGATTACAAATAAATTATTTAACCTCCTAATTTCATGTGGTTAATTAGTGTCCATTGATGTGATTTGTCTTCAAACTTCATATGGTCAAACTTGTTCCTTTCAAATCTTTTTCATATAATCTGACGTTGGATTTTTTTTCTTGGTGAATTTCTCTGCTGGTCTAGGAGTAGGTCAATAATAGGAAATTAAATTGAAAATTCTCTTGTATACATGCATGATTCTTCTTGTCATGGTGTCCATAAAATTAACACAAGCAACCCAGTTAATTGTCAATGTTTTGACAAAATAATTAAAGAATATACCTAGTTTATATAATAATTATTTCAATTGCAAATGAATTGATATTCAATCCCACTTGAGAAATATTACAGGGTCGATATCTAACATTAGTGACATGATTGTGTTGAGTGCGTGCACACAACTGTATAATAATTTCTCAAGCATTACAATTATATATTTTAATTTCCTAAAATTTATTTAATCAGTCCCAAATGTCTTTATGTTTGTCTATATTGTTGTGTCGGCATGAATAATTAATTTACCTTACGTTTTTTTTTTCAAAAAACTTTTTCCCACAAAGACCTCTTTCTCTATGTAAAACTTGAGTTTGCAGCTACTTGTACCATGCTTATTTGTTTTCTGGGATATGGTAAGCAATAAAGTTAAAAGCTATAGATTCTTTGAACTGGAAAGCCTGTGTAAGGTTTCTTCAACTTTGTTATTTCGCATTTCATTTGATGTCTTGCATAAAAAAATCTTGTTTGAGGACCCACTTGTTGTTTGGTTCCTCCATGTTTTTTCTCCATATTTTGTGTGGTTTCATTTTCATAACCTTGGGAGTGATGAAAAGTTTTTAACAGCTGCCCCCCTGATTTTTCTTTTTTCTTTTTAATGTATATTTCCTCTCGATAAAAGATAGAGAAGAAAGACATGTATCCTGTATTTTTTATTTTGAGAGTATAAAATTAATTAAAAAATATATCACATATTTATTTTATATTTTTATCTTCGTTTTTTCAACTAAGCATGTTTTTGTCTTTTTTTTATATGTATAAAAATACTTTTATTTTAAACATTTTCTGATACCAACGGATTTTGGTATATAAAGGATAAATGCAGGCAGTAATTGAAAGCAAACTGTTGAGCAACAGAGGTCGGATATGTATGAATGTCCCTGGTCAATGGTGCCGGAATTGAGGGTTTAGCTGGATGCAGTAAACATCCATCAAAGAATATATAGCTGTACTGGTTGTTGGGGCTTGGATTATTCTGATAAATTGTTTCCAACCAATTCGATTAGCTGTGTCAGATTGTTGGTGATCTTAGTTAAATTTTGGAACGTGCCTTTCAGCCTGTTTGCTATGCTCCTTGCACTCCATTGACTTGCTGTGCTAGTCTATAGATACAATTACATTTGCATCGCCAAGTTTACATAACAATTAACTGGATTGGTTATTACTCAGCCTCATGGCTGTCAAAAGACTGGTGTTAGTTGTGTGTTCTGGCACGGCCCTGTCCCAAGCCGTGGAGGATCAGTTGTGGTGTCCCATTGGGACTTGTGGATCTACTAGTAAATATGTATAAAGTGTTTCAGGACAGAAGGAGCAGAAACATGTCTCTTCTATCTCCAGTGTTTCTGTTTTTTCTGTCTTGAGACAATAACCAAACACTAGCGACGGTTAAAGGACTCAAACGCGATCCTTTTTCTTGCTTTGAAAGGCTATCTTAAGCTACATGGCTATATATTAGTAAAATCTGCATGTCTATTGGATTCTGAATCTTCTGAGATATCTTATGGTTGAAATGGTATTCTATGCAGAATGAAGCAGGGAAGGAGCCAACAGAAAGTGACAAAGCACCAGCAGAACCGGAGAAATCAGAAAGTAATGAAAAACCTACCGAGTCAGCAGTGGCTAAAGAAGAACCATCAACAGTAAAGGAACAATCTGTGGAAAAGCCCGAGGAGCCAGTAAAACAAGAAAAAGTAGTAACCGAAGCACCTGAGAAATTAGAAACATCAAAAAGCACTAATAAACCTACTGAGCCAGCAGTGGCAAAGGAGGAACCATTAGCAGTGAAGGAACAATCTGTGGAAAAGCCTGAGGAGCCTATCAAACAAGAAAAAGTAGTAACTGAAGAACCTGTAGTGGTGCCTGGACAAGAAACTGTGAAATCTGAAATTCCAGCTGAATCAGTGCCAGTTTCAGGAACTGTCAATGCTCCTGTAAAGGTAGACACAGAGAAAGTAACAAGTGAAGTCACACCAGGAGCAGCAGCAGAAAAGACTAAAATTACTGAAACAATAGAGGAGAAAAAACCAGAAGAGACTAAGTGAGGTCTTGACAGTAATGTCTAAAGTGTGTTTTTAGCTGTAGATGACTTTGAGATCGACACCACTCAGCAGTCATCAGGCATAAGGCTGTGACGAGGTGGTTACCAACTTGCCAGTACTTTTGCTGGTTCTTTCGTGAGCTTGTTTCTCTTGTTTTCTCACATATCAATATTTCCTTTTCTTTTGGGCTTGTTTGACATCTCCATATCCTTGAGGACGGATGGATTTATTTGTTAGATTATATATGAGCATAGATTGTTTTATGCACAATTTTTTAGTGGTTTTTTTTGCTTGCATTCTGTGGTTTATGTCCTATTCATACTCTCGCTTCTTGATTTTTATTTTTGAATCATTTAAATGCACATTAAAGAAAGAAATGGTTCATCGATAGGTTCATCAACAACATATCCCAAGATCTCAATCCATATTTGGATTTGAAAACGAGATATTTTGGTGGAAATCCCAAATCATTTAACTTTCATTTGACGAGAAATAACATAACTGCCAATATGAACACAAATCCTGAAGACATGTATAAATTAAAATGAGATATGAGCTCCAGATGCTTGATTAATCATACAACTTTAGGATCAACACCTCCAAGCCAAAGACTAGTGCCAGCCTGCCAGGGAATTGTGAGCAGAGAAGTCCAAGCAAGCTGCCATGTGGAACTGGAAATACAGAAGGGTATCCTTTCAAAAATGGTGAAAGGCAAGGACCTTCTATTCCTATGGTGTTTCCCTTTTGTGTATCTTTGAAAAAAAAGGCCTTTGCATGTCCCATGTCAGCTTGGTGTAGGACAAGAAAGTGGAGGGTGCCTTCTTCTTGAAGGGGAGTGAACCCATAAATATATCAGTCCACACGTCAAACTATGGCTTAGAGGTTTTCTAGTAGAAGTATGGGCTTTTATATAACCCCATCTTACAAGTCTGTTTTATCAAGCTTATTGGGTTAGTAGGAATTAATCTTGGCTCTATGTAGCTTGGCTTCCGCAAGACTTGCTTGAATATGCCATGAACCCTATGTAGCCTGGCATTCTGGATATCATTAACAGCAGCTTACTATTCCTATACCACAAAAACCACCCTCGCTTCATCTTGCCCAGAAAGAAAAGATGCATCAGAGTTGAAATTTACTTGGCCATGCATTGGCAGCTTCCAAGTGACTGACGATACGAGGATCGATCTTCTCTTTCTGGCCTATCCCTGTTGTGGGTCATATACGGCAAAACACATTCCTGAATTTCTCTTTGGGTCAGGAGATTTTCCTTTAGAGACAAAATCATCCTTGTTTTCTATTAGCAGCTAACATAAAAGAGCAATTTGGCACCGGATATTCACGAAGTATCCTTTAAAAAGTTGGCTGAAAAGGAGCCAAAATGTATTGCTGTGCAGCCTTTGGATACCATGGATTTTTTTGGCTTCGGCTGTGTGTGGTGGGGGCAGATAGGGAGCTCTCACGCTATAATTAGACAATCTTGTTGATATTATCGAGGCATTGAACATATAGGTATGGTAATTTTCAAGCCACGGGAATGCGACATGCGAGTCCGGGACCAACTTTTAAACGAAATGCAAAATGTAGAATGGCAAATTGACAATAATTTTTTTTTAAAATTTATTGTTAATATTAATATATTAAAATTTTTAAAAAATAAAATAAAATTAATTTAAAACCAACTTTTAATATTAATGCAAGATCCTCGGAAAGATTTGAGTCCTCATTTGTTTGTTGTTGATGAAGATAAGTAGATAACAATATCCGAAGAAAATAATTCAATTTCAAGGTGGTCATCGTGTTTTGGAAGATTCATGCATTATTTTACTTCGTTGTCAATACCATATAGTTATTAAATATATATATTTTTTTGTATAATATCATCAACTGTTTGCAAACTATACAATTAAGAATTTAAATTCTACGGTCTCCACTTCCTTTTTTAATTAAATTAAATAATCAAGCTAAATGTGTATTTATACACGCTTGAAAAATATATTTGATTTTCAAGATAAAACCTATAATTGAAAGAAATATTAATAATTAATATAAAATTATTCTGAAATTTCATCTAATAATTTAAAATTTAAAATTAAAATATTATTTATACAGATAATTTTACATCATTTCACGCGCGTAAACACACAAACACATCAAACCCATCTCAATATCAAAAGATCTTATAGCCATGGTGTTGAAAAAAGTAGGAGGCTCACTTGAGTGGTCGCTCCTCCAAGCCACCAAAATTGAACTAGGCAAGAGTTAAGATAAGGCTATTTTCAAAACTACCTACATCCACACATGATAACAAAGACAAGACAATCAAATTTTGATTGGTGTAATTTAACTGATTAAATTTTAAATTTATTATTTAAAAATTATAAATTCAAGTGCTATAAATCTCAAGGTCATTAAAAACTTATCTAATCGTTAATTTCAGGGTCTCAAAGATTAGTCGAGGTGCACGTAAACTGGCTCGAACACCCATGGTTACAAAAAAAAAGAAAAAAAAAGACAAGGCCACCAAGGTTAAAGTGTGTTTGGTATTGCGGTAGCTGCTTTGTTTGTGGTTTGAAAAAAAATTGTTTTTATAAAAAGTACTTTTAGTTGAGGTTTGTTTGATATTTATATATGTTTGGTTAAAACTATGGTTGAATTTGAGGTTGAACAAAAAGTAGTTTAATATGTTTGGTTAAAAAATTGCTTTTCAAATTGAGGTTATAATATATATATATATATATATTGATGGTTTTGATTTTAAATATTGTAGATTTAACTATTGTTATTACATCATGAAATAAATAATACTTTATATAAAATATATTTTATTGTTCAATTAAACTATCTACAATTCCATTACGTATGAAATACATCCGACAAAGACTACAGTTTCCTTGGTTTCTTAAGTGCGCAACAACATCAGGTAAAATATAATCATGAACAAAATTGAGATTGCGATCAAATTCTGCAAATGCTACGTTATCAATAAAACACAATTAAATATAAAAAATAAAATTTAATTTTTTTTACTGTGTCGGACATGGTTTAATGTATTTACTTTTAGATTAGATCCGGTCTAGCCGGAATCATACACCACTGTTCATGTTCACAATGAAGTTGAACTCCATTGTGAACGTTCAGTGGAGAGTGAAGTGGAGAGTTTCACTCTCCACTGAATGTATCATCCGCAAGTTTGTGGAAAGCAGCTGAGAGCTGCTTTCCGCAAACCTGTGTTTTTTTGTTAAATATATGTGGATCCCCTATACATAGTAAAGTGTGTTTTGGAAAACCAAACAGATTGCGCCTGCGTTTGGCTTCAAAAGCAGACGCAACCTCTTAAACAAACAGCATCATTCCCACATTTTGGCATACCTTAGCTGTTAGCACCATTGCTGCGGTCCCTTCTCAGTTCTCATACTTTGGCGATTCACTTACTTCTATTCTACATAACTTTCTACCTTCCCTTCTCAAACTTTGTTCTAATAGATTAGACATGGCATGCAAGATTAAAACATGCTATGCGATACTTGTGCTACTGAAGTTGGTGTCATAATTGCAAGATTATTGTGCTCATGCAGCTCCACAAGTGCCGTGTTTTTTCATTTTCGGAGACTCGTTGGCAGATAATGGCAACAACAACAACCTTGCAACCGTTGCTAAAGCCAATTACCACCCGTTCGGCATCGGTTTCCTTAACCAAAGCACCACTGGAAGGTTTACTAACGGCCGAACCACGGTGGATGTTATAGGTCCTGCCTTCCTTACTCTGCTTAATTACTCATAATCACTTGCATTTTGGTTTGGAAATGCTGGTTCATGCGGCATGATTTTTATTTTTTTGGCATATTTTGGATGCTAATTAGATACTACATTCTGCCATGTGCAGGTGAACTTTTGGGCCTTGACAAAATTATTCCATCATTTGCAACTGCTAGAGGGAGGGACATACTAATTGGTGTTAATTATGCATCTGGGGGAGCAGGCATTCGTGATGAGACTGGAAAGCAACTGGTACCAAATTAATTATTCTGACTGCATTTATGCAGTGTTGTCAAAAGTTATTAACCCATATCGGCGCATTATTTGGTTCAAAGATCAAAGTAATGATTTAAAATAAATTTATATCTTTTTAAAAATAATTTTAAAATAATATTTTTTTAATTTTTTTTAAATCAAACTAGATAAATCAAATCACAGATTAATTTATTAAATCATTCAAATTTAATCGAATCATCTCGCAATCTAATTTTTCTTTTAAAACCCAACTTGAATCATGTATTAATATTTCAATATTCCAAGTAGACAAATAATTGAATGCACAATAAATATTAGATGGGAGATGACTACCTAAACAACTACTTTGTGCCTGGTTATTACAACACAAGCAGGCTATACACCCCTGAACAATTTGCCAAGGTCTTAATTGTTCAATATTATAAGCAATTAAAGGTGCAAATCTACTGAGATGGCGGATGGCTAGATTTGATCACTGGAAATCATTGCATGTGTCTTTTTAATGGTGCAGGCACCATTTATTTATTAGGAAAAAAAAAGAGCTAAAAAAACATATCGTGTAAAGATAAAAAATTAAAAATGAAACTATTATTATAATTCATAATTAAAAATTTCTTGATTTACAATGGTGTCCCCGTTATATTTAACTTTTATTATAATAATAATAGTAGCAAAATTGATTGAACAAATTGTAGCCAACCTTTTTTTCCCCCCCCAGAACACCATAAATTAGGTAACGCATTATTTGAACAATTGGATGGCCCCAATAACAATGATCATCTCAATCATAGGTCCCAAATAATTATCTTGATGTGACCCCCCATTACATGCTTTTGTGAAGAACAACTTGATTGATGATTTTAGCATGATTTATGAATTTTCAATTATGATAAGTCTTCTATATCATGAGAATTTTATATGAAAAAGATTTCATCCATACATAAATAAAAATAGAAGTTATTTGGCTCTCCATAACAAAATTATAAAATTTAGCCAATTTCATTTCTAGTAACAAAATTTAGATTATAAATTATACTTGATCCAAGTTAATTTAAAACAATATTGTTTTAAGATTTTTTAAAAAATATATGAAATGATTTTTTTTATAAATTATGTTTTCAAATTAGATTTTAACCGAGCTATACCTAAGTTTAATAATACTGCTCCGTGAATGCATGTTACTATTACTATTTCTAGCTAGATAATGACAAGTGTTTGTTTTGTGCATTGATGCAGGATTCAAGGTTGTAGATGTTGGATGCTGCCCAGTACGCAGTGATGGTCAATGCATTCCAAACTCAAATCCATGCAAAAATAGGACTGAATATGTATTTTGGGACGCTTTTCATCCTACCGAGGCTCTCAACCAATTAATTCACCGCAAGAAGATCCTACACTGCTTTTCTCCCTTCCGATGCTTACCCCTATGATATCAGCCATTTAGTTAAAATCAAGCTCTAATTGAAGGGAACATAATTCAGACTTCAGAGATAACAACTATTTTTATATTTATGTTTTCTTGGTCTCTTCACAGCTGATATTAACTTTATATGTTAGAACAGCAGCTCAAGAAATGGGGCAACATATACTTTTCTGTACCTCATGAATATTAAGCTATGCTTCTGAAAACATTTTATTGATGGACAATTCATCTACCTTTATATTCCAAACAAAAACACGTAATCAAGCCTTTCAGCTAGACAATTTATCTTTTTATGATCTGCTTACCATGCTTCCATTCTGCGTCAAATTGGAAGATTTGGCTTGTCATGGTCAAAATATTAAAGAAACAATTTACTCATGGAGCATCAACAATGTTACGGGGAATGAGATTTGCCGTGGAGAGCATATAGTGTGGTCAAGGGCATGGAGCAGAATAAAGTGGACTTTTCTGTGACAGAAGACTCAATCCAAGATGAAAGTTTGACCTCAATAACTTCAGGGCTTGGAAGATATCCCATGTCAAAAGAAAAGGAAAAAATGTTGCCTGTGGTTTGGCTTTGGATATGCCAAGGCCTTGTCTGATAGTGGGGCACCGGGCAGGGCTAGATGTGACCCTTCTGTTTGTTGTGGCGGTGCAGCTTGTATGAACACATTCATGTAATTATGAGTTCCAGGACCAAATTGACAATAGGCATACATTTGAGGGATGTCAGTGTAGGTTAGCCCAAAGAACTTGATAGTTACACAGTGGAGCTAGCCCAACAGCAAAGCGGAAGAGAAAAAGTCTCAGCAAATGGCTGAAGGAGAGTCGAACACAGATAGCCAATATCTTCTGTTAAGTCCGATACTGCTTCTTTGTAGATATTTATTAACAAATACTTTAAAATGCGTGGGAAACTTTTACTGTAGCTTTTCTTACATGTTTTTTTTTTTGTTTTTTCATTTTTTTTTGTTTTCTTCTTTTTTTTTTTTGGGTTTTACAAGTTGTTTTGTTTTTTTTCTTTTTTATTTTTGT
>Ga0307511_10007173_pt1 | contig 11230 bp, 7 predicted proteins | sample 13_EM_MG_FD_200266 | JGI IMG/M metagenome (GOLD analysis project Ga0307511, IMG submission 200266) | Populus trichocarpa ectomycorrhiza microbial communities from riparian zone in the Pacific Northwest, United States - 13_EM | ecosystem: Host-associated > Plants > Roots > Unclassified | place...
TACCCAAAAAATATTTTGTTTTCTTTTAGTATCTAGGATTATGAATTTACACGTAAAACATATTTTTGATATTAAAAGGATAGTTTTTTATATATATATATAGACATTAGAACGAATAGGCTTTTACCCGATAAGATAAGGATCTTCTTACGGAGAATGACTTTTCTTGAACCTTAGATTAACCAATAATTAGAAAATACGACAAGACCTTTGTTTTTTATCAGACAATTAAACAATGCAGCTTACCTTAGGTAAGGCGTATTTGGGGTGCTCATACCTTCCCTTTATGTAGCCAATCCCCATACCCGATCTCTGAGACTAGTTACCAAAATACTAGGTGGTGACTCCCTTTCCCGCTTTCCACTAATAAAAGACAAGAATTCCTTGTCTGCCCTATTTTCCCGATTACCTCAAACCTACATGATGAAGTGGAATATCGTCGCGACGCCGCACACGTGCGACAAAGCTAAAGGTTGGATTAATGATAATATAACTGAGATGAAATGTAATAGTTGTTATCTCAAAGTGAAATTTGTGTGTTATGAATAAAGTGTCAGATTTTAGATTAATAAAGTGATTTTTATTGTATATGTAGTTGTTGTGTAAATGTAAGAATAGATATATGGAGAAAGTAGTGCCTGATGATAGGTTGTTGGAACTAGTGATCTAGTAATGGGGCTAGTGCCCGGGAATATGCTGTTGGATCTAGTGACCCGGTAATGGGGCTAGTGCTCGGAAATAGACTAAGGGCATCAATTGATTGATGTATAGGAAAATTGATATGGTAAAATGGTCCTATTGTGCCATATGATTGATTGAAAAGTTGATTTATGATCATGATATATTATTGAAAAATAAAATGATGTTTTGTAAAATTAATTACAAGGTTTTGGTTATGATATGTAATAATTTCAAGACCAAGATTGTGAATTGGTTAGTGGCCTCGTACGAAACTATTAATGCTTGAATTATTGACTCATCAGATTATTAATGAGACGTTGTATAAGATTCAACAGTTAATACAAAACTATGGTGGTGTAATTATGTTAATGGTAATAAATGTTATATCAATGAAATTGAATTAATAAAAACATAATCCCCGTGAAGGATGGAGACAAAGTTTGTATTAACTAGGAAGAATACATGAAATAGTTGATAAACTAATAAATCTAAGAGAAAATGGAAGATGGCCTTTATGAAAAAAAGAATAATGGTACAATGTAAAAGTTCGATTAGAAATTATAATAATAAAAGTTCATTGACTATTGGGATATGGTATAATCAAGGGTATTTATGATGTATGTGTATTGCATTTCAAATTATTGTGATAAAATATAATTGATACAATATGATAACCATTTATTGTATAATTGTAGAATGCCATATTAGTTGTTTTGTGTAATGTAATTATGTCAGAATAGGGGTTGTATGATTTTTGACATGTTATGAATTTGGTGGCAATTATAACTGTGGAATGAAATTTTGTTAGCAATGGCGATGACTACGTATGACCAGTGGTTTTCAATTGTCCTGTTCAATATAAACAATAGAAAAGTACAGCTAGAATATTGGTTGTGTAATAAAAAATTTGCTATGATAATTTTAATTTCATGGTAAATGAACTACCAAAGTTAGAAATTAAATATGTACTAGCTATATGGAATTTAGTAACAAGTAAACTTATTGTAACTTAAATGGTTATGTAATTATATAAGGTAATCATAGAACAACGATATTAAAGTGTTTGACCTGAATTACTATGAAATTGTTAGGATGATATCATGAAGGCAAGTATTTTAAACGATAAAAATAGAGAGATGGAATTTAGAAGAACAACTCTTTTTGTTAGTATTCTTATAGATAATGTCATTTTTAAGCAGATGACACAATTACCTCGTAAGATTAAATGGTTTATTTTATGATGAATGAAAGACCTCGAATGAGAGATATAAAGGATGAAACATTAAAAAGGTGAGATTAAAAGATCTTATGCATGAATGTACTTTTGAGCATAATGAAATAAAATATGAAACTGGTTAACGATTTGTTTCATTAATATGATTCAAATATTTGTTGAGTTGAAAATTGAAAGCTAACATAAATAACAAATTTTGTAGGATACATTACCATTACGATGAAGCTAAGGCACGAGAAATTCCTAGTATAGAACAAATTCTTACAGGTTATTCGCGAGATGTATTAAGTTCATTAGACAGATCAACCAATAAATATACTATGGTCCAGTTAGGTAAAAACTTCGTAGAGATATCCTTTTTATATATAAAAATTACATGTTTATTTTTCAAAAGTGTTATAAAAATTTCGGGCTGTTACATGATTTGTCCTCTATGCTTGAAATCCAACATGTCATAAGTCTTGAGCAGTCTATTAAGAATCCTCACCTTTTATTCATGATAAAGAGAATAAAAAAGGCTTTGGTTCACTAGGTTATGTCCAATTTATATTCATCCAGGATTCAAAAAGTGTGTGTTCCATTCTACACTCCCAGTCATATAAGGTTCATGGTCACAAACCTAGGATGCAAGTAGATCTTCCTCTTTTATCTCCTCATTCTAAAATGCTTGATTCAACTGAGTCTTTTGCATGCAAAGTTCATAATCTGCATGTCGAGATTATAAAACATATTCAAGCAAGTAATGAACAATACAAATTTCAAGTTGATTTACATAAGTATTAAGATGCACTTAATGTTGAAGATTATTTCTTGTACATATAAGACCTGAGCAGTGTCCTTTAAAAATCAATCATAAATTGCAAATGAGTAGTGTTAAATCATTCAAAGTGTTGTGAATGATTGAATCAAATAGTTATGTCATTAAATTGCCACTAAAGTTTGATATTAGCTCTATATTTGACATGAATGACCTCGTTATATATAAAACATAATAGTTTATCATTGATGCTCCTTTTAATACCCCTACCACATTATCTTTATCATTGGCACAAAATGAACATATTAATGCTACTTTGGATGCACAAGTTGTTTTTACCAAGGATGGTGAACTTCAGCGAATCTAGTATATAAGCTAGACAACTAGATTCAGACTATACTTGTATTATCAGAGAAACATCATAGTAGCTTGATCATGATTTTTGGGAGAGCATTATTGGAGCCACCTTGAACTATACTTGACGAGGTTGATTTTCTCCAATCTCGGGAGAATTAATTGGGACATCAGACCTAAAATATTGTTTACGCACTCATACAATCATAGAAGATAGAGGGTAGCTGAAACCATTAAGAGATTAGGCTTCAAGTTATGTTTTGGTTTAATTTATTTGAACTTTTAGTCGAGGTTTATTAATTAGATTTTATTTGTTGGGTTTGATTTAATTATTGTTAGGTATTTTATTTAGTAGGCTATAAATTTAATTACTTATTTTAATTAGAGTTTTAGTATTTATATTCTAATTTTTTAAATAGTAATTGAATAAAAATCTGCAAAGTGCATACTTTTCAAGTCTTATTCTTCTCTTCTCTTTCTTTGGCTTTTTCTCTCTAGCTTCTTTTTTCCTTTCTTATTAGGCTTCAAATATTCCTTTTGTTCCGCATCAAATTATCTATATCCGCGTATTTGAGATGACCTGTTGCTGTATGATGGAATGCATCACTTATCATTAACATCAACTTTTGTCACTTCTTTGTTCCAATCTGTGTACTGGTTGCGTGTGTTAAGGCTTCTTCGTTTTTTATTGATGCATAGTGATCAAATTTTATGTGATATTTGTATTTGTTTTTTGTTTTTAGCATAGTGATCAATTTTTATGTGTTCTTTGTATATTGTTTTTGACATATGTTTGAATATGCTCCTCTTATTTTTACTTGATGATTATAATGTTTTTTGTCAAGCCAGGGTTGGAGACCAAAGAGGCATGTGAACAAGCATATTTTAAGGTATTGGAAGGACTGGCAAAGTATTTTTCTGTCAAAAAACTTGATTTGTATTCTTCTTTCTGCATTTCTGATTGCCTTGAAATGCCTTTGTTTAAATAAGTCCATGGTTCCTAGGGCATTATAACAGTTAATTTTAGGAATGTCATCAACTAGATGTATCGTGAGGTATTTTTGTGTTCCTACTGAAATTTTATATTTAATTGCTTCATGGCAGATGGATAATGCTTTGATTGATGATAGAAGGATTCATGTGGGTTTTAGCCAGAGTGTTGCAAAACTGTTGTCTCAGGACAGGCGCAAAGACAACCAACCAGGTAAAGGTAAAGATTGCAATTTGATTAATATTTCATGTAAATACACGTATGTCGAGGGAAAAAAGGAACTTAATAATGAATTAAACCTGAGTGCTAAAGAACTGATTGGGCATAAATCGAGCAGTCCCTTTTCAGACAAGGAAGATGGGATTATTGTAAATGCAATGCCTAACGAGCTTGAAACAACCAAATGCTCTCTCTAGGAATTCTGCCAAATATAAACTGTTGTGTTTGTATTCTATCTTATTGACAGCAGGGAGAGGTTGCTTCAAATGTGGTTCTCCTGATCATATGGCCAGGGATTGCACTGGGGATCCTGCCAATAAGCATCATCCTTTAAAAAACATACTAAAGGACGATGATATGCAGCATGGTGGAGATAATAATTCAAGGTTAGTAATAATATGGCTTTTTCCCCCTTTCCTCCCTCTGTTTGTCTAACAGAGAAACAAGCTTTTGTAGATATGAAATGGTATTTGACGGAGACACTCCAGAAAGTCCTAGGCCAGAAAAGAGAGGAACAGGCATAGTGACAGAGATAGGGGACATGGAGAGGACAGACGATGTCCTGAAAGTAAAGGAAGTCAATATTCTGAGGAGCGACTTGATAGAGAAAAGCATATGGATAGAAGAAAAGAATGAAGAAATGGAAGAAGAGACTATGGAGATTACAGAAAGAAAAATTCAGATAGTCAAAGAGGGTGGTAATGACCATAAAGATGATCAAGATTACAGAAAGAGAAGTTCAGATAGTCATAGAGATCATGATAGCCATAAAAAGAGGGATGAGCGAGACCATAGACATAGAAGTGCAGAAAGTGACAATGATCGTGAGTGTCATCGAGACAGGAGTAATCGAGATGACAAAAGTAGTCGAGCTCTAAGATGATGCACGGTACTATTTTGACTTCGGTTTTGTAGTTCTTGATTCTAAATATTGTAGAACTTAGTTACATTGTACAATCCTCAACAGTAATTTAACTTGCTTATATCGATTACATTGAGCCTCCTTTTCTGCCTGAAACTCAAGCCTCAATGGATGTTGTGCATTTAGTTTGGGCAACTATGCCCCCCCCCCCCCCCCCCCCCCTCCTCTTTTTTTTTTAATCACGTACAAAACACATTTAGTTCATCCCCATTCTACAGAACAACCACACATTCACTTCAATTGCACAAAACATATCTACAATGTCATCCCCCATTCTACAGGGCAACCACACACTCCCTTCAATGGCACAACCTTTTCACTGACACTGGATCATGTAGTAACTGCCAAAATATATCCACCGAATCCTCGTGGGCTTATTGTATTGTAGCAACTAGCAAGTGCTAGCCCTCACCAAGCGCGTGAGGCTTTGAAGATTTTATTTCAATCCAGGAAAAAAATGTGGATTCTTTTTCAAAAACAAGTTCCAATGTTATCAAATTTAAAGAAAAAGGAGGAAAAGCAGCAAACAGAGTCATCGTTGAATATGCAAATGAATTCCACCAAGCTTGCAATCTAAAACCATTATGATTACTAGATTATCATCATCATCGTTTCTGTACATGGATAACGATCCCAAGTATTCTACAAGAAGATCAAAGGAAAGCACAATTAAGAACATCCAAAAACCTCGCTTCCATTCTTATAAATTACGTGGAAGAGTTTAATCCAACCATCAACTATAAGATAGCTGCTAAAGGGCTTAGACCTCACTAGAATCATCCTTTCAGAACAGGATCCTCCAACAGCTGATATATTACTTCGACTTACTGCAAAGGAAATACAAAGCGACAGTGATCTCGTTTAAACAGTTACCAGCATCTGAGAGAGAGCTTGACACCAAGAAGTGCTCCAGCAAACATTAATACCTCAGGCATGATTTTCTGGGACATGTCTTTTATGATCTCTCTCCATATAACCAAGCCGGTTCATCCTGTTTCGATCATCTGTATAATCATGATGATTATAATGGTGAGACCCAGGCACATTATCATTCCGATGCTTCCCCTCAAACTTTCTGTCACGTGGGCTTGATGCCTTGTGTTTGCGGTTGATCAGCTTAGGTGAGGGAAAACCCTGGTCCATATCATCAGGAGCAGGCAGTTCCCCATCTTCAATGTTGTTCAGATCTGGCTTTTGAGATAACTGTCCCCTCATTCCATGATGTTTTTCGTCCCTTGCATCAATATTCTTTCCATGATGCGAGTTCTCATATTCTTCCCTGTCCAAGGGCTTGGACCAGCTTTGTCTTCTATCGTGCTTTTTTTTTTCACTTTCAGCAGCCAGTTCAATTCCATCTTCCAGTTCCCTCTCAATTAGATCATCGTCATCCAAGAAGTTTGTTTTTCGAGTCTTGTCACCTCGGGACCTCTTTCTTTTTTCCAAAGCTGCCTTCACTTTGTCTCTATCAATCTTTTTAATAGCATCTTGGGGTGATTGAGCAAACGTACCCTCTCTATGCTCCGCAATTCGACCAAAATGTTTATCTTTTGATTCTCCTGAATCTTTTATTTCACTTCTTGCAACATTCCTTTCTAGATCTTCATTTCCAAGCCCATCCAAGGCTCGTCTCGAGGTTTGACCTTCCCTCGTATTTCCCTGGGAAGGCAATGTCTCTATTTCATAGGGTAGATCATCTTTAGGTTCACCATCCATATTGTGGTCTGAGGCACTTCTCATCTCAGCACTTCCATGATAACTACCATGGTTTTGGCTGGTTCTTGGAGGACCAACATGATTATCTGCAAGAGGTTGCTCATGCACTGGTCTAGACATTGGATTTGAGTTTCCAAGTCTTGTACTAATACCTCCAGTCTGAGAATGATTATTAGGTGCCACATGTTCTTCATTGCTAGATGAAGCTTTTGATGTGGCCCGATGAGAAGCTCCACCTACAATGCTCCCTTCAGCTTCACTGTTAGCTGATGGGGGCACTTGGTTCTGTTCATACAGTTCCAGCATCTGATTGCTAACCTCTGCGAGAATTAATTCCACAATTAAAGATGAAACCCACCATATTCAAAAGTGCTATTGTAATAGTAAACACTGTCAAAGGATTATACTCAGCTCCCCCCCACACCCCCCCAGTCAGCTTCATTCCCCCAAGATGATGAATTGTGTGAGAGATTGTTCTCTCATGAACACGTGTGATTATTAATGAAAACAATATACTTTGTTAATATTAATGATATGATTGGAAGGAAAAACACCAACCCTCCAATTGGCGTGGGGTGACGTCAAACTCTTGCCACCAGACCTTCTCACCATCTGATGGGAGCTTTACTTTGAGGAACTTCGCAGCAAGGAAAATGGCACCTGCTGCAATGTGGTGTGGCTTAAATTGCAAGCAAAGAGATGTACGCAGTCTGCATGCGGCATCCCCAATCAAGATGAGACAATGAAGAAAGGTATGTACATTAAAATAAGCAATTTTCCATACCCATCATTCACAAAATTCCATGCAACTTGAGCAAGGGCATTCTGAGCAACCTTGAATTTCTTTATAGCATCAACAAGAGGTTTATATGGATGGAGCAAATTTAAATCAAAACCAAGAGTTGCAAGTACAACCCTCTCTCCATGTAAAATTATTTCCTTCTGCTGTTCATATACCTCCTGCACGAGAGATGTGGATAGCGAGTTAGGAGAAAGAAAATGAATTGTGCAGGGAAACGAAAGGAATGTGAACAGAACAAAGGCAACATATATATACAGGACAGCTGAATATGATAGGGATATACAGACGCAAAAGCAAATATGCTAAACATTGAATATCAAAACAACCACAAACATGTTGTAGATTATAATCTGTATGGTCTAAGGGATTGACAACAAGACAATACAGTTTGGCATTTTGAGTTCAGACACAACATGCTTGGGCTTTAGATCAATTGTTGGGGTGAAGTGGATTGTGTAAATCATAGTCAAATCTTAAAAATCAGAAAAGGGGAGAAGTGGTGGTGGGGAATCCAAATCCCACTGCTGGGAGAAATAAACAAGTAACAGAAGAAGTGGAGAGCATCTTTGCACAAGCAAATTACCTTTTGCTTGATCCTCTGAACTGCTTCAGGATCCTTTTTATGGATAATTTCATAAGAAACGAGAATAACATCTTTCAGTGGACGGGGAGTCTCCTCCACCTTCCCCGCAAGAAACATACAAACTGTAGCGATAGTCTGTGAGACAATTTGAGCGAAATTAGACAAGATGGTCATTTAATGAAATCTAAACATCGGTTACAAATTCAGGGAGTGGGTACTACATAAGGAAAACACCAAAAAGAAGGAAGAGACAATTGCACTGGCTATTACCTCAGTTACATGTCATCCCGGATATGTATTAAATAATCATTTCCAACAAGGAGAAAAGGATTTGACATTTAATGAAGGAATGTTGACTCACCCTCCTATCATTCTTCGCATGGGATTGATGAAGAAAGAATCGGTGACAGAAAATTATTGCAGTAGCAATTGTTACCTGGGGCCTGCATTTCAAAAAATACATGATTTATCTCACACGTAATTACGAAGAATACTGTGCATTCAATGTGCAGTATAACAACAATATATCAAATCACCCGCTTAAAAATTTATGTAGTGTAAACAGAAGAACCATTACTCCTTTTAAAACTCTACCTTCTCTGTCTCGCCATCAAATAGTGTGCATTCTGGTTTGAATTCTTTGTTATACTTCATTCAAATACTCTATAAATTCAACATTGGTAATCCCCATATACTACTATCTAACAAAAAAATTAAGAGATAAAAGCATAAACACAGCATGTTCTCATCGCTGACCAACCAAAGGGAACAGGAAATTATCTTAACTTGTAAATATAGATTCCATTTTAATCCAATTTTTATATGAAAGGGACTACCCAAAAAACATTCATATAATACAAATTGAAAATTCAGAGACGTTAAACATTTAGTTTAAGCAAAATGAGATAGAGTACAACATAATGTGTCAAGACTCACACTTTAAGTCTCATGCCGAAATCTTGTAGAAACGTACAGTATGACTTGCGTAGATAAGCCTCTTTCTTTAAGTCAATGCCATCTTGTCTAGATGGAGAATTCTCTTCAATTTCCTTCCTAGAAAAGTACCAACAACCACCTTCTTCAAGTTTTTCCTGAGAATATCTATACAGTCCGCCATCATTCATTCCGGAATGAGATGAATCACTAGTCATTAAATTTACCATATGTGTCTGCCACCACCAAATGTTATGAACAGTCTATACAGGCCCTGTATGAACTGAAGAAATCAATGTGCCACTAGGCCATAAAACCCTGCAAACAGATTTGCCAATACACATCAAGATCAAAATAGGCTACGAAAGCATGCACTTTTAGTAAAAAGAAAAAAAGAACCATAAAATGAAAATCAGAATCTAGAAAAAAAAAAAAAAACTCAAAATTTAACTAATACTATAAACTTTAAGCTTCAATTCCGACCTGAAAAATTTACAAACAATTTGTAATAATTGACAGTCAAATCCCTTCTAAGATTTACTAACTCTCCCATGCAATCAAATGGTCATCCATTCTATGGGATAAACTATAAGGCGAATTATAAATCCAGACCCATTATGATTATAAAGCTTTCTGGCAACATACAAAATGAACTGTTGGTAGGAAAATCGTAGCCAAGTACATAAATTTAACATACTCCAACAGAAAAATAAGCCAGATTCCCGATTAAGAACCAATTCAAAACCGAAAAATCTAAAAGATTTTTTTAAAAAGTGTTTTCTTTACAAGCCCAGAACATTAACACAAAAACAAAAACTCACCCGTACAATCTCTTCCTAATCTTTCACAAAAAGTAAGTTACTTTCCACCAAACCAAACAAAACCAAGATGCCATGTACAATTTCAAAGGAAAAGGTGAAGAATTATACCTTGTATAGTCACGAGAGCAGAACAAAAGACAAAGAAAACAAATGAGTTTCTCTGCAATTACCAAGAAAACAACATGAATAATAAACCAAAACATGTGAGTCTGTCAAAATAATAGTTGAAGGAGGAGGATATAACCTCGAAAAAGGGAGAGGAAGAAAGTGAGTGAAGAAAAGGGATGTTTGTGGAAAATTTTAGGGTTTATTAGCATGAGGAAAGAATGAGTGGGGGATAAAAGAATTTGCCATGCTATTTTACTAGGGACCGTTGTTTTATTTGAGTTTATTATTATTTTAATTATTATTTATTTTGATGGTCAGTAATCCCTCTTTGTATTTTTAACTTTTTAATAAGGTGCGATCCGTTGAGGTGTCATCCATGCTTTAAAATAAATGATTGTAACTATATAAAAATCTAACTATACTTTATTATTTCTTAATTTCGAGAGTATTTGATATTGTAGTAGGAATTGTTTTTTAAAATATTTTTTATAATATATTAAAATAATTTTTTATTTTAAAAAAATTATTTTTAACATCAATATAATTTAAAAATATTAATAAATTAATTTTAAATAAAAAATTCAAAATTAAAAAAAAAAAACCATATTTTTATAGATCTCGTATAAGATGAACCACTCAAACCGTCATTCATCTTTAGTAATATCTATTAGTTGCATTTTTCATTATTCTTTATATATATTATAAAATTTTAAGTAATAGTATTGAATGTGATCACAGAAAAAAAATTTTATTTGAATTTAAAAATATAAAAATAAAATTTTATTGATATGGTAGATTCATTGACTATTAAAATAATATACACAAACGAACTTATCCATTCTTTTACTGTTATACATCACCTTCTTATGTGATAATATTCCACAAATTAACTATTTAGATGGTGGTCCAGTGGTAAAAGTTTGGAATCAAAATGTTTACTCTCTGTAGTCTCAGGTTCAAGCCCTGTGGTTGCTCATATGATGGCCACTGGAGGCTTACATGGTCGTTAATTTCAGGGCCAGTGAGATTAGTCGAGGTGCGCGCAAGCTAGCCAGGACAACCACGTTAAACTAAAAAAAAAATATTCCACAAATTATTCATAAATTCAGGTT
>Ga0307511_10007174_pt1 | contig 11230 bp, 7 predicted proteins | sample 13_EM_MG_FD_200266 | JGI IMG/M metagenome (GOLD analysis project Ga0307511, IMG submission 200266) | Populus trichocarpa ectomycorrhiza microbial communities from riparian zone in the Pacific Northwest, United States - 13_EM | ecosystem: Host-associated > Plants > Roots > Unclassified | place...
CTCCCTAACCCCCAACAACCCCTCCCTATCCAGCCCCTCTAAAACCCACTTCCCACTCCTCCCAATCTCCTCTGCCAATCCCTCAATCTTCCAGACTTTCCTCCCTCCCTTCCCCCCACTGCCATCACCACTAGTAGTAGTAACCAAGCCCCTCAACCTCCCCAAATCCTCCTTCACAGCCCTCTCAACCTCTTTCTCCTTCTCCAACCTAGCCATCCTTTCCTTCTCCCGTCTTGCAGCGATTTCCTCCTCTGCAACCGCCCTCCGCTGCTTCTCGGCAAAGACCTCTTCCGCGCGAGCCTCCTCCTCGAGGCGTGCTTCCTCTGCGGCGGCGAGCGCGCGGGAGCGGTGGAATTCGTTGTAGGCGCGGCGCTGGTCGCGCCGGGCGAGGGATGCGGCTTTTTTTGCGCCGACGGTTTTGGTTTTGGGGATTCGGCGGGGCGGTGGCGGGGTTGGGTGTTGTTGTTGTCCACCAGCACCTCCTCCTCCTCCAGCTCCACTACCACCACCACTGGGCCCAGCAGCACCGGAGGGATCATCATCACCATCACCAGCTCCTCCATGGTCCACAATCTCAAATCCATCCTCTTCACCCTCCTCTTCTTCCTCATCCTCACTCTCCTCACCCCGAACCAACTGAAACCCCTCATCTCCCGAAGTCCCCGAAACGGGGCTTCTAGCTCCAGATCTCCTCCCCTCATCACCATCACCCTCACCCCCACCCCCACTCTCTACCCTAGCTGTAGCTGCAGGTTGATTATTACCAACTCCTCCCTCATCGCCGTCATCACCATCACCACCATCACCACCATCACCACCACCACCACCACCACGCTCTTCTGGAGTACTATCTGTAGCGACGTCCGGTAATAACGGCTCTGCCTCTGCCTCTTTCTCCGCATCTGCCTCTCCCTCTGGCTCCGGCGGTGCCACCACAACCAATCCAGCACCCTTCCTTAGCGACTCCGCCTGGTCCAGGACATAGAGAATAACGAACCCGACGAGTAGTAGCGGGAAGAAGAGGATGAGGTTTGTTAGGAAGGACATTTGTTGGATTTTGACGTTTTCTTCTTGTTGACCCTTTCAGTTTGTATGTACAGATATGTATTGTATGTATATCCCTTACCTCTTTTTTTACCGATTTGATACAAAGCAAACAAGCAAAGTGTATGCTTTTAAATTTTGCCAGCGTAGCTTCTGTAAGTAGCTATAGAGAGTAGATACCCAAAGGGCTAGAGTGTCTGTATATATACCCTCGGCCTTTCTTTTCTGAAGGTTTTACTGATCCGATGTTCGATGTTCGATGTTCTCCGATGTCGATCTAGCGGGGTTGTTGTATTTATTGTTGTTGTTGTTGTAAGCCATAAGCTTGGAGTATCGGTAAGTTGTTGATCGTTTAGTGGGGTCCCCTTCCCCTTCTCCTTCCCTGCCCTGCCTTACATACCGTACCTACTGTACCACTCGCTTCACTCACACAGGGACATTGGTAAGTTAACCACCCCCCCCCCCCCCGCGAAATCCAACGCGATCACCTGGGGGACGATCCCCATATAATCATCCCATAATTACATATCTTCTACAAACACTTACATACAACTACACTACAATCATCCGACGCATGCCATCTCAAACCGCCTGGCCCTTCCCAATGCGAGACCTTTTTTTTTTTTTTGCTCAACTGACAAACCAAAAAAACACCACACACCCGAAGCAGCTGACACTCGGGATATGTAAGGTATTCAAGGCGAAATCGATGCTTGATGACGCACTCGTCCGTGGACTGGGACCGGCGCCAACGGTTTGGCTTTGTTTGTAATATAAGTACCGGTGACCTACCTGGGTTCAGGGTAAACGCTTGGCATCGCACTAATGAGCTCCAACTTCTTAACTTCTTCACACATCGCTCATCGAATCCTCTTTCATACTCATACAGCAAACTCAGTACGGCAAACCAGAAACCACTACTCTACTACTACCCCCATACTACCCCTAGGCGTATACATACCAGCTGTATGTCAACAAGGCTATCATACATATACCTAATAGTTATACATATGTACGGAGTACTTACGCACCGCATATGATCTAGGAAAGCTCAATCACCACCACCACCACCACCAAGAACAGCTCAAACATATTATCCCCTCCCGGCAAATATATATCTAGCCCTAGCTACAGCATCGCTCGTGGATATTCGAGTATAAACACGAGACGAGACGAGGTCTACATATAATGCTATAGCTACCTACTACCTAATACATACTACAGTCCCAGTCCAGCCCCAGTTATGTTATTCGATACATACGTACATACTCTGGAGGGGGGGTCTGGGAATGTTTATCAATGAGGGAGCACATATCTTTCGATCTGGGGTTTGTCCGACAATTGGAGAAGGGTCAGCCTACAGCTATGGGGGCTTGCCGCAGTGACAGGTAATACATGGTTGGAGGGACGCTCTTTGGGAGGACTTTTCAGTAAGGCAAATGGCTGATCAACCCAACCATCAAACTTTTCCGTTGCCTGCTCGTGGCACAAGCCCTTCCGTCCTGCCGGACTTCGCCTGAATCTTGGGGTACCCCAACAACTAGTACGCATTCTAATCATCTAGAATTGGTGGCCTGTGTTGCTCTGGCTTGGCTATTGTTCTCAGTGGCAAGTTGGGAAATATAGAGGACCAAGGACAAGAATGGACATATCTTCTGGCCACTGAAATCTAAATGGTTGGTTAATTCTACTCCTTCCGATCCTTTGTCGACCTGCATTCTGACAGGGGTATACAGGACCTCACTGTTTCAGTGAAATGTACTAAACGTGACTCTGGTTGTCTGTAGGTAGGCTAACACCATACAGCCAAGTAATATGGCCAGTTGAGACAGCTGGTACGACTACCAGCAAAAGCAACGATGATGTGGAGGGTTCGGTCAAACAGGCAGCCGAGAATGTAGGCTTCCACGACGGAGGAGTCCCAGGGAGGCTGTACGCCCTGTGGCGAAAGCAGGTTCATCAGGGCGTTCAAAATTACTCCTGCTATGGGCCCGAAGAATCCTGCACTACCAAATGGGATTCGTTCTGCGAGTGGGCCGCAGGACAGCCAACGATGGCTCCCCGCGGTCAACCAGAGTACCAGAAAGAGGCAACTAGGAGGCATGTGAGGACTCTGTGTGATGATGTCGCCAAGAAGGCGCGGAATAGCCGGCAATCAATGTTTTGGCTACTATCCTTCAACACTGGCAGATATTTATTGATGCACAAAAGGTATGTACAAACATGCAGGAACCCCCCCCCTCTTCTCTCTCTCTCTCTCGCTCACTCACACAAATTAGCCCTTGAGATGTCTTCAGGAAACTTCCTACTGCTACTATCTGCAACCAACATATCCAAGACTAGGTTGATGCCCACAATATAGATAATGCCCCCAACGTTCTTTGACGACCTTGCAGTACCTGCCGAGGAAAGGGAGGAAGAACATACCACAAAATCCATATTCTTAGGTATACAACACTGCCCTAACAAACATAACAAAACCCAACAACAACGACAAATAGACTCTTCTTCTCCACGAGTCTGGGCACCACTCCACCCAACGCCGTACCCAAAGCCGTGTGCTAATTCTAACAGTCAGTCACATGAACCGTGAGGTTTCAACTTTAGCTATATTCTACTGCAAGAGCTACTGATATGGAAAGCTAGGTTAAACACCAAATAGGTAAAAATCCCCGGCAACGGCGACGGGGGCGGGAAGGCCACTAGAAAGATTCGAAAGAGGGAGAAGCACGTTGGTTGTTTGAACAGTACACTTATTCATCATTTACGCCCCGGGATATCATTCAAAGCCCCAGATACAGGTATCGAGACAGTTGGGTCTTGTGTGGAATGGAGGTCGGTGGGGCAGCCCATAAGTCTACGGACTTAATGAAAGACGAGAATCCTAAAAAGACCGAGGAAGCTTTAGTCTGTGAGGAGTATTCCTTTGGTCTGAATAAGGAATGTTCGACAGGATTAGACTTCTGAATATTTCGGTGCAATAAAAGCTTGTGAGTACAAAGAACTACATCAATTATAATGATGCCCAACAAAATACAGATGACGTATTGACGGGCTTGCAGTACCTGCCGAGGAAGAGGAGGAGGAAGATAAAGGCGAAGAACATACCACCAAATCCCTGTCCATGGCCTTCCAAAGGAACAATCATCTCAGCTCGTGTTGGCAAGGACGACGAGACCCTCGCGTATAGATATTGGGCAATGCTGTATAGAACTATTTGACGAACTTTGAGCGTGCACCGGAGAGCGTGGACCAGGAACCTTCAGAATGCAATAGTTCAGGGGTTGCGCCCTCGAGTAGTACAAGCCATTCGAACGCAAGCAGCCCTCAGACGACCAAACAGTCGTGAACACCACGGCTTCTCCCACTGCCAACACCGTTCTCAGTGAGCACAGTATTACCACACAGTCCATGACCACCACGACTGCCGCCTTCATGAGCAGGCCGGGAATCTGGTCCACCACATCTATCCCAACGCCAGGACACCCTTGAGGAGCCCCAGACCAAATACGCGGCGGAGACCAATAACTCCATTAACCGACCTACCCCACCGCCAGGACAGTCCCGGACTAATAACGCGGCAGAGACCAACAAGTCCATTGTGGACCTAATATTTGCAGACCTAGGGGTCCCGGGCATCCTAGATGAGCTGTTGAATAACCTCCGTTAGGCGTTTGCAACCTTTGCCATACCGGCTCTCATACCCTTAGCCCAAGCCTAGCGTCCAGGCATCCAAGGCTAAATATCTTGATAAAGAGGAGGAAGAACTGGAAGATGGCAAATCTGATATATTTTCCATGCCAAGTGGAGAAAGCTGGCACCTCTGCACTGGATACCCCGGGGCCCCGGGGACCGAGTATGCAGCCCCCACGGTCTTGTACCAGGCTGGCCTTAACCCCCAGACTGCCCCGCTACAAGAGGTCACTACACAGACTGAGGAAATCCCAGAGCAAGGGGGATTTGATGTGGCATCGATAGACCTCTGGGACATGACCGTGGAGGCAGCTATAATGACATTCTTAGTAGCATCAATCGTGCCAGGGATGTCTTGTAGCTAAGGAGGCTAGTACGCAACATAAGCAGTTGAGATATTTGCTAAAGGTGTAATGGGCCTGGCAGAAGCACAATTGACATGATATGGCTGCAAATGACCACAGGATATTTCAGCAACAATACACCCAACCTCTCCATCCGCTTCAAACTGCCACAACTACTACCGCCCGCGCACCACAACAAGTATCTACTGCCATTATCACCGCCATCACGACCATCGTCATAACCATCCCCACAACTGCTGCTCAGAGTCACCGTCATTGCCCGATCAGAGGACCAACAACTATACGCTCCCTCTAGTTATGGATCTAACTATGGACGAACTTGACCAGGAAAAACACAAATCCTGGGTATGTGCGGACGCTTAGCCTCATGTGTGGCGACGCCCCTGCGAGCACCATCGGGAGCAAGTATTGCAGGATATGAGAGATAGAGAACAGGTAGAGCGGGGGTATGAGAGATGAGCGATAGGAAGGTCAGCATATAATCAAACTAAAAATCAATCAAATATCCAAACACACACAAAGTCGCCGGGTGGCTTAAGGAGAGCCTGCTGACCCTGGCAGACAAAGCTCCGCAACACATGCTGGAGACGGATGGGAAATTGTTGGCAGGTATATTACGGGAGCACGAGAAAAGGTGCCTGGAAGGGGCAAGGAACAGGTTGGCGCTAGAATTGGTATCACTGAAGCACGCCTAGAGGGGCGCAGGGCTGCGGTGTGTTGGTTGGTGCAGTTGGTGCAGAACCGTTGCTCAAGTCCTCGAGTTTACTGACCTATTCATATATCAGCTTCACAAACACCATCATGAGGCTATAACCCTCAACATAACTACAACTACGTAGGACCATGAGTCAATCATCAACATACCCACCCTAGGGAGATTATTTGGCCCCAAAGTGCGGCAAGCCAAACAATGCCCTCATACGATCTGTATACTCCAGGGCAAAACTAGCTCAGATGTTGGAGTCGTCCACACAATCCCGTCACTCATAAGGACTCGATGGGTTTCAATGAGCACACTCGATTGGGGGTCGTTAAACTATTCGTTCTCTTCCGCCTGTTCGCCACATTGGACCAAGCCTCGAAAATACATTCGTGATTTTCAGCCTGTGGACGTCTACAGATCTCGGCTGCCAATTAGCAAGCTTCGTGAGGTAATGGAAAATGTCAGGATTGCTGGTTATCATTTTGGAGGCGTGAGCGAGCATGACATCATGAAGCTACGCGGTGCAGTTATCTAAATACCCTCCTCGGATCTATTTTTTTTTTCAAAAGCGCATTATCAATCGACCAAATTCAAAGTTGGTTGGCGGAGTTGCAAGCCAATACTTGATATTGGACTTCATAATCACCATGTTCGTCGAGGTATAGCACCAGTTGGGAGTTGGTAGTGGGCCGACAGATTCGTATTTGTCGAATATCAATCCGATACACAGAGTTGATTTAAACCAGACATCATCCGTGCCTCCTGCAGTAGTACGGAATTTGCGATCTCTGTCAAAAAGAGTATATTAAGTTCCTTTCTGCTTTGAAGAGATAGTGACTAATAATTTGCGCTCATAGTTGCGCGGTTTATATGCCCTTCCTAAGCATTTTATACCCATCTACCAAGCCCATGAGGTCCGGGGCAACATCTGGTTCCACGAAGGACAATGCCCGGCACATGCACCTCGAGATATCGTCCTAGGCAAGAGATAACCGATATCAGTACTCTTTCACCTATTCATTTTTTTTTTTCATTTTAATGGCTTTTATAGGTTTTTTGATGAGACTGACTCGGTTATACTCCGATACGCTTTGGGATACACGCAAAACACAAACTTCATACAAATACCTACGACCAGCCCCATAAACACAAGACAGATCTCATCGAAACAACACAAACCTCATGCAGGGACAGGGTAAACATCCTACGGCCTCGGTCTAGCACATATGAGCTGAAGGGGAGTGTTAGAATACAGTACATGTCATTCCGCCCATACCTAGCTATACCGTCATAACCTTGCTCACCCGCCTTGAGCCTATTCACCTAGTCTCATGCTTATCCTGTTGAGCTCCACATGATACCATGTGCGCTCATGTGAATGTTCATCTGAAGCTCATCTGAAGACTCCGTTCATGTATATAAGCACTTGTATTTCCTATCTCTTCTGCACATCACTTCACACCAGTTCACATCACTGCAACAGAGCTTCTCTTCCCTAATCTCTTCTCTCTCCTGTGCAGCACATTTTTCATTGGGCTCACGGCTCACTGTACACCGCAATCAATTCGGTTTCCTTCGTGGGTTATCGATCATTCAATCACCAATTACATCAACTAAATGTCTTTTCTTACCACGACTGCTCCTGAATCTCACTCGGCTGCTACTCAATCTCACATAACCGCTTTACCATACTCAAGCAGTTGCAAGATTGCTCTCGAATGTTTTATGTATCACTTGAACTAGCACTCTCACAGGAATATTTCCGCAGCCACTCCGTGACTGTCGGGCATCACATCCCACACTGTCAGATACACTACTTGGCATGTATTTTCAGGAAGTACTTGGTCCTGAGTTAGGAGCAAACTTTATGTCCGCTCATGGCAACAGGGTGATTCAGATGAGGATACCCTAGACCAACACCTCGGCCACCATCCCGGCGGCGCTCATCCACCTCACACCCTTTTCCCCAGCGTGAGAAACGCAACGTAATGCCCACAATTACGGAGTTCACCGATGATGAGCGTTCTATAGGCTATGCACATGTCAGCAAGAGATTGAAGACCTCCACGACGATCAGGTTTTAGACGAGACCCAAAAGATCGGTCAATACTTCGTCGGAGCCCCCCCGGAAGAGCACATCCACATCATAATCAGGATTCCTGCTCACGGTACGTGTCACATGGATTTATGGAACATGATGTTGCAATGGAAAAAATTAGGGTCAATGAACGAATCGACAAATAAGAGCAGATTCACTGAAAGCGGCCGCGAAAATGCACGGAGATTCACTGAAAGGGGCGCTGAAGATGCAGGCGGAGTCACATAGGGAGCCATATAGGAGTACTGCCCAAATTCAAGCCGATTCGCAGGTGATACAGATGGACCAGGTAGCAGATATGATGCAGCAGGTAGTACAGGGACTCCGACCATCCCCGGCGGGGCCCTCCAACATACAATAAGACATTCCAACATCAACTACAAGACCCCCACTCCAACATCAACAACACCTCCTCGGACAAGAGGTTAACAAGCTCCATGTCAAAGATGTTGCAGCACTGAAGTTACCAGCAGCGAGGCTAGCCTATGCGGCACTGTGAGCAGTACTTCGGCATAGTGGCTCACCTCCTGCTGGACTACCAAGGCTCCAAGCTCCTCAAGTGACAGACAACGGACACTAAACCAGTACCCGAGCTCATAGGGACCATGATAGGCAGACCCTCAAAGAACAGGCATAGTAACTCCACTCCCCTGGAACCACTGAGCTCCAAGAAACCCAACCCGCTTCATATCGCCGGGCCTGTGCATGTTGTTGGGACATCAATGTCATCACAGGATCAGGCTTATCAGAAGATGGCAGTGGATTTTTATTCCACACTCAATAAGACAGACAATATGGCAGTTCTTACCGTACTGCGGTTATGGGATCAATGGAGCAGCAGCCGGGCACCATTCATTCACCATTCATTACTTTGGGGTTTAACAGGTACAAAACTGTATCCCTTCCTTATTCCCCCCCCCCCATTGCCCCAAGTTACGGATGCTAACATACAAGTCAGAGTGGTGTTACATAGGGTGCTAGCTCTCGGCTGAAATAGATTGTGGGCGGAGGAGTGGAGGCGTGAAGGTGTGAAATTTCGAGAGTTTGCGGCGAAGACAGTGGAGATTATGATGAGGCGGAGCCTCCTGTTATTTTTGCCGTCAAACTTAATGAATTTTTTTATACCTAGGCACCTAGGGATTGAACATATTCTCTCTTATCAGTTCTCGTAGTGCTCACACGGTGGCTCTATTTATTGCCATCGAGGTCTGACTTGAGTACTTACTTCCTATGTACAACCAGATCTAGACTACTGAAATGTAGTTAACGGATGCGATCACGCCGCTGTATATACTTCCGCTTGGCTCACACAGAATAGAGGACAGTGTGCTATGATTTGGGTCGTGACGGTTTGCTTTACTGTTACCCTCAATTTTTATCACGTGGGATCGCAGTCCTGCCAAGCCCGACAACAGAGAGGCTTAAAACTAACCCACAAAAATTTCTCTCCCTCACACTTCTAACCAGCACGTCAAACTGAACTCACCTCCAATCAATCGAATCAACCTGTCTAAATAGCCCACGATACAACATGTGTGTGTCTCACCAGATTCAGATTCTAATAGCTCACGATCCGACAAGTGTCATCAACCACCAGAACTAAAATCATGGTACTGTACATTCGCCCACACACTGTTTCTCTGCCCCTCCCCCCGGTTTTCAAATGATGAGACGAATCAGCAAATATATCACAGACCTGTTCTGAACACATCATGTGGATAACTTGCGTACATCTATCTGATTTGAACCCCCCTTCCCATAATAATTCTTCGTATTGATCCAAATCCGTCTCCGGTTGCTGACTGTGATGGAAGCAAAAGATTATAGGTCTTCGGAACAAATAACGCAAGCCTGCGTGGGCATGAGACTGGTTTAGCCTTTGTCAGCTCTCTGATTTGTGTCGGTGCCACCTTGTTACGGGTATACGCCACGTTTAGCCATGCGAGAGAAGGGGCCGACATTAGTCGAGTATCATTACCACCACAACCCCAAGCATCGAGCAAGTGTTGGATGCAACAAGGCTCCCCGGAGCCATTTCCCCGAACCCGTGGATTGCCGTACTGCGTTGCACTGCATGGACCATACCACACCATAATCATGTGCTCCATCCTACATATGGAGTGTGCGAGGAAAGTACTAGGCGTTCTGATACCTTATTCATTCCTCGATTCAATTATTGCCGACGCACTATGAAGGTGATGAGCATCCCACTCATACGCTATCGCATTGCATGATATTGTTAAAACCCATAGGCTGTAAGCCTCGTCCGGGAGATCATGATGTTTGCGCAATATACCCTCACCCCCATTCCCCGTTCACTGCACAGTACATACAACAATCCTTTCCTATTCTATGTATGTACACATAGCCTAATCTCCAACCCCCGGATCAGCTAGACACATTGATCCCCTACCCTACCACTTCTATTCTACAAATAAACACATTCAATAAAATACATTATCCATTTTTTTGTCTGATGTTCTCTTTATTCACTTTATTCCCACAATTTCGAAACAATGCGATCTCCAACATATTCATGCAATAGACGCAACTCCTCTTTCGTCTCCTGCATATTACTGAGGGATCAAGATTGAGCTTTATAACAGCCTTTTATAATCCTCGTCTTCTTTTTCTTTCGAGTCTTCGGGGGACGTGTGGGCAGAAGAGGTTCGCTTGAGGCGTACATGCACATTCGTTGACAATTTCATCATGGCTATGTGAGTGATGGGATGGTCCATACTGGGGTTATTTGATGCCCAGTATTGGCTGCGTATGCAAGGGTCGGGGGGAAGGGTCGGGGGGAATTGCGGCCTTTTTGCCAGGGCACATACTTTATTTGGGAATCAATATATTACAGTTACCTAGAAATGCATGGTGAACATTAGAGTAGAAGAGTACCTACCTCCATCAGTACGTTACACCGGACGCTTGGTTTAGGCTCTCCCCCGGTTTGGACACCTGAGCTTGTTTCTTATAGCTACTTTGGTATGCAAATATCGAGATGAGATGGAAACCACCATTTGTTTTTAGCAAGATATGCCACCACAAAATCAATCTCTACATACTGAAATGAAAAAAAAGAGAACAAAACCAACCATGACCAAATAAGAAGAAACCGAATACCGAGTCCAAGGCCTTAGAGAGCAACAGTTTACCCACAACCCCCATATATAATATAATATAACTTACATATGTACAATTTTTCCTTGGTTCCGAATCGCCGTTAGTACTGTATGTATATATATACAGTACTTTGTACATACATTATGTACTATATGTTACTCTATGTACTGTTTATGTGATCTAGTTAGCCGTATACATCCCCAG
>Ga0307511_10007175_pt1 | contig 11230 bp, 13 predicted proteins | sample 13_EM_MG_FD_200266 | JGI IMG/M metagenome (GOLD analysis project Ga0307511, IMG submission 200266) | Populus trichocarpa ectomycorrhiza microbial communities from riparian zone in the Pacific Northwest, United States - 13_EM | ecosystem: Host-associated > Plants > Roots > Unclassified | place...
TCTCATGTCATATACACTCTTCTATATTTCCTACCTTTGCACTCGCTCTGCCACCGTGCTCAAACACCTCCAGTGCGTCCGTTAGAGTCTTATAGACTCTGTACTTCTTCACTTTCCTTCACCAGATACCTAGTAGAACACTGCTCCTTGTTGCATACAGTATATCGCCCATATACCTGTACTTCAACACTATCCTTACAACACACCAGCAAACCAGTTATCGCCAAGAATAACTACAAGGGCAAAATCAAGGCAAAACCCCAGTCTACCATGAAATTAGACTACAGCAGGGTCCGGGTTAAGGTTAACGGCCACCGTGCATTAGCCCTTGTAGATTAACAGACCACCGGCGGAGATCCCATTAACGCACAATTCGTACACCTATACGGGCTACCCTGCTATGGTATTGACAAGAAGTCACTTAACACCATGATCAAGGGATCGTAGGGTGTGATAGAAAAAGCATGTGATGTCCAAATGTACTATGGAGGATATACGGAAACAAGAACGCTCTACGTAGCACATCTTGCAGGCTGGGATATGATTCTAGGCAAGGCAGCCCTTACAGCCCTGCATGCATAAATCCCAATAGGACCAAAGCCTGTTACCATTCAACCTGAAGGAATGGCAGGCTTTGCACTCAAGGAATGGAGGAAAGCAGGGCTTGCTACGGGGCAAGTCACATCTGCTGCACTCATTATAGAAGACGAAGTACCAGACTATCTTCTACCACTTTTCGATTTCATGGTCTCAGCTATGAGTCTCTGAGAAAGTCAGGAATTCAACCCCTTTGTTGAACTCGCTCACCTATTTCCGGTAACCATACCCAACGAGTTGCCACCCCTCAGAACTATTAACCACCAAATCTGCCCAAAACCTGCCTCAACATGTATACCAAAATGGCGACCACCACCCTCCAAATGTTATTCAGAACTCACGAAACAGCTCACCGAAGAAGAAGCCTCAGGCCAGATTTATCATACATAACATGATACCAATGCGGTAGTTCTGTTCGCACAAGCCAAACCAGATAATCCCACTAAACCCCGGCGCATCCTAGATGCCAGGGATCGGAACGAAGCAGTTGACCCCAACCATACACCTCTACCAAGTATTGGGGAACTCATGGAGCTAGTTGCTCCTCGGAAATACTGGAGCCAGATTGACCTAGTAGATGGGTACCACAACATCCGAATCGAAGAAGACTCGGAACAACACTCCACCTTCCTTACACACATGAGTTATTACCGCAGTCGCATCATGCAACAAGGGGACCATAACGCTCCAGCCACTATGCTACGAGCCATCTACGAAATCTTTAAGGACATGGTCTTCAAGGACCTTGTCATCTATATCGACAATATTATCATCTTTTCAGATTCCTATGACGAACATGTAGCGACCTTATGTAAGGTTCTACAACAGCTCCTAGACGAGAAGTTTTGGTTGAAGGCTAGCAAGTGCCAGTTCTTCACCAAATGTCTAGATATTTTAGGATACATATTAACTCCGAATGGGTTACATATCGACCATAAGAAGGGTAAGAAAGTATTTGACTTCAAGGTTCCTAGCAACCGCCAGGAATTACGAGGAATACTTGCCGTTGTCATATTCCTAAGCAAGTTTTGTCCAGAATTGGCCTCCTGGTCAGGAACCATGTCAGAACTACAATGCGAAAATGCAGCCTGGAGATGGACAGACATTTACAGCACGGCCCTCGAGAAAATCAAGGAACGTGTGAATTCTTCACCGATTCTCAAACCCTGAGACCACTTCTCGGAAGCACCAAAATACCTGGTATGTGATGCTAGTGATATTGGACTAGGATCATGGATAGCCCAAGGAGAACTAGGATCAATTCGATCCTGTCGTTTTCATTCTCGGAAATTCAGCCCCGCACAGCTGAAGTACCCTACCTACCAAAAGGAGTTCCTCACTATTGTTGACTCCCTGAAGTTCTTTGAGGATCAGCACCGAGACCATAAGTTCACGGTTCTTATGGATCACCAACCACTACTCTAATTCCTCCGGCCACCACAAACATATCAGAAGTTAGCTCGTTGGCAAGCTTATATCAGAGAATTCGACTTGATCATTGAGCATACGGCTGGAAAGGAAAACCTGTTGCCAGATGCTCTATTAACGAACCATAAATACTGCCTCGATCCTATCGAAGAACAAGACTTCATTCCTCAAAGCATCGACCCTACAGAAGACAACATCCAAACTCGGGATACCTATATGACAACCAACAACCTATCCATTTCTCCAATTCCAGAATAATTCACAATGGTCTCCCGAGGCTGCATCAACTTCAAGCACATGGACTGCGACTACAACAAGTGCGCAGGCCGTTACGAAAGCCTCAGTCACCACCCCTGTTGTCCCTATCTCGACGACGAGAAAGACGGAGACTACGAAGACTACGATCACATCAAGGAAGAAGAAAGCTAATTAGATCAGGATACCGTCTCCACAATCTCCGAAGAAATCTTTGACGGGTATAAGTTCAATCCTCACGCCCATGTTGTTGAACAAAATCAAATTAATGGTTGTCATCACTTCAGCCCTCCTGCAGATAATACCACCTCCCTCACCAATGATGACAATATTCCCACCATCATTACAGACGTCGTTAATGATGCCTGGGAATACTACAAGCAGCATCGAAAGCAACATAATACGGACTATCATGACTACTACTACCCCTCGCATAGTAGCTCACATCAGAACGGGAATCGTTACTTTCCCACCACCAGATGCTTAGTTTGCGGAACCTACGGATATGGATATTTAGACTGCACTCTAGGGGAGGCAGTTTATCAGAAGGAGAAGGAATTCCAGTCGAGTCAGCAAGACTCATGGAAATTGAAAGCTACCACTATCCCTGCTAACAACACTCCCTCCTCTGAGACTCCCAATATTGACATTCCTGTGCTTAATGTCAAAGAACCCCCTAACCGCACTCACATATGGTCGGCGGAAGAATGGGAAATCAGGAACGCTCCTATTGCCCGCCACGAACCATAGGGTCAGCAAACTGAACAAACAACCCATGGGACTACAATATCAAGAACGTACCAGATGAGGAAAGATGCTCCTTCCTCTCTCCCGCAGTCACCACCAAATCACAACGCAATGCAGCTTCCAGAGAAGCTAGCGGATCTAATCAAGGGCATAATACACTTCAATCCCCCACTAATCCTATGAGATAGATGCCAGGACTGCGGTTTATACACCAACAACACCATACCAGTAGCGAGGAGAACTACCTTATTTACGATCCTCAAGCACAGGAGAAGACCTCAATTCCTGCTGCACCTACTGCCACTCATTGGTGCAACTTCTGCAAAGGCAAGTGACAGTATGTATTGACATGCGAGGCAAAACGCAAGGCAGACTCAGACCTCAGGAATAGAATCGTTCTAGCAACCAATATGGCAAAGATATACCTCAATCTTGAAGACGGCCCCAAAGATGACCCTGACTTCTATCTTGTTGCTCACGTTGACAAAGATGATAGAATGAGGGACGCCCATATCGCATGCATCAGGATATGCCCTAGGTGGAGCCAGCTTTATAACGCTCCAGAAGGGAAGAAAGCACTAAGCAAGGAAAACGGGTTCTTGTACAAGCAGAATGACAAAGGAGAATGGAGGCTGGTTCTACCAAGTACGTTCGACATGAACGGTAAGAACTACCTTGAACCTGCAATCAAGGGAGCTCATGATGCTATGGCACATGGCGAAGTTGAGAAAACATTGAAATGGTTGACTGATAAATATATTAGGCAGGCATTTTCAAGGCTCATTAAAGAATACGAGGCAAGTTACGACACTTGTCAATGCACAAAGTATAGCAACAAGCCACCACTAGGAAAAGTAACTGTGTTACATGTTCCTGCAAGAGTCTGGACGGATATGAGTATGGATTTTCTTAAGATGTCTCCTGTTTTCATTTATTGTTCTACCTTATACCCAAACATTCCTTTGGAAGACGATCATATGATTTGCTTTTCGAGACTTTGGACGATTGTCTGTAGACAATCAGGATTTATTTTTCTCATTCCAGTTTCTGATAACCTTACAGCAGAGAAGTGCACTGATACCTTTGATACATACGAAGCTTCTGTAATCAATTATGCCTATTATATTGTTTTTGATCGAGATACTCTCTTTATGTCAGACCATTTGAAGGATTGGGCAGCATGAAAGGAAATCAAGTTGGAACCCTCTACTGCATACCACCCTCAGACGGTCGGTCAGTCAGAAAGTGCCAACAAAGTAATCCTCCACGCCGCACGAGTGCGCAAGGTTGCATGAAATGAATGGCTACACAAACTCTCCGAGATCCAGCTAAAGCTGAACTCTCAAGACAACACCGCAAGACAACACAGTCTATTCTTTTCACTTCTAGGCTTTGAGGCAAAGCTAGGTCCTTCTTCCTTCCCCTACTCGATCACGCCTTATACCTCTGCATAGGAACGTCATCCTACCACCTCTCGCAACCTATACTCCTCCAAAGTCAAGGAGGCAAAACCAGCCAACAAGATGCGGTCCGTTCCTATACTTCTTTTAGCCGGCCAAAAGGTTCTTCTCTCCACGGAGAACATCAACCTCTTAAACCCATCTAGGAAACTCAAACCTAGATGGGTTGGACCGTCCCACATCCAATACGTGAACAGGAAGCGGAACAACTATACACGCGACCTGTCAATAAACAGTCGACTTTCTCTCATCCACAATACCTTCCACATCAGCAAGATCAAACCTTATATCGAAAACGATTCAATGAACTTTCCAGGTCATCACGAGGAACAACTTGGTGAAGTAACGCAAGGAAGATAGGAATTTGAACGAGTACTTGAATTTCGTACTGCTTCTTGTACCGGCAAAAGCCAATACCTGGTATGTTGGAAAGGATACGGAACTGATGAGGATGAGTGGATCAACTTCGTAGACATCAGTCTTGAAATCGTTCAAGATTTTTGGACAAGCGGACACAATTCCAATACCTTCAAGCAACGAAGATTCTCTAAGAAACATAAGAAGTGTCACACCTGAGAAACCCCCAAGTCAATTATTCAAACTGAACGAGATAGAGTTCTCGCCCTCCGTCCTGACGATTAAGACCTCACCTCCACTGCTACCAACCTTGCAGAAGATATCTTTAATGTTTTCCTAAAGTAGTGATTCACGGCGGTTGAATTAACTTGGCAATCCTGCATTCCTTCTTGTTGTTTTAATTGTCATTGTGAATTGACAATGGAAGAAGGTATAGCAAACTAGGTACCTATCGGATATTTTCATTGTTCCTCATATTATGAATGTTTACTATGGATCATTTGGAAGATACGTTGGTCTCCTACTATTCATTGCGAAGATTACTAAGCTTATAACTGTCGTGCTTGCACTTGTTATATTGGGCTACCTTCAGCTTGGGCAAGACAACAAGAGTAGGAAATCCTTTTTAATGGGGAAATGTAATGGAAGACAGATTCTAAATATTGTCTTAGCATGTATTTCCTAGCACCTATCATGTATAACACATAGTTCGAGCATAGTGCCTTACGTACTACTGCCTTGAGCGTATCTGGTCCTTATGTACTTTTCCTTTATCGTGATACATTACGTCTCCACATGTGTATTTCTGAGTACTGGAGGCCTGACCTCCCACACCTGTATTTATGGTCATGGAGGAGTGCTTTCTGGAGCGGCCAGAAAGCAGAGTTTCTGGAAAGGTTAGAAAGCAGGGTTTCTGGAAAGGTTAGAAAGCAAGTTTTTCAGACTTCAGAAGGCTTGGCGGCTAGTATAAGTACAGAGCCGTTCTGCTCTTGTGAAGGCGGATTCTCAGATCAAATCACTTCAAACAGAGTTCAGACAAGCCTTAGATAGCTTCAATACAAAGAGATAACACCTGTTAATTGTCTTCCTGCTTGGGAAATCTGTGTGCTCTCAAAGACCCTCTGAGTCCTCGACTTACGGGATCCAATAACAGATATACAATATCACTCCGGTGATAGTATAGACTCTGTTTAACGGCCCGTGGTACTACTATTGGCATCCCTAATTACATAGCGGTAGCGGTGGTATCGGAGGTAGCGGTAGTAGTGGAGAAAGCAGTGATAGCTATATTATTGAAGATAGTAGAGCCTAAGGAGGCAGCGGAGGCAGTGGATGCAGGTTCAAATGCATCCATTTATAAACTTCTCCTACACCAGAGAATATTAGGATATATATTAAGAATAGATCCATAAACCTCACATATATGGTGGCTACTGGCGGGATGGCTGGCTGGTGAGATAGCTGGCAGGAGGGATACTAGTAGCTGCCAGAATGGCAGGCTCGTGGTCTGGCAGGCTTGTGAGCTGGCAGGCTTGTGGGCTGGCAGGCTCGTGAGCTGGCAGGCTTGTGGGCTGGCAGGCTCGTGGGCTGGCAGGCTTGTGGGCTGTAGGGAGAGAGGGAGCATGTAGAAGAAGAAGCAGAAGGCTGTTGTAGGAGAATAAAGGGAAAAAGAAATCAAATAGTAAAACACGCCTACCTGTATTTAATTATCCAGTAGTAGTACGTAAATTTTAAGAAACCCAAGAAAATCACCGATTTTTAAAGCCAAGAAGTCACCTAATTTTAAAGCCAAGAAGTCACCTAATTTTAAAGCCAAAAAGTCACATTGTTTTTTTTGTTTTTTTGAACCGTCCATATCAAGCTAACCAGAGGAAAATTCGTTTAAGCCCTTAATGGAGGTACTGGGAATCGAACATAGGCTCTGGTAATGCCAGAAGGATGGGCCAGGCCCCACTAACAAAGCCAGAAACCCAAAGGAATACAAAATAAAATTGCGCCTGCATTATATTACCAACCTTGCCTAGTTGAAGATTGATCTCGTATTATGGTTGTAATTCATTCCCCGGTATAGCTAGTTGTGCATAGGGTGCAGGGTATAGACCATTTGTCTCAGTAGCTTCAGTGTATTAATTATATCGCTAATTCATGAATTGCGTGATGTGGACATATGAGCGCGTATTATAATGCCATAATTCCTTGAGCAGAGTCTGGGTACATTTCCTGCCCCTCCCACTTAGTGTAAAAACCATGAAGTCAAATCCACACCTCAGGGTATGAGGGATAATAAATGCGCATACACGCAAAGTAGGGGGGTACCAGGTGTTGAGGAGGACTTAGGAGCAAGTCTATCCAAAAAGGTCCTGGTTAAGAGTTTAGTATATCAAACGAAGTACGAGACTAAGGGTATGAATTCCAGGCACTAGGCGCTTTATTCGAACTATTATCAATATACTTAGTTCCAGATTTTTGCTTTCTCTGCAATAGCACTCTGAGAATCTACATACATCTACTCTCTCAATCTTTGCTTAACTGAGAGGCAAATTAACTCAAAAGATTCCCTTTCCCACCCAGATTCACTTAACTCATTGAGTTATTGAGGTTTCCTCCGCAATATGAATTTATACTAATGTTTACCTGTGTGGGGGGGTGAGTGACTGGAGTGACCTTATCTAGTTCTCATCAACTGCTGTATATAACACTCAGAATAGAATACATTTAAAGGGGAGACTATTTTGAGCAGTTAGTAGGTGCTTGTCTCAGGCTGTTTAGATAGAACTGATCCTGCAAATCCTGCAACCCCCGTCTCTAGTTTATGTAGGCTCAAGTCATAGGTTCTGTATGCTCCTTTAAGGCTGTAAGCTTGTCCTTTTGCTTCACACTATGTGGTTAGACAAGAAAATATACAAAGACCTGCCTTATTGTATGGTTTGGAGTTCACTTCTAGTGAGATGTAGAAATATTATGCATAACATATACTAGGGTAAAGCTATTATTGGTTCCATAAGCCAGGGCTCTTGAGCAGTTTGGAAATGATTCTATAGAGTCGCACGTCCGTCTTGAGCCCTCTACTATCTGGGTCTCATGGAAACTTCTCGCGTTTGAGCCTTCACCCATTATATTGCAGTTCGGACCTAGACCCCCTACTTTGGGTGCATGCTCATGTATTATCCATCATACCGTGGGGTGTGGACTTGAATTAATGGTTTTCGCAATATGCGAAAGGGGCATGAACTGTACCCAGACTCTGCTCAATCACATTATTCCAAATTAATACCTGGCCATATATCCTCTTCACACAATTCATGTATTAGCCATATATTAGGATATCTCCATTGACCCCATGATATAGGGCTCACAAGCACTTCATAAATTATTCTCCGAACTCGTGCGCAGCTTTTGAGCCCCCTACCGTCCAATTGTACTGAAAACCCATTGAGTTCTACCCTGCACCTGTTTTGTTACATATTCCGGTCGTGTTGCACTACCCCGTCGTACATACCCTGTATCTGTGGGAACTGGCTACCGTAATGAACACAGAAATGTTAGGGAGCGCCCCAGTATGGAAAGAGGGGTATGAAACGGTACAGTAACTTCGGATGGCCAAGCGGCTATCAAAGCTAGCATCCGCAGTACAAAGGGCCTTGTCATGGGTGCAGTGTCAGGATTGGGCCGGCTAGGCCGGCAATACCTGCGGCCTGCGGCGGCCTGGACCACATGGAAGTCTGCCTGGCCCTGGCCTGAAACCACAGGCTGGTGAAGTCCTAGGTCTGACCTGCCTGATAGGCAGCTCCGCCGAATCCCTACACTCTGTGGGTGGATGAGTCAGTGCAAGGTGCAATGAAGGGGGTAAGGACATGGTTGTACGCCAAGGGCCATAGCAGCGTAAAGGGGAATGAACAGGCAGACACAACAGCCAAAACAGCCGCGTTAGTGGGAAGGATGGTGCTCAAGTCCATCATAGCAACTCAGACAAGGAAACCCACTATAGGTCAAAACCCTATACATCAGTTGGGGCCGGGGCGCTTTGAGGTACCTGCATACGGACAGAGGTCCCATGAGAGCGTGGCTAGATCAGATCGGGCCCCACAGCAGCGCTGGCTGCACCGGATAGGCAAAGAGACAGAACCGACCTATACCTGCGATCATGAGAGTGAGGACGGACACGACATAACGTTCGTATGTCAAAGGTTCAAGAATGAGAGAAGAGAGATGCTGGAGACACGATCCCCATGGGAGGGGCTAGATGCTCTGGTGTGGGTCAAGGAGGGGCATAAGGACCCATATGATGAGATAGAAGCTTTTTTCAGCTTCATTCTTTCCCACCTATAATGAAACTTTTTTCGTCGTGGAGCTTCATAGTTGTATGTATCTCCATTCTCAGTTATCATCTTTGTATATATAGGGTCGTGCGGGGGGACAGATTAACGTGTCCTCCACTGAATCCCCTCGTGCTTCCGAGGGGCTCATCATGGCCCCGCCTCGAGGGCTGCATATGGGAGCTGAGTTTTTTAAAAAAAAAACATATATATAAAAATTACATCAGATCGGAGGGACCCCCACCCCTGGGGGTAGACATTTGGACTGATCTGGGGTTTTGCAGGGAGGTGGCGCATCGCTTGTTATCTCGGTGGTGGGGGAGCAGTCACATGTCCAAGGCTGTCTGTATGTAGAGAAGCTGACGGGCCAGAACCCAAAGGTTGGACAATCCAGTCAGGTACCCACCCAGAGATGCGTGCATTCGTTATATACAGCTAGGTGGCAAAAAAACCTGAATGGTCTTATGCAAGCCGTGTGCATATCTTACATTAAGCTCGCATATTTTAGGCTTAGCCAAGCACAGATATTCAGTATGGACGGGATGACAACTACATGCATTTGATTCAGGGAAAACTGAAATCCACGAGTCTATAGATCTAGTACTTGGCATACCAGCCCTCTACCTTAATGACAGCCGCTATATGGCGAGGCATTGAGCTATAGAGACTCTTCAATAGTAACTTTGGAATGTCCTTCTAGAAGCTTTGGTCCCTTGCTTGCTATCAACTTCCGAATGCCATTTCCTCGGAGTATGCAGTCCAGGGTTCGTGGATAGATATTATTTAACTCTTGAATTTGCATCAGTCATCTTTGCAATAGAACGATCCCTTCCATTATGTCAAGAATTTCTTTTTCAACATCTTTCGAAATTTGGTTTAGGCGTCCTGTTGGCTTCTCATTCTCGTAAGTCCCACGCTTGATATAGCGCTTGATGAAGCCGTGTATGGCGCCTTTTGACCGATACATTTAGTCTGCAATTCGTTAGTAGCTCCATCCTTGTTTATAGTCAAAAACAATTTTTTCTTTCTGAAAGTCAGAGGGCTGTTTTTGCTAGCTTGGTGCTTGCAGAGGAAAGGTATCTAGGGGAGAAACAACTGTAGCAGAGGTATTTGCAGAGGGTTCCGAGGACGGTTGAGCCATATCAGGGTGAGTTAACACAAATAAAGTAGTAGAGGATATAGATATTCATAATGGACGTCCAGAAGATCATAAGTAATAGAACATACCCACCATAATGCTGTGCCTTGTGGTAAGACATTCACCTAAGACGTGATAGGCGCCATTTGATGGAACGAATCTGAATCAAGCGCACTGCCTGTACAGGCCTTTTATGCAGCATTCATTTTTTTTTGCCATCTGGCTGTACCATAGTATAGGGTACTGATTTTGTAAAAAAAAAAGATGTACCAGCGAGTTCAGGGTAACTCGGGTAATTCAGGTGAGTCGCCTGTGGTCTATGTTCGTTCCAACTACAGTATCTATATGGGGATCAGTAATGCCAAACATTCACGAAATGGCCATTGGGCATAATTGGAATGTTACCACAGTCCTTGTGTAGGAAATTTGGATTCGAATCAAAGTGTACTTTTGTGGGGACTAGATACGTAGCACACTTCCTAAGTAACGAGGACTAGGGAAGGCGGAGGTGGCAGATTTCCTTTGTAACCTGCTATAAAATGTACCTAGAACACCGGGAGCGGTTGAGACAGGCGAGAACTTGCATCATCTAGCTGGGATCCCACCCGGCAATGCGAACCTCGGCATATACGAGATAGTATGCACGCGAGTAATGAGTTGATAAAAAAAATATATATATATACACAGCACGGTGGTCGGCATCATCCTGAAGGCTCAAAGGGTCCGAGAGCCATCAAGGCTAAGTGTAAGGAATACACTCTACCGATCACACCCGAGATGTTGGGACCTGATGTAGGCATTATACTGTAACGGTGCAAGGCCTATGGACTATGGATAAGCTCCAGGGAGCGCTCGTGGTCTATGACTATGAGAGGAACGTATGTATTAAGAGTATATACAAGACGTTGCGTGAGGAAGGAAGGAGAACAGGA
>Ga0307511_10007176_pt1 | contig 11229 bp, 13 predicted proteins | sample 13_EM_MG_FD_200266 | JGI IMG/M metagenome (GOLD analysis project Ga0307511, IMG submission 200266) | Populus trichocarpa ectomycorrhiza microbial communities from riparian zone in the Pacific Northwest, United States - 13_EM | ecosystem: Host-associated > Plants > Roots > Unclassified | place...
TTCTTCCTTGCGTCTCCAAACATGTTCCATAATTTGCATCACAGAGTCAGCATGAACAAATATTTTGCGTATGCAGGTAACGATGTACTCCTTTGGTACACGCTGGGATATAAATTCCTTTGCTTTCTCTGGCATTGTGACAGTCATGACATAGCGATAGACGTACGCTGCACAAGTGTGAAACATAACATGCATCATGATGTAGGTTCCCACAGTGCCAGCTTTGATCTGTCCTCCAAGGTTCTCATCGGAATATCGTAAGGTTTTAGGCAGAGACGCCTTCCACTCCTTCAGCCTATCAACAAACTTGATAAATTTCTCGTCTGGCTTAAACTCTGGTAGTTTCTCCTTGGTGTCGTGGGTCACAAACCCAGATAAATGAATATATTTTAGCACATCTCCCCATATCGACGTTATTCGAACAAGATAAGCAAATGCCCCCATGTGTTCATTCCCGTGGTTAGGGAAGTACGGGTTCTTTCCCCCCAAGTGCTCAGTTATAACTGGCCTTCCGTTCTCAAATGAGTCTTGATCGCATGGAAGTTGAATATGACAGTCATGATCCTGAGTGAGAAATGGTCGCGCAACACCGTAACTATTCAATCGCTATATCGCCATTTAATTAGTACCAAGCAGGGGGGTGTAAGTTAGAGTCTTTACAAACTTACATCCATGAGGTAATAACTCCAATAAGTCCTTCTCTGGACCTCTACTTCGATAGGCGATTGCCCCTTCTCCTTTTTCGGCTCCATATTAAGGTTTAATGCAGAGCCCAACCTCACTGCCATTCCAGCAAACATCCAAGCTTTATGGCCATTATTCGACCCAAAATCATGCAGGCCCATTAGGACCATTGCTTGGACGACTTCCAGCCTCTGATCATCAAAATTATCCAAAATCCGCTGTCTTGCTTGTACAGCAAACTCTTCCTCTTTATCCCGGTATTGCGGTGAGAAACGAGCCGCAATCGCGCAGAGCGAGAATAGGAGTACCGGGCGGTGAGTCTCCAGATTAGTCATAAAAGTACTTCGATGCAAGAAGGGATAATGCTGAGTGTACAAGTGCGTAAAATACAGCGTGCATAGATGTTCCAAAGCCTTCGGCTCAGGAAGGAGGTGATCCCGGGTATCTTCACCCATTGGGCCAGGTATTGACGGAACGGTAGGAGTGCTGGCAATCGGGGTGGATCGCGAACGTGTCGAGTGGTAATACCTTCTCGGAGTATACTGATACACTTCTGTTGAGACTGGAGAAGATGGTGATGATCCTAGCCCTGGCGTACCGGCGACCACAGAGCCTACAGAACTGTTCCTTGGGCGGGGCATACTGCCTTGCCACTGCGCTGCCATCTCCCGTACATGTACCTCCCTTGAATTGCCCCCTAATTGAGAAACTTCCGATATACGTGAAGCAGTTGACAAATCCGCATTCATGACATCTGGGACGAACATTGGAGCTGGTTGAGAAACTGTGGTTTGTATTACCAGCACTTCCTCTTCCTGCCGCAAAGATGCCGACGGCGCTGTGGGCTCGATTGTAGGTATATCGCCCATACCATCCATGTCGTTGTCTCCCTCCCGCTTCAGCTCTGCGATACCAGACATCTCAGCGTCCTCCCTCGCATGGGTTGACGGAGTTTCAGATGTATGGTAATCCTCCATATTCCTGTCATGACTTGCCTCACTTTCTGGTGCCGCAGAATTACCTTTGCTTCTGCTTGAGGTCGACTGCTTAAATTCACAAACCATATTTTGCTGCTTGCATTTCTCACATATAGTTTGGCCTTTAACGATACTGTAGGTGTAGGATATTCAGTGACAGCTTTTGGCAAGTAAATTGGGGACTTGTATTACATACATGCATTTGATTTTCTTCTTCCTACAGGCTATACATGCCTGCGGTAGGCGCTGCCGCGCCTTGCCTGCCTTTGTTAAACCCCATTCCTTATTCACTCGCACACCGTCAACATATGCCGGTAGCTGACCCTCATCGTGATCTTCTGGATTAATGTGAGTTGTACCTCGGTTCCGTTGCATTGGGGGCCGGCTAGAACTCTTTCTAGAATATTTTCTCTTTTTGGGGTCTGGCGTCCCCGATCCTGCACGATCCTCCGCCTCATACATATCATCGTCTTCTGTGTCTTGATCTGAGACATCCCCAGTAGATTGTCCCGTCGAGCCATGTTCTTCTGTTTTGACGCGCTTGGAGGGTGGCTCAAACCCTTCGCTGGTGACTTGCTTTGCCGCCAAAATTGCAGTTGACTGTGAAGGCGTATTATACTTCTGATTCATTACTCTGGGTGTACCGCTCGGCTCTAAGATGTTTCCTGCGCTATGTTGTCGGGGCGAAAAATCGAGCTGCCTTGAATTCATATTATTATGTAGCGGGCTGTGGGTAAGGTCATTATGAGAAACCTCATGCGTGCTCTGATGCAGCCTATAATTCTGATGTCTAGAATCCGATGTTGAGATATAGTTTAAAGACTGACCACTCGGCATTCTGACATAATCTTGTGGTGGAGACATTGTTGTTGACGATCCGCTTGGGGTGTGAGACTCCCGCCTTGGCTCGGAATACATACTTACTACTCCTAGCTGATGCGGGGCAGTATTCCTCCTCTCGAGATGATGCGGATATCCCGGAGCGTTGGTATGTTGGGTGCGAGAATCAAAGGGAGGCGGATATGGACGTGCAAATTCACCCCCAGGGGCGGAGCCAGGCATACGTGAATAAGGGCTGGTGGCCCCGGCTTGTGAATAGCCGTAGTCTTGGTGATGCGGAGGAAAGCTTTTGGGTTGATGCTCCGCTTGTATTGGCGGCTGCAACGCCGGTGGGTGCAACATACGATCACCTGGGGCGAATTGTCGCATTTCGAAAGAGTCTCGTTCCCTTGAAAGAGGATTTGGCGGTGGAACATGACCAGGGTGTATTACATTTGAGGGCCTCGAAAAGGACGCTGGAGAGTGTAATGGTCGACAGTCTGGTGATGGGATACCAGGCGAAGAATGTGATATGTCTCGATGCGCAATGGGGGGCTCTAATGCGGCCCGGTGGTCCAAAGATCGCTGATGTGCCCAAGGTACATTTAGATCGGACTGATGAGTACGGGGCGAGACCGGGGAATCAGCTGAGTCCAGATAATGTGAATTTCGCAGCGGTGGTGGACCGGATTGAGGGCCACCATTCGCTTCTGTACCACCGTACAATGAATATGACTGAGTAGGATGAGGAAGGCCTTTTAGCTCCCCGGTACGACTGCTATAGTAACTCATGGGGTGGGGCGTATCTCCAGACATAGTAGAAATTGGTAGCATTCATGCAAGTACCCCCAATTACACAGCGCACGATCGGGGAGCAATTACTAATGCCTAGTCAGTATGTAGAAGTATTTTCAACTCAAGAGTAGGAATGGCTTGACGCCACAGGCGTGAGGCGCTGGTCGCTTTCAGCTGGTGAGCTCGCTGGATGTACCAGGCAGGTGCCTATCCCTTGTGTCAACTCTATTTCGCGGCCGTGAAACAACGTTTCAAGCCGCCGATCAGAAAGCCACTGGAGCTTAATTCTCTCGTTGACAGCTCCAACCTTAATTGGCTGCCCTAACAACCCGGACCTCCAGCGTTGCGGTCGTGCACTCAAGGAGTTCAGTCAAAGCAAGACAACAGCACTACACTCAGGCAATTCTCTTTCTCCTGCTTCCCTCCGACAGAACCCAGCCAGAAGGCTCCCCTAGGGAACAATACCCTATCAACAACACCTAACACTGTCGTATCTGAATGCGATATAATCTTTGCTGAATCCCTACCAAATTGAATTTTGAGCCACACTGTGTAAATTAAACCCAAACAGCGCTGACCTTGCCCACTTGCTCCTTGAACTCCAGGAATGCTACCTAGGCAGAAGCTGACGACGACGGCGGGTGATAGGGGCAAATAGTATGCTGAGTAGAGTCGTCCGTCGTTTCCTGGCCGTTTGCGCGATAAGATTCCGTATGTTTTCAAGCAATATGCTGAGTGGTCTCCACGCTTGCTTTTTCCTCCCTTCCCCTCAAGCTTCGAGAGGCACAAAAAGTAATGGGATCCTCTCAAAAAGCAAGCAAGTATGCAAGCCCTAGTACACAGTTGGAGTAAGAAGTCGAATTTGCAACAATAAAGTGGTTTCAGTAGCGGGATTTACTCAGCGCTACCAGTCAGGACCGAGTATGAGGATGGATACACCAAGGAGAAATAAGATGGCCTCTCTGAGTCGGCCACGGCTGCTGTCCGCTACTGGCTCTTCGGGTAGGCGTCGATCGCAGTCGATTGGATTTGAGGCCGTGCGGTGTGAGGGATGAGGATGGATTGGATTAGGGATTATTGGTCGAGGTACTTGCGAATTGTCTTGCGTGGGCAGCGTCGCGGTCACAAGCGGATTAGTGGGCCTCGATTCTGGTCTGGGGTTGACTACCCGTTGAGGTCGAGGTCGTTGTCACAATAGAACATCAAGGTAGGGGCGTATGTAGATTGCGGAGTGTGCTCTATTATCTCTCAATAGCAGCAATGGCAACCCAGAGTTTACTCTTCGCAAAGAAAAGCTCTTTTGGTCCCCTCGGATCCGATCTCGATATCATCATCCACTCCTTCCTCTGCGCCTGCCTAGATGGTTGCACACGTTACCAATTTTTAATGCAGGAAGTCACCCCGACGACCAGCCATTAGCGTTGAACTGGGCAAGGCGGCAGCAAAGCAATTACCCCCAAAGTTGCATCAAACGCAGTCAATCGCGTCAGGGAACCTAGAGCTGCGATTCCGCATCCCCCAGAACCCTCAACCCCATTCTCTCCCCCTGCAGAGGCCATGTAATAGACCATACTCAATCCAATCGTCTACACCAGCAAATCAACCCCAATCCCTGACTTGTGCCCGCGTGTGTGTTGCACAAGTGTCCCAAGGCCCAGAGCCAGCGATGCAACAGGCTTGAAGATTCCTGTTGAGAAGGCTAGATTGACCGAGTTATCAGCACGAGGGACGAAGCCGGACCCTTCCATATTCGGCTCCATTATTTTTCTTGTAAATATTCCTGATATCTGCTTTGAGGTTGTTTGATGCATATGTGACGTGAGACTAGTCGCGATAAGCATGCCATGAGAGCGCCCCGGACTGAGCGCAGCTTTCCGCCCGAAACGACCCGCAGGACTGGTGGTCGGTGTTCCCCATTTAGTTGACTCACATTCGTCTCATGGCATCAACTTTGTGGCTCCCCGCCAAGGCCCTGGCTTCCTCGTGCATGTGAGACCCTGGTGTGCTTGAAAGAAGTTAGGATGGAAGGGACAGGCAAGGGTGATCCCGGCTATTGGTCAGCTCGCAATTGGACCGGAAATGTCAGCAACCTCGCTCACAGTGATGTGGAGATCGATAGAGGGCTGGCTGCAAAGATGCTGCTTGTCCCAGCCTTTCAACTTATCCGGTTCCGCCAAACACGAACAGGCAAGTTCGGCGGTTTGATGGATCCTTACCACCAGACTGCTTGGTGGAGGAGGTACGGTACCGTAGTGTGTGTGGGCTGAAGCTCCGCAGAGATCCCATTTCCCCAGATTCTGGGAATCATCACCGACATACAACTGATCATTTTCAATATATCTCTCCTCTTCGATCAAATTAATTTCACTGTTGCTTCAATCACCTCAGACAGGTCATGGGATGTCTAAAGATGTGGTCCAATTTGTAATTTGTGGTTTTGAGGTCATAGACCGAGGTCTGCATGCTTCAAAGAATGCTTTTTTTGCACCCTGTGGCCTGGTTCTGGTGGTTTCGGGGCTCGCACTTTGCTTTTTCCCTTGTCCGTTGGATATTGCGATCCATGTGTGTATCGCTCGGCTACAGATCCTCTCGTTTCGTTGGATGCGGAATAGTTCGTTTTCTTTCGTCCACGTGCACGGCCTTCGACGGGATCGGCAGCTCAAGATTTTGTAAATCCGCATTCCTGCACTGGCCACCATGGAGCCGTCCAAGGACCGAGGGGTTTGTTTTTCCGATGTCGGAGTATATCGATTACACCGTGAAAGGCCAAAATAGTAAGACAACTTCCACTACCTTGTTCAGTGTGGTGTATATCTGGCGTTTAACAGCAATATTAAGCTTACCTAGGAGCGCCACAGAGTGTAAGTGAGACGTGATATCATTGATCAGGGATTTTTCCAGCGGAGCTATTTCCTTCGCTCTAAAGGACGAATGGGAATCTTCCTGACAAAGATCCATATGTTGGGCGTGTATTTGTAAAACAAAAATGGCGAGATCAGAGCCATGGTACTGTTGTTGGGACTTCCGTTACAACACGACGACCAAGCTTTTCATTTGTACTGAGTGTCCAGGAACATTACTTCTTGCGTAACCTTAATCTGGTGAACATTGTTTACACTCTTGGAATGGACCTCGGATCCATAGAACGGTCACTGTGGTGCATTCATTATACTGCTTTATCCTGGCTATATGATCAGCTGTGGCACATATTGTCCCCTGCAATGAGAAGAGTCGTCAAAAGTTACCGCGCGATAACTCCTGAAACGATATACGTATTTCAATCCGATTCAATAACTCCGCATCATCTAGAGCGGTAAGGATTAATATCGATGTCATTTCATGCATACTCTGCGCAGCCAATGAGGATCCCCGAGTCCATCAGGCACTAATTAGTTGTAATACTTGTGCCTAAGTGTATGCCCCATTGTCCCATCTGACGAGCCATATTGCGTGCATGTAGAGTAGTATTGTCATCGGAGGTGGGGGTGATAGCGGTTTTATTTCGGCGATCGTGGATCACGAGCTTCGGCTCCCGTAGGCAATCTGCCCCAGAGGGCCGAACCACTACTAGCCCGCACTACTTTTGCATCCGCACAGGACCCCGCATCCTTTGAGTGGAGAACCCGGATGGCATAACCTTGTGCAGGGCTTCGCGTAGACGTCCCAGATGGCGACCCCTAGTTGAACCAATGCTGTTTTGGGCGGAGTTTAGCGAAGGCTCTCCACTGCATCTTTGCCTGGTAAGGGAATTTATGTAAGTAGGGTAGGTACATAATCGAGGGAAGATATCCCTGTTCGACTAGACTACCCTGTTCCAGTCTCTTAAGTCGCAAATACACTGTGCCAAGGTCTGAAAGATCGAGGTAGGTAGGTAGGTAGATACTGAGGCCGCTTCTGCTGGGTATAGTTTGTGGGTCTAGAGTATTCAGCCTCGTGCCTAATTATATCTGGAGATCGACCCCGTGCCCCATATATTATGTGCGGAGTATTAGTCTCATTGCGATGTGGTCATGGTGCAGAGCAGCCGAATCGAACGCCTTCTACCCACTGCTCAGCTGTACGGGTGGCTGATCCGTGTCCACATGAGCAAAACGGCATACCAGTTGGGGATAAGGAGATCCTGTATAGTGTTGTATCTTGGTGCCTCCAGATTTCAGACCTAGATGCAGTGTCAGTGATCTGTAATCTCAAGTAATATGCATGCACATAACCTATCTTTCTTTGTAAGGATTCTATGATATAGATACGACCCATTCACCCGACTCATAACCAGGCTACCAAACTTATGCCATGTACACTCGACGCGCTGTTAGATTGTGGACAAGTAATCTGAAATATCCATCGGATGAAACTGGCACCTACGGTTCACCCAACCAAACACAAGTAATATGAGACTTTTATGCGCTTTTATATTTCCGAAATGTCTCCTGATGAGTGCCGATGTTTCCTTAGGGGGTCTGCTCCGAGGGATAATTGGTCATGTCTTGTATAAGGTTAAGGTGTTCGGCTATCGGCCAGCCACGTGCTTCAGCCGTTGCCGTCATACGTCACAAACCACACAGAGGCGTCATGTCAATCTTGGCATCATCAGTGCCTAATTGAGCAAGCATAGGGCTTACCCTACTACCACAGGCACACACACGGCACCCCTGCGAAAATCTAACTCACCACCAAAGATACCAGCGAAAAATCGATACGCGACCGGAAATAGACCATCACCAGCAGTAGCCCCAGCCGCCGAACCCCCACTAACCCACCCTCAGCAGGAAAAATGGTATGCCGAATACTGCTACCCGAAGTTCTGTCTTTTAGGGAAATGCTGACGGAATACTTCACAATGGCAGACTTCCCGACCAACCGTCTCCGTCCTCGATGCCTCCGGAAAGGCTGTCGGCTCCACCCCTCTCCCAGCCGTCTTCAAGGCTCCAATCCGTCCTGACATCGTCCAGTCCGTTCACACTGGATTGAACAAGAACAGGAGGCAGCCATATGCCGTCAGCGAGAAGGCTGGTCACCAGACCTCTGCTGAGTCTTGGGGAACTGGTACGAACATTATTACCACCTCCGAGGATTCTACAAGGATATTATTTTGGGGATATTTTTTCTAATGGGAGGTCAAAATTCTAGGTCGTGCCGTTGCCCGTATTCCCCGTGTCTCTGGTGGTGGTACTCACCGTGCCGGTCAGGCTGCCTTCGGTAACCAGTGCCGTTCCGGTCGTATGTTCGCTCCCACAAAGATCTGGAGGAAGTGGCACGTGAAGGTTCCCCAGAACCAGCGCCGTTTCGCTACCGCCTCAGCCGTCGCTGCTTCTTCAGTCCCAGCTCTCGTCCTTGCCCGTGGTCACCGCATCGAGAAGATCCCAGAGTTCCCTTGCGTTCTCTCCAGCTCCTGCACTGGTGTCTCCAAGACCCGTGAGGCTGTTGCTCTTCTCAAGTCCCTCGGTGCTTACCCAGATGTCCTCAAGGTCACCAAGTCCAAGAAGCTCCGTGCTGGTAAGGGTAAGCTCCGAAACCGCCGCCACAGGCAACGCCGTGGGCCCCTCGTCGTCTTCAACCCTGAGGCTCCCGATGCAGATGCCCTTGTCAAGGCTTTCCGCAACATCCCCGGTGTTGAGACTTCCTCCGTCAAGGCCCTTAACCTCCTCCAGCTCGCTCCTGGTGGACACCTCGGACGTTTCGTCATCTGGACCGATTCCGCCTTCAACGCCCTTAACGAGATCTACGGAACTACCACCACCCCATCCTCTCAAAAGAAGGACTACCTCCTCCCATCCAACATTATCACCAATGCCGACATCGGACGTCTCATCAACTCCACCGAAGTCCAGTCCGTTGTACGCCCAGCTAAGGGTGGCAAGCTCCAGAAGCGTGGTGGAAAGTCCGGTGTCCAGAAGAAGAACCCCCTCAAGAATAGGCAGGTTCTCCTCAGGCTCAACCCATATGCCGCTGCCTACAGCAAGTCAGCCATCGGACAAGCCAAGGTCGACCAGAACCCCAAGGATCGTGTGTTCAAGAAAGACTCTGCTTTCGGCAAGGTTCTCATGTCATCCGACTAGAGTATTTCTGCTGGGTGTTTGCTGTTTTTTTTTGCGTTAATTGGGTTGTTCTACTGTTTTTCTTTGTTACATACATGAAAATTGCGATCATTTTTACGTTTCTTCTTTATTCTTCTCATCACTACATATCTACTCCTCAATGTATGTGTTTGTTGGTGGGTATCGGTTGGTTTTTAGCCGTACTTACTAAAGGGAAAGAAAAGAATTCAATTTGGGATTTTCTTTACCGTATGGGCTATGGTAGTTACTGGGTATTCTGGGATTTTCCTGAGATTGGGATGGAAAAGCAAAGCGGCGAATGAAACATGATCAAATAAAGTATCTGAGGCTGCCCACATATGTGAAATTCATGAATTACACTAGACAAAGTTCAGGGTAACGCCGATACCGTTCTAAGATTGTCATGCCAGAGCATTCTTTTCCCAATGCATCCTATTTATGTCTAAACTGAATCAAACTAATCTCGCCGAATGGGTACAAAAGAAGCGCGAACCAAGAAGCTCACCGTAACTATCATGAAATTCAGCGCCCTTTTACCCTCCTCCTTGACCTTCTCGTTACAACTTCGGTTCAGTCTCCTCAAACTCAACCAGGGGCCTCACAGGCCTTGCCGCCCTCGTAAGCGTCAAACCAGCCTTCCAAGCGACGACATCCTCAATAACCACACTATCCTTCAAGAGGTCCTTACCCTCGGTTTCATTCACGTTCTGTGCCACCAACTGTGGATGCAACTCCTTAAGTAATGCAGCGCCCTTCTCCATCACAGCTGCAAGCTTCTCACCGTCCAGTTTCCAGTCCTCTTTGAGATAAGTTCCAACTGCGCCGGCGATGTTCTCTGGCGTAGATATATCCACATCTTTAAAGCTCCTAGATAGAACTTCCGCCTCTGCCTTAATACCGGCATCACCAAGGAACTGAGTAAGGTTCTGCACAAGCATTTGCTTCTGTTGCTCTGGGGTGAGAAGGTTTGGAGCCTTGTTCTGCTCAGTCGACTTCTCTGCTATGAGATGAATGGATAGTTTTGCGCGTTGAGGAGAAGTAGGGGCGATGTATCTTTCATAGAACTCAACGATCTCTTGCTTCGTGATTGTGCGGAGGATTGCCACCTCCTCAACACCTAATAAGGATTAGCAACTAGCTCCCCATCATGTAAGACAAGAGGGTGAAGGGGTAGCTTACGTTGAAAGAAATCATAGAACTCATCCCCAATGTGCACCCAGTAACGTTCACTCTCTTGACTTAAATTCTTAACCTTCTCCAGCTTCTTATTGATTTGACTCGTCACGTGTTTCTTGAAGTCTTCATCGGACATCTCCTGGAGTGTCGACTTGAAATCGGCTAGGAAATTCTCTATCCTTGACTCGAGGTACGCTGCACTGCGCTCAGACTGAATAAGAATCCTGTAGGTCATAGCCGTATGCGAGACGTAGCCCCCAGACCAGACAATGTAACCAAGCTGCTCTTTGGTTCGGAGCTGGTTAAATGCGGGTCTACAAGGTATAGTCAGTGTGCGCAGTTCCTATCGGCACTAGACGGGATGAGTGCCTTACTCTTCCGATATTTGTGAAAACAGGTTCACACATGTCCTCAACCTCCTGTCTGCCACCTCTCCCACGAATAAATGATATTCGATACAAGAATTCACGTTTTCCTTGTCCTTCAACAACCTTGGGTAGACAAACTTCGAGCCAGGTGGGATAATGAAGGATCTTCTTGATGGGAATTGGGCATGCGGCAGGGGCTTTGGCTTAAATACTGCCTCAACTTGTGAAGAGAGTCTCAGGGCATCCTCCTTGTAGATATTTCCATGTGCAAGCACTTCAACATGCATTTGTCTAAACAACTGAGGAATAAAAGACGTTATGTCCTCTGGAGTAAGGTTCTCTATTTCCTCAAGA
>Ga0307511_10007178_pt1 | contig 11229 bp, 7 predicted proteins | sample 13_EM_MG_FD_200266 | JGI IMG/M metagenome (GOLD analysis project Ga0307511, IMG submission 200266) | Populus trichocarpa ectomycorrhiza microbial communities from riparian zone in the Pacific Northwest, United States - 13_EM | ecosystem: Host-associated > Plants > Roots > Unclassified | place...
CTGCAGCGCTGTGTCAATGAGGTGCAAGTCGATGCTCATTGAACTCGTAAACCGCTGCGGGCGGCCAAGCAGCCCCGCGAGTGCGGCGTGTTCGGCGGGCGTCAACTTTCCGATACGCAGGACGTCAGATTGCGCGTCTAACTTTCGTTGCTCAAATCGGTGGCGCAAGCGCAGTCGCAGAGAGTTGAGCTGGGGTCCTCCAAGGAGTCGATGCAGACGTGGATTGGGTGCCATACTATGCAGCCGGGAATCGGCGATCCGGGTCGTCTTCGCGCCGCTTCGCGCGTCCATCCCAAGTCCAGCGCGAAACATGTACGGCGTCGATATCGGCGCGGCGCTGCAGCTGGCAAATCGACACACCGGGCAACTCAGCGTAGCAGCCCCATTCGCGTTCGCTGGTTATCACGAAATCCAGATCGAATTCGCGTATCAATCCCATGCAGTGGGCGCGTGCGTCATCGTCGATGCCGGCGAACGCTTCGTCGAGCAGCACGAGACGTGGCGAGTGTGCGAATCCGCTCTGAGTGTAGAAGCTTGCCACTGCCGCGAACAGTGGAACTGTTAGTCCGAGCGCCCGTTCGCCGCTCGAGGCCGGGCCGGAGAGCTTGCGCCACTGTCCGTCCTGCCAACGCTGGACGATGAACCGATGCCATCGACGATAGTCGAGCGCGTTGGCCAGCTGGTCGAGGACACTTCCGCCGCCGGCCTCGTCGGCCCGTACCCGTTCGGCTGAGATCCGTTGTTGCAGCATCGCGCCGACTACACGCCGATCCTCGGGAGACCAGAGATCAGCGCTCGTATTCAACAGGCGCTTGCGCGCCGCTTCGAGGCCAACAGGGGCGCCCTCGGAGCCTTCCGCGAGCGGTTGCCATTGCAGCCGAAAACGCACCCCTGTGGATGTGGGGCGTTTGTGCAATTCCTTGTTGATTGACTCGACTTGCCTGTCGGCGTCCTGCATGAGACGTTGCACGGTCGCCGCGATCTCCGCCTGCAGATGGTTTTCGAGTACCTCGCGCTCGCGCGCAGTCAGCAACTCGCGCCGTGCGGCGATCTCCCCTTCGAGGCGGGTGGCGAGGCGGTCGGGCCGTTCGGGGGCGTTCTGGTATACGATTCGGACGATGAGCCCGAAGTCGCTCGTCTCGGTCTGTGACTGATGACCCAGCGCGGTCAATGTCCGGTGTAGATCTGTAGAGTCCTGCGAAATCTGATTCTGTACGCGCTGCCAGGCGTCTTCGTCGTCCTTCACGTGAGTGAGCGCCTGCTCCGCGCGACGAGCGAGGGTGAGAGCCGGCTCGATGGTCCACGGTGTGTGTAGGTCTGGTACGTCGAGCTGCGGAGCTGCTACCGAGAGCAGGCCGGTTACGGCAAATTGCTGAAAGTGCGAGATGGTGTTTTGCCGGAAAGTCGCACGTTCCTGCAAGCGCAAGTCCCGGCTCTGTTCCTGCTGTACGACCGTCGCGCGATGTTCACCAGCCAATCGCAGGCTGTCGTTGGCTTTTTCTAGTGCAGTCTCGCCTTCGTCTACAGCCCTGCGTGTCTGCTTTAGCCGCAGCTGCAGTTCGTCGACTTTCGCACCAACAGAGCTGCGCAAAACGTCGTATCGCGCCTGGGCAGCCGTGGCGAGGTTCCGGCGGTTGGCGAGCGCTTCCTTGTGGTCCGCCACCGCGACACGCGCCTCGGTTTCGCGTGTCTGCTGTTGCTGAAGCTCAGGGCCGACATGGCGCAACTCGCGTCCCGCGCTCACGAGCTCATTTGAGACATGAACGAGCTCAGACAGTACCCCAGCAAAACGGTTCAGTTGTTCGATTGTCTCAGGGAGCCGTAGATCCGCTGCGTCCGCAGTCAATGCCTGGCGCGCCGCCTGCATCTGTTGAGCTGCCGCATCTAGCGCCGCCTCCGCAATGGCCAGTCGCTGCATTGCAGCCTGAAATTCGCGGGCACTCGCCGCTGCATTGGCATGGGCCGCACGTAGGCGATCATCGGTGGGCGCCTGCTGCCACTCGGCAGTGGCTCGCATCGAGTCACCGGCCAACTGTTCGATCTGTCGCAGGAGCGTGTTTTCCTCGTCTGCGATCTGAGCCAGACGAGCCGCGATCTCGTTCAGGCGTCGCTCCCGCGCGGCTTTGCGCGCAGCGAACCCAATGAACGCCGCGGCCGGCTTGCTCCAAGCGCCCGCTAACGTGCCCAATCTGAAGTGGCCTCGCGGCGAGATCCAAACTTCCGCGCCTTCATTAGCAACGTCGCCGCAGGCTACGCTCGTCAGCAGTTTCGAGACGATATCATGGGGCACCGCCGCAGCGGTTTCGATGGATACTTTCAGCCAGTCACTCAGTGAATGTGTAACAGGTGTACGTGCCAACCACTGGGTATCGTGCAGCGGCTGCTGGGCTTCGTCCGCCGCCGTCGTGATTTGCAGGTGTCCATCGGGCGATACCCAGGCATCCAACAAACCCGAAGCCTCGAGTCCCGCTTCAATGCCGGCACGCTCGGCTGCTGAGAGAGTTTCCTGGAAATCCACCAGCTGCCACAGCGGCGCTCCAGCGCGCCCGACACGGGTCTGCTCCGCTCTGTAGAGCGGCGGCTGGGGCATGGAGTCTTCGCCCGACAACAGCCGGGCGCGTTCCGAGTCTAAGTCCTGCTGCTCGCCTCGTATTGTCTTTAGTCCGCGATTCAGGTCGGCACGCCGTTCTGCAAGTTGCTGGCTCGCGACCATCTGGGCGGAATGCAGTGCCGCGCGGGCTGGGTTGTCACCACCGAGGCGGTTTACCCAGTCCGCCAGCCGCTCCAACGTGCTTTGGATGTCCTCAATCCGGAGCTGCTGCAGTCCGTCGAAGTGATTCTCCCAGGCTTGCAGAAGTAGTTGCCCTTGTTTCTCGACTTCTGTATCGGCTTCGGTACGGCGCTCCGCCGAGGCTGCTGTTTCTTCCCGACGCTCATCCAATAGCTGCTGTTGGGTGTGATGGCGTTCTTCGGCCGTCAGAACCGTGTTGACGCGGCCTATCAGCAGTGTGATCTGCTCTCGACGCCTGTCGGTCATGTGCCGCAAAGCCTTTCCAGCGACGTCGAATTCCATGGCCGTCAGTGCGATGAGTTGCGCCGAAGTCGAGGCGAAAAGTGGATTGTCAGCGCAACTTTCAGCGACTCCGAGCTCCATCGCGATCCGGCCACCGGTTTGGCGCGATTCCGCGAGCGCGTCATACGCGCGGCGGAACTGATCATCACGCAATTGGGTTCGTTGTGCCTCCTGCGTCAGTTGTTGCTCACACCGGCTCAGCGCTTTCTGCGCCTCCGAAGTGTCGTGCGCGCGCTGCTCAGCGTCGCGAGCGGCGCGTTCCAGACGGTTGGCATCCTGCATGGCCGGGTCGGATTGCAGTTCCTCGAGCTGGGCGCGATACCTCCGCCAAGACTGGTCCGCCGCATCCCGGACAGAGATACAAGTGTTCTCAGCCGTTTGTGCAGCCGTTAGCGCGACTCGTGCTTCATTCAGTTCGCGGCTGGCGCTGTCGAATCCTGTTTGTGCAGCCCTCAGGGTTCGTGCCTGCCGCCGGCTCTGTGTCCCCGCATACAAGCGATACCGCGCGTTGAACTGCTCGACTCCCCGCAGAAGCGCTTCGTGCTCTTGGAGTTGGCGATGGTCCTCCTCGAGTTGACTCAGAGCGTCCGCTACGTCGTTGAGCAGTTCTGTGGGCAGAGGCGGTAGCGCTTCAGTCAACGCATCTGACAAGCTGCTCTCGTCAGGCTTCTTGGAAAGCTGCGGCTGGCGCAGCTGAATGAGCGTATCCATCAGCGCGGAGTAGCGCGCTGTACCGAGATGAAACAGGCGCTCATCTACGACCCGTCGATAGGTCGCGGCAGTTTCGTAGACGTTTCCACAGCCTTGCAGAGCGTCTTTCAGCCGCTCCTTGGTCAGGACTACACGTTGGGGGCTGGTTAACCAGATGTCGCGCCCTATCCGGCGCTCTTCGAGTACAAAAAACCAGCTGTCCACATCCGATCTGGCGGCTGCTGCAGATAGACCGCTGCCGAGGCTCAGAAATTGAGGTTGTCCGTCGTCACCGATCCGACCGAACTCAATCCAGGCATAACCGATGCGGCGGTCGTATTTTCCGAGGAGCAGGTTCCACGACATTCTCTTCGCCGCGTCCCTGTCGGGCTCTATTCGTGACGAACTCAAATACGCATCGAAGAGAAAGGGCAGTGTCAGCGACAGTACCTTCGATTTACCTGTGCCGTTGTTTCCGCGCAGGAGCAGATGTCCGTCGCGGAACCAGAACTCCTCACTGTCGTAATAAAAGAGATCGACGAGGCCGAGCCGCAGCGGTTGCCAGCGGGGCAGGGCTGGCAATGGGAGCGCCGGGTTCACGTTTCCACCTGCGCAATTAATGGCAATTGGCTGCCGGACGAAGAATGAATTTCGGCTTGGCCCACCGAAAAGCGCGCGAGCGCCGGTAACGGCCGGATCTGCTTCCCGTCTAACACGATCAGTTGTAGCTTCTGCAGTTGCATGATCGCGTTGACCGCCAGTTCCCTTTCGGTGCCCGGCTCGCGCGCGGATTTGCGCCAATAGCGTCCGAATCGCTCCCGCGCAGTGCCTACGAATTTTACGATCTCGTCTTCATTCGCTTTGGCCGCGCCTCCGCGATGGCTGTCAGCCAAATACTCCGCAATCAGGAGGGTGATATGAGCATCGGTCCCTTCCGCCGGCATCGATACGTCGGTCAACTTACCCGCTTCGTCCGTGAGAGCGAGCCCCTCCGCGCGTTGCTCGGCGACGAGCCCGCTGCCTTCGGTAAGACGAGCGGCCATCGTGCCGCGTTGATTTATAAAGTAGGCCTTCTCAGCCGCGGGCAGTGAATCCAGGTACACCACCGGATCGTCGAGCAGGCGACGGGAAAGGCTGTGGCGGATCGCGGCTCGGCGACCCTCATCGCTGTCCTGAACATGCTCAGTAACAAGTGCCCGGATGCGATCATCGAATTCCACTGGAGCGTCGCTGGGCTTCCACGTAGATGGACCACGAACTGCCGCAAGCATTCCAGCAAGCACCCGCCGATGAATGTCGTATAGAGCGTCGTGCGCGATCTCAGACTCCGCAGCCGCTTCTCGAACGAATCCCTCTTCGTCGCCAGCAACGCGGTGAAGCACGCCGAGCTCGAGAAGCGTTCGGCAGACTGCAACGAGTTCGCGGCGTTCGTGCTGGACCTGCAGAGTGAATGTGAATCCTCGAGTGGTGAGTGCAGCGTCCGCTGCGAGCCCGAGTAGTCGTTCGCCTAGAACACGCAGTGTAATTTGGGGATCGGATCGCTCGAGCACTGCGCAAGCGAGGCAGAGCAAAACGTAACGCCTCCGATCGTAGCTGGGCAGGCCACGTGTGGGGTCGGTGAGGTCCACGGGACGTTTATACAGACGCGCGCAATCGCGTTCGATGTGGAGGACCCACCCTGTTTCGCGGGCGAACCACTCTCGTAAGGAATCGGTATGACGGCGCACCGAAGCGAAGGTCTCATGCGCTGGGGTCATGAGTGGCGTCATCAGCAGGGCGCGCAGCGCTCCGGAGAATTCCTCGCGAGAGTGATGTACTTGATGAAGGCCGATACTGCGGCTATCGATTCCGGCTCTTGCCCCGGCGCGGCGGTCCTGACGTGGCGGGGTTGAGCTCACGATGACATCTCTTCGGTGGAAGTCACCGTCAGTAGATGATCGCGACCCCGAAAAGTACCCGCGTCAGTCTGGATCTCAGCGTGCGTATCAGGGCCCAGCGGCTGTAGGTGTAGATGCAGCAATCCGTCGCCGGTCTGCCGTTCTACACTGTGCTCGGGAGAAAGCTGCGACGTCAGCGCCTCGCCCAACAGATTGAGAAAGAGTCTGAATGCATGTTGGTCCAACTGTCCAAGCTCTGATAATCGTAGCGCGTTTCCGTGCGCAAACCGCGCGCGGGCGGTTTCGGTCTGCTGATGCTCCTCGGTCGCTTGCCGCGCAAGCAACTCGCGCGCGTCGGTCCTGTCTTTTACGCGAGCCAGGGGGCCACGCGGAGTCGCTTCTCCGTATTCCCGCAAACGGGGATGAATCTGAAGGGCAGGCGCTTCGGACCACGGCGTTGTGGCGGGAACATCCGATGCATTGGTGTTTAGCGAGAAGTGTCGCGCAGGGTTCAGTGCGAAGGCGGCTCGCGCCAGTCGATGGCTCTGTTCGTCGTCGGCGCAGGTTGCAAACCAGCTCGCGAGCACGCGGAAATCTGCGGATCGGTCACTACGGCCGCTGCGTCTTTCGTTGATGGCAGCGATGGCTGTCAACAGGTGGGGAATGGCCGCTCGTGCCTTTGATCGCAGAAGCTCCGATTGCGGTTGCGAATGTCCGCTTTGAATGAACCAACCCTGGAGTCCCTTCCATCGCTCCTGCCAAGCGTTCTTTGCGGCGGACAGTGCGTCGCCCTGACCATGTTCGTCACCACCAGGAGCAGCGTCTCGCGCCTCACGCCGGGCCGCCATCCCAAGCAACGGCGCTATGAGCGGTTGCAGTTCGCGTAGTCGCAGGGCAATCATGCCCGAGCGACTGACGAGATCACCGATGAAGCGGTCGAGATAGTCGATGAGTCTCTTCTTGTACCCGGCAACGGCAGTCGCGTCGGCCTGTTGCAACTCCAAGTTCCGGCCGATTCCGGCCATGAATGCCTGGGCATTCTCAGCGAGTCCCTCGAATACTCGTACAAGGTCACGCAATGTCTCGTGGACCTTGGCATCGTCGGCCATCGGCTCGGCGGCTAGGCTACGTAACGTCTGTAGACGGTTGGCGATGTCCTCCAGAGCGACAGTCTGAAGCTCTGCGCGGCGCTTCATGGAGCGGAAGAAGACCTCCATCGCTGCTTCCACCGCTTCTCCCCCTTGCGAGAGACGGTAGAGAAAGCGTGCGCGATAGAAGTCGCTGAGAGTGCCTACGCGGGCCGTATCAGGCTGCGACTGGAGGTTGCCCCACTCGGTGAGCTGCGCGAGCGCCGTTTGCACTTCATCTAGACGAGGAGGGCTGCCGGCCCATTCACCCTCGGCGAATACCTCATCCGGCCGCATGTGAAGTCGGAACTGCCGCTTGGCGCTTGCGAACGCGTCCAGAATGCAGCGATATAGCGTGGCCTTCTCGGCACTGACGTGCCGGAACAGTTCTCTGGAGTCCACGCTCATGTATCCCTCATTTGGCTGTCCTTCGACGGGAAAAATAGCAGTGTTGCGGTGAAAGCGGAACGGAACCGACCCTCCAGCCGGCCAGCAAGACATTCAGGACTCCAAGGGTTTTCTCAGCCGAGATAATCTCCAGCCCAGAGGCGGGTAAGGAAGATCTTCCACGGGACAACCCTGATTTTGCCGATGGCCCGCTCTTCCTTTTCGGTACAGATCACCAAGGCATGTTTGGGCTCGAATTCCTCTACGAAGGCATTCAGGGCATGTAGGTCGCGGCCGCCGACACGGCCGCTTCCCTTGACTTCGATGGCCACCTCGCCGCTTCCCAAAATGAAATCGACCTCCAGGCCGCTCTTGGTGCGCCAGAACTGAATGTCGTATTCCAACTCGCTGTAAGAACGATGAGCGCGCAGTTCCATGTGGATGAAGTGCTCGAACGCCTTGCCGAACGCTTCTCCTTTCGGCTCTGCGATCTCGCGGCGCGTCAGTATGCCGGCGACCCCCACATCGAACAGGTAGAACTTCGAGGCCTTACTGATTACCTGCCGAGTCTGCCGCCGTTTGAATGGTTCGACGAAAGAGCCAACTAACGTGTCGACCAGAATCTGGTAGTACTCCTTGACCGTCTTGGAGTCCACGCCGGTGTCGCGTGCTATGTTGGAGTAATTGACCAGCTCGCCGTGTGAATAACCGACCGCGTCGAAAAATCGCGAGAATGCGCCGATGTTTCGCGCGAGTCCTTCGGCGAATACCTCCTCCTTCAGATAGTCCTCTACATAGGCGCGCAGCGATCGGCGGTAATGAGGTTGCACATAGTGAGCCGGCAGCAGACCGCGATTGAGTGCTTGCAGCAGAACGAGACTGGGGATTTCCGTCGAGGTGAGGGGAAACATCTCAAAGCGCCATGCCCGTCCACCTAAGAGATTTGCCTGTCCCCGTTTGAGCTTGCGAGCGCTCGAACCGCACAGCACAAAGGTTAGTTTCTGCGTTTCAATCAGCCACTGCACCTCATCCAATATCGCCGGAACTTTTTGCACTTCATCGAGGATGACGGGGCCTTTTAGTTTGGAGAGGTCTGCGGCCAGCAATTGCTCGCGCAGCGTGGCCGGGTGGCGCGACATCTCCAGCATGACATCCGTCTGCAAAAAGTCGTAGTAGACGGAGTCCGGGAAATGCGCATGCAGCCATGTGGACTTCCCTGTCTTGCGTGCACCCCAGAGGAAAGCCGACTGGCCTTTAGGAAGCTGAAAACTGAGACGCCGGACAAAATCACTCACGGAGAGTGTTCCTGAATAGTTAAACTAATTCGGAGTATACTCCATTTTGGTAAAATTAGAGATCTGGAACGAACGGTGGCGAAATCGTAAAGCAGCGCTCGCCCAAAGGCAGTTAGGGCTCATGCACAAAATTCAAACTCTACTCCAGTTTTCTGCTAGCGCCGACGGACCATAGACAGGGCCCGATTCACGGCGACGAAGAGCGTGGCCCCCTGAGCAATTCCCCACGGGGATGATCAATGGAAACGAGCCGATACATCGATACATCGGCTTCCCCTAGTCGCTTTCGGAGAAGCTTCATGAGGGCGGCGACCACTGCGCTTCACTCGACCGTGGTCGAATCACCGCTCGCAGATACCTCCTGGCGGAAAAAGCGGCCCCGAGCCGCGAGCGATCCGGAACTGTTGAGTCCACAGTCGCATTGTGGAATCGGTTCAATGATGAGAACGGGCTTTTGGCCGATGATCATTCCACCATTCGATTGAACAGTTCTGCATCTATCGCCAATGGCTTGACCTTACGGGTTCCGAAGGCATACTGCTTTAATGGATTGGCGCACTCGAATCACTGTCGATCCGGCGGTATGCCACGGCAAGGCCTGCGTGAAGGGCACGCGCATCATGGCTTCTGTTGTGCTGGATAACCTCGCGGCGGGTCAGTCCGCCGACGAAATCGTGCGGCTTTATCCAACGCTCCGTCGGGAAGATGTAATTGCCGCCATGGCTTACGCTGCGGAGCTGGCGCGCGAGCGTGTCGTGTTGACCAGCGCTGCGTGAAGTTCAAGCTCGACGAAAATCTCTCGCCGTCACTGGCGACGCCATTTACAGCAGCCGGTCACGACGCTCACTCCGTCGTTCAACAGTCACTTGGTGGTCAGCCCCACGATCGTGTAATCGAAGTTTGCCGTCGCGAGGGGCGGGTTCTCGTGATGTTAGATTTGGATTTCTCCAACATCCTTGCTTATCCACCAGCCAACTTCATGGGTATCTGTGCTTCGGTTGGCCGATCAGGCACATTTGACGGTCGAGTCAGCAATGGGGGCGTGTTATAGACCTCCTGCCTCGAGAGCCGGTCGAGGGCACCCTATGGACTGTAGAATAGCGGCGCATCCGTATTCGCATGTGATCTGCGTCAGATTTCTTGTTCAGTAGCTTGGCTGAATTCGATAGTTTCGTGATCTTCCCCTCCTGTTAGGTTTCCCACCGATATCGCGGATGGCAGTTGCCGGAGCGGAGGATTGTGGGTTGTGGTCCGCAATTTTTCGATCAGGCTCGTTCCGTGGTAGTCAATTGGGTTAAGCGAATACTCGTCAGAGAAAGCTCTTGCTTATGCAGCGAAGATCGTCAAGAGCAGAAAGCTCTCAATTAAATCTCTGAAGAAGGCAGGCATCATTGAGCGACCGGGTAAGCTGCATCGCAACTACAGGTGAGTCCGAGCGCGTTTCTCCGGTCTCGATTTTCGAGAAGCCACAGCAGGAACACGAGCAGCGTGCTGATGCCGGCCAACGCGAACGCGCCGACTGGACTGCGACGATAGATTGCATCGAGTTGTTCGTCCGTATAGGCCGGACTGTCTTCAGGTTCTAGCATGGGTCCTCCTGCTGCGTCGCAAATCGGCCGTCATGGTCCCCTGGATCGTTGTCATCGTCCGGATCCCGATAATGCTAAAGGCGTTGTTGATTGACGGCCAAAGTGGACGAATCATGAAACCATCGGGACTTTAGCGTCTCCAACAGGACGAGGCTCGAGACACCGACGACGGCACACACGGCAAGATCGATCCAATGCAACTGTCCGAAATGAAACAAAGAGCGTGCTGGCGGCCACGCGACGGAGATGATCAGCACGCTCGAAACCCCGCTCAGCAGCAGCCACAGCGCGCGATTCGGCCGTGAAAGCGCGGCGGCCAACGACGATTTGAAAGATCGATTCACCAGAATGAGCCCCATGTTGACGAGCACCAGCGAGGTAAATACCAAGGCTCGCAGGTCAGGCTCACTCATGCCGCCGCGCGCGGCGAGTATGAGCACGCCCGCCAGTATGGCTAAAGCAGTGAGCCCCTGAAGAAGGGCCCAGACGATTCGCCTTGGCAGGAGCAGCGGGCTTTTGGGATCCCGGGGCGGGCGATGCATGACGTCCTCTTCCTCCGTTTCGGCCTCAAACACCATCGAACAGGCGGGATCGATGATCATCTCGAGGAAGGCAATGTGAATGGGCGTCAGCATCAGGGGCAGTCCGAGCAGCAACGGCAAAAGAGCCAGTCCGGCAATAGGAATATGCACGGCGACGATGTATTCGATCGCTTTGCGTAAATTATCGTAAATACGCCGGCCCAGTCGAATCGTGGTGACGATCGAGCTGAAGTCGTCATCCAACAGGACGATCGCAGAGGCTTCTCGTGCAACTTCCGTACCTCGTCCACCCATTGCAATCCCGATATGCGCGGCCTTGATCGCAGGCGCATCGTTGACTCCATCACCCGTCATGGCGACGATTTCACCGTTGGCCTTCAGGCATTCAACGATCCGTAGCTTTTGATTGGGCCGAATGCGCGCGAAAATCGAAGTCGTTCCCACATGCGCGGCGAGCGCCTCGTCCGATAGGGACTCGATCTCCTCGCCAGCGAGAACCCGCGTTGAATCGAGACCCGCTTGCCGGCCGATGGCCGCTGCCGTTGCCGGATAGTCGCCCGTAATCATCAATACTCGGATCCCAGCAGAGCGGCATTCCGCTACGGCGGCTGGGACGCTGGCTCGCAGCGGATCGGCAAACCCGATTAAT
>Ga0307511_10007179_pt1 | contig 11228 bp, 3 predicted proteins | sample 13_EM_MG_FD_200266 | JGI IMG/M metagenome (GOLD analysis project Ga0307511, IMG submission 200266) | Populus trichocarpa ectomycorrhiza microbial communities from riparian zone in the Pacific Northwest, United States - 13_EM | ecosystem: Host-associated > Plants > Roots > Unclassified | place...
ATGATTTATTTTGTATACTTTTTATTATGTTATTTCAACCTTATGACCCGAGAATAGTGCTTAACGAGTTAACCTGAGTTGACTCTAGTTTTTTTGTGTTATATTTCTAATTGATTTTTTTTTCAATTTCATCATTCCACATTTGGTTGGTTAGGAATTGAGCTTCATAATTTTTTTTTTTCTATAGGAATATCTTAGTCTCACAATCAAGATCGCAAGTTTTAGCATTTTAACCCTGGTTAAATTAGGTTTTTTTTGTTTTCTTTCTAAGAGGTTATCTTGTTCTCATGTTCCGGATCACAGGTCCTTCAGCATTGAATTTTTTTTTAATGGGTTGTCCTCGATTCATGATCTGGGTTGTGGATTTGACGATTTAACTCAATTGACTTGATTATTTTTCTTTTTTTAATGGACTTTTTTCTTGAGTTTTATCATTTAATATTGTGTTTGATTGAGAATCAGACTTCATAATTTGTTTCAGTTTTCTTGTTATTAGGTTATTCCGGTCTCATGACACGGTAATAGTGCTTAGCGGGTCAACCCAAGTTGACTTGACTTATTTTTTATTATTTTTTAATTAAAATTTTTATAAATTTCATTATTCAATATTGAGTCTGACATGAGCGATTAAAAATTGGCCTTCATAATTTATTTTGATTTCCACTATATGAGGTTATCTCAGTCTTATAACCAAAGTTATGGATTTGAAAGTTAACTCAGGTTAAATCAGGTCATTTTTTATTTATTTTTTCTATGAGGTCATATGAATCTGATGACTCGGGTCAAGGATTTGGTGGATTGACTCAGATTATTTTTTATGTTCTTTTTTAATTGATTTTTTTTAATCTCATCCTTCAACATTTGGCTGATTAGATATTGAAATTCATAATTTTTTTAATTTGTTTTCCATGATATTATCTCTGTCTTATGACCTGAGTCGTGAGTTTTATAGGTTAACTCTGGTCACTCTTTTCGTTCCTTTTATAATTGATTTCTTTTTTTCAATTTCATCTCTCAATATTGAGCTGATTGAGAATTAATCTTCATAATTTATTTTAATTTATTTTTTATGGGGCTATCATAATCTTATAACCCGAATCGCAGATTTAACATGTTAACCCGGGTTAATCCAAGTTCATTCAATATATTGTTATTTTAATATTATAAAAAGATATCATCTTGAAAATCTTTTTGATCGAACTATGTTTTTACAGATTGTATGGATTGTTTTTTGACCTGCAAAGTCAATCGAGTTACATCGTGTAAACTTTCACACAATTCAAATTTTATTTTACCAGAAAAAAATATTAATAACATCTAACAAATTTTTTACTTTCAAGAAAAAATTAACCCAACTCAAAACATAGCGCAGTTTAATTATCTAGAGCTAAGTCTGTTTTTCTACAATACATAGCGACAGCGCTCGACTTCTGTTACTAATAATATCCTTCTGAAATCTCAATCTTTAAAGGTTGTCTTGAGGATGCGGGGAACGAAACATTCATTTGTACTTGTATACTTGCCTAAAGTAGATTCTCATTTTCTGCCTCTTCATCCACCTTCAGTTTCTGCCTAAAGTAGACTTTGATGCTAATCATTGTTGTCATCACGAAAACAAACACCAGAATGATCAAGATCATAGACCCAGTTCCACTTGACAATAAATGTACAATTGAAAAACCTGCACAAGTAATTATGATTTGAATGTTAAACTGATCTCCAGATCAAATTATTTACACAGTTGCATCTAAAAATGGCAGCAGAGGACCTAAATGGAAAACAACAAACTTTAATATTTTAATTTCTCAAGGATGAAAAGGGCATAAGTGCTTAGTAATTGTGAAAAATGTGTGTGGGTACTGTAGATAATACTTATAAGTGAAAAAAAGTGAGTGTGACATTTTAGAAAATGGGTGTTCTCTCTGGTGCCCAGGACACTTCATCAAATACCCAGAAGGTTTTTCCTAGTAATGTTTACAATTCAAAGTCATTGCCAATTTGACCAACCTGTTCCAGGCATCAGATCAGTAACCTCTTAGTCAGCAATGTCTAGTAGCTAGCAGTGGACCGGGATTAACACAAGCAGTTTATACTGTTGATCCACAATTTACACTTGACTACAAACAGGAATGTTTTTGTTGTGTTTTTCAAGCTAGCAAACGTTATATTCAACGATCAATCCTGTTCTATTTACTGTGTTGTGACTGCAGATACAAAAACTGAAATGGCCATTCTACAGAATTGCTATGTTAGAGAGGATCTGAAGAAAATGTAAAGATCACGAAAGGTGTTGACTTTACCTTTATCCTGTGCTATGCTGGGACAGCCTGTTTTCAGTCCTTCTTTGGACTGGAACACACACGAGCCTCCTCTTGATTCACAATCTTCACATCCAGGCAAACTCCAAGTCAATCCAAGGCCAAAACTATTGTCAGCAAGATAAGGACTGTATGAAAATGGAATGGGAATAGTTTTCAATTGCCTGCAAGAAAATGGCATGTGAAACGAGGATTCTACGGTGTAAACATGATTCCTGGAGTCACTCAAGCATGAAACTTCGTTGAGAGAAGGCGAAAGCCTGGTTGAACAGTTGAGGTATGTGAAATTCTTCAAAAGATAGTAATACTGGAAAGGTGTGCCAGAGGGGTTGAGATTAAGAAAGACTTCATGGACACAATTTTTGGGGTCAAGAAGACTGAGTTTTCTGAAGTCATAAGAGATGGATTTCACAACCAAGGGTCCATAAGATGGAAAATCAATCATGGTGGTGTTTTCTTTGCAGACAAGGTCGAAACCAGGTTGACCACAGTGCTGGGGCTGCCGGCCTGCTACCCGGAATGGGAAACGAATATCAGGACCGTCGTGACTGCACTTAACCGTTGGGCAGTTGGATTCAAGAGCCTTTATGGTTAGAAACATGGAGAAAAAGAGAATATAGAACATACAAGCATCCATTGATTGTAATAACAAAGACGCAACTCACAAGGTCCGGCAATACTAAATAGTTTGGCTGGTTCTCCTTGCTTCTTCCCCCTCTCTATGTCATATAGAAAGACTTGGCGCAAAGACCTTGTCTGATTGATATGTAAGCAAAATAAAAATCCATTTATATAGTCAACTGTCAGCTTATCAAGAAAATATTTACTCCTCGCTATAAATTAATTGCCTTCTAAGTAACTTGTTTCCTAGTACTTTACTAATTTTACCGAGGAAATCTTACGACTGCTTTTCCCAGTGGAACATACAAAGATGCAAACAAAATATATTATTTTCTATGGAAAAAACGCACTAGGAAACACGTTACTTAGACGGCAATTAAATAATTAATTAATTTTTACTTTTCCTATTAGGCACCTCTTTTCTAGAGAACGTAAAAGACTGGAAGAGAGACGACCTTAACTGAGTGTGAGACTGCCCTAAGTAACATGTTTGCATTGTGGCGTTTATTTACTTTTAGTCTTTTACTCTTTTGTCATGCTGCTTTCGCTAAACAAGGTGCAAGAATATTTGCTTTACATAAAGTAATGGGTTTCTTGCAAGTTTCCTCAGGCCTTCGAAATTCGGTTTAATAATATTCAAGAGGCTGCTTGGGACCCAACTAGGGCATAGGAACAAAGTTAGTAGCTCCAGGTTGACTAAAATCCAACCGATGGCCTCTCTTTTACGAAATCTTTAGGCCTCCCTCGATTTGAAGGTGGATTCCTTCGAAAAACGAACTTCAAGGAAAATAATTTATCGTGTTCTTCACCCATTTTTCTTTTGTCTGACAGCATGTTGTATATTGTTAAAATTGAAGTAACGCTGACGACTTTGCAAGAGATTCTGGACATCTTGCCTAAAATTCATGCAATTTCACAGTATAAAAGTAAGTGGGTTGAATTCCTAACTGGGACATTGGTCTAATGGCAAAAGACTCGAAAAGTCAAGTTCAGACTTTTGTTGTTCAAGATGTGTAAATTACTCGTAGCCTTCCTACAAGCACTCTCTTTCTTTTTCTATTTTGTACCTATCGACAAAACCATTTCAGCAATCAACTTTATTCCTTTTTACTGAAGTGATAACTACTACATTCATGAACATGCATATTGAAAACTTCAGGAGATATGAATTGAATTAATGTTAAAGTTTCCATTTCTATAAATTAATATCAACGAATCCATTGCGGCCACGCATGGAATGCTTGACTCGCTGGATTTGCATTCTATTATATCAGCGTACACCGAACATGACCTTTTTCATTTGCATCAGAGTTCATGTCAATTCCAACTTAAAAAGAAAAAAAAAGTATAAACGATCCACATCAAGTACTCCAACAAAGAGAGCTTCTTTGAAATTGATATATATGAGCAGCCCGATTAGGGTTGTCTAACTATGAAAGTACATAAGCTGTTTTGGTACGAGAAGAGGCTGAGGTATAATAATTTATCTAGAGAAATCACAGGCACTCTGGGGCGAGATTGTCATATACCAGGAAACATACACTGAAGCATTTAAATAATTCAGCCAAGGCACATTCTCCGATCTACTGAAAGATCGTACACCAAACTACAAATAATAGAGAGATAGAAACAAAAGGAATTGCAGGACAAACCCTATAGGAGTTCCCTTGCTAGCCTCACTGGTTTCTCCTTTAAAAATGCAACTTCACCATTTGGTGAAGTGAGCAGATGATGATTTGAACCCTCTTCTTCGCTCCTTGATGTTGTAGATGATCCAACAGATTCCAACCCGTCGTCGTCGTCTACATCGGTATTAGATCAAGGTAAGAAAACATAATATTCATCAAAATACCAAACAACCACATGCAGAAGTCTCCTGGCCTTTACATGCACACACCAATGTAGAAGAGCAACACCCCTTCTTTACAATCAAAGCAGTCATTACAATGAGACCTAGAGCTCAATCATTTGAATGGAGATGGTTTCCCTAACTATATATGCACTGTTCTAAACCTGAATGACCACCTATGCAGGTAGAATAATTATGAGAGCCATGCATCAACATTTAAGTCCCAAACAGTGAGACAGCTAGGACAATCTGCAGCCAGCAGGCAGTTTAGGCCACAGATTTCCATTGTTCAAGTATGTCGCCCAATCATTGCTATCATGATCCATTTTCTACATTATCAAAAAAATCAACAAAGAAATGCTTCTGAGGTTTTTTCTAATTTATTGTACCAGGATGTTGTTGGGTGGCTCTACCTCTGCGTCACATGTGACTGTTAGTTTGCTTCTTGGGCTTTGACCCCATTTCTTATAAAAAAAAGAAGTAATCAAGAATACACAGTAAATCTCTTTGTAGAGGAATACAATTTTATACAGAGCCTTCATCAACTTTGGACACCCAGTAAGAAAATTTCTCTTACAGAAAAAATCTTGAATTAAAAGAGCAGAAACATGATTAATGGAACAAACTTACCAGAAAACGTTGGATGATCTGGAAGATGTCTAACTGCTGTGATCTGTATACTTTCTGGCAGTAAACAATTACAGAAAGAACCTGAAACTTCAAATAAAAACTCCTTGATCAGATTGGGAAAAAAAAATAAAAGTGGACCCCAAAATCCAGTTTTAGCAGCTAGGCTATATAACCCACATTTATATTATTTGCAAATATAAAAAGCAACGTTGGTTATTAAACAGTTATTGTTAACATGCAAACAGTGGGCCAGGCATAGCTGGATCCAGCTCTAACATATATTCCAACAAAGAGCCACATTTAGAGTTGCGTAATTTATTTATTTTACAAAAATAATTGGTTACTTGAGCGTGCAGAGTACTAGGCCTAGAAGATCTCCAGTGGACTAGAAAGTAGCTTCTCATATAACATGATATGTGACTAACCTAATCGAGCCATCCGATTTACCCATCCAGGAATAGGCTTTCCAGTTAATCGCTTACAGACTTCATCAGTAAAGTGGTTGCAATTCTTGGCAATCAAATGGTAAGTGTCTCCATGATATTTTGCAGACAGGTGTTCTATGAATGACCGAAATTCTGATCGAGACATGTTGGTGCTGCCCAATAACACAGACCGTCGAAAAATAAAGCCTGGACAACTTCTTGGTTCCACCTCAAACACCCCACTGGTAGGGTACTCATGGGCTCCGAAGCCATACTCCATGCCATGTACTGATTGAAAGATTAGTTGCAACAAATTAGTGCGCATAAATTTTCAAAAAAGAAATACTGTAGAAAACATGGACAGGTTGATATATTATTCACACAAACCTGATACTAGAGTAAAATACATATCACTGAATTTGAAACATTAAGATAGTTAGAAAATATCAATTCAGTTTGGTTTCGCTTGCCAACTAAAACTGAGATCAATTTGAAGTGCTATTAAGGATTATCAAATTACCACAGCTGTTAAAATTACTTTTAGCCAGATAAGAATTAAAGTGTTTTTTTTTTTTTTTTTTCTTTATGTGTTTTAGTGGGCAGTTGTTTGTGCCTTGATTTCCTAAGAAATTTTTCTCCTGAATAACAAAAGTGATAGCGATCTTTCCTGTTAGACCGCTTGCATATAACTATCTACAAATAGCCACAGTCAGTGATTCAGATTAGAGCACTGCCAAATGCTGATAGGAACTGTAGAAAACACATGTGAAGCAAGCAAGTAACACCAAAAAGGTTTAAAGGAGTCTTGCAGCATTATCTGATAAAATAACCCTAGTGCCATCAAATATGATGAGATGTGATAAGCTGAGATCTGATCGCACTGCCTTAAAAGCACCCATAACAACACATTCTAAAGACAGTACCATGCTTGTAGGTGAAGTAGCAAACTCAAACTTGAGGGATCTTGCAATCATGAGAATTCTAAGTTGAGGGATAGAATGCTACAAAACTTGAGTGGTTTTCTTGTAGCCCTTCCTGGTAATCACTTGATTCCATACCTAACTGATGTCAGCTATTAGGCTATCTGTCCCGGTCCTGCACACAGTAAGCAACTAGGCGCAGCACAGCACCTGTGATTTTAACTATAGTAACCTTGAATTATCACATCCTAATTAAGCCTTTCCAGGAAAAGGAGTGTTAAAACCTTCCATCATCTTGCCAAAAGAAATTCATATCTCAGGGTCATACTAATGAACATCTAGAGGAAACTATCCTACATCCAGTACTAAGTTTTCCTTTTAACTCCAAAAGGAAAAGCTTCAATCAGATGTGACTAAGCCATCTCATGTCCACTATGTTAATACACAATGTGGTTAATTTCAAACAAAAGAACCCTAGAGAGGAGTGTAACGAGAGGAGAATTGGGCCCATGTGTCTAGTGTACAGAAAAAGCTTCACTAACCTCACATACAGTTAGCTCTATCCAATCTGACCAGTGATTCTCAATCATGCAAATTTGAAAAGATGTTAGCACTCCCCCACAAAAAAAGCAAACATATTAAATATGAAATATGTTTCAGTATTCCAAATCATCTATATTGTATCTCTAACAATACTGCTGCCAAAAAGAATAAATGAACCCAAAATCAATGAAATTAACTCTGTATTGTTAGAGATACGCTATAGATTATTTGCAATATTTAAACATATTTCGTATTTCATATGTTTGCTTTTTTGTGGGGGAGTTTTAACATCTTTCCATTTTTTGCTGGTGATGCAACATCACTGGTGTTATTAAATTTCATATTTAACAACCAATTAACTTTACAAAAAAACAAGTAATAGAGAGAAAGTAGAGGGCAAGCATTTCTATTTGAAAACCATATAGTGGCAAACAGGGGAGAATTGCCTAAATGAAGGGGAGTTGCTTATGCATAATGAAATTATAAGGCCACATCATTAGTCAGTTTCCTTGCAAGTTAATGCAACCATTTTCTTCATGGCTACACCCAAATAACTTAAATAATCTCATCAGAGTTCAAACAAATATAAAAATTTAAGAGATTATATTATCTAAATGATATTAACATAAAGAGTAGTGAAATCCACACTTTGCAACATACAATATTGTTTGCTAAAGAGATTGAACATTTGGATAACATTTTTCAAAATTTACAGAACCTAATATAGATGAATCAAACTTTCTTTTCCACATTATATTTAAAAGTTGAAGGCAAATTATCAAAGCAAAAGAAGCCCGTCACAGTCAACATTTTCTTTCTAGTGTGCAATCCACAATACATTGTGGTTTCACAGTCTGGCATGATACAGATTTTCCAAGGCAGTTATTCAAGGTGCTTGTGAGTTTCTATGATTGTTCTTTCAAATATTGAGCGGATTTAATAAAGGTCTGCTTCTTATCATCTCCGTCTTCCCTCGTTTATATATTTCCAGTGCATTTTCCTGCACCCTCCCCCCCTCCCTCCCTCCCTACAGTAATTGTAGGAATACTTCATTTTTCCAATAAAAAATTAGGGAAGTCTTGTGAGCAGTGTGTTCAAATTCCCTTGCAGTAGGAAATGCTGCTTAGCACGATCTTTTTAGTTAACAATGAGCATTTCTAAAAGTTAGCCTATTTCCACAAATACATGGTGTCACCACAAAGTCCACAAAGAAGAGACCATCCGTCCTTGCTCACAATCTCTTCCAGTTTATAACTTTCATTCTAAAAGTTTGTGAATGTGCAGACCTCTGAAGGAAATAAACCAGCACAAATCTGCTCTTTGCTCCCTCTAGATTAATTTAGGAAGATTGACATGAGTTATGTTACATGTGCAGGATGACAGACATAAGAAAATTTGGATTGTGAATGTATCCTCCCAATGAAACAATAATTATTCTATTAGCATCTATAAAGCTAGATAATTTGCATATTTGTAAACAATATCTCTTTTGAATTAAATACAAAAAAAGATTGCATTGCTTGCTTTCAGAATTAGAAGCACATTTAAGTCGCTATTTTACTGTATATTGCATCTTTTACTCCATGTCCACTTCATATTGGTTTAAACATTCTTTGACTGTGATAAATGCATCATAGAGATACATCGGTCCATGTCTCGAGATATCTTTGACTCTTATTTGCAAGAATCCTTTACTCTTAGGTGATCAACCCCATTGCAAACGCAAACTTCTTGTGATGATCCTATAAAAAATGGTACACTTCTCTGGCTCATGATTCCCTCATCATGAATTTCAGCCTATCTTAAAAAGTCTCCAAAAATAGAAGTTTTACCCCAACATACCCCAACACCAAGAGCAAAATGAGATATCTATGCAGGTCGAACAGTGATTATCACTAGTAGTTTCCATTAGTCCACAACTATCATGCCGAAAGTGAAAAACCTAGAATACTCTTACAAGAAGCAAAATTCAACTAGAAATGCCAAAATTATGCACAATTAAGCAGGGGAAAAAAAAGATTCTATCATCCATTAAAAATCAATAAATTACCTTCAATACCGGAATGGAAGATCCCAAGACCAAACCAGTAGAGGTAGTTATTTATAGGTGTAAGATCATATATGTTAAGATACAACATCACACGACTGCTCCCTCCATTACTCTGCTCCTTCTCCGAGCTTGTACTCGAGCTCGAGCTCAAAGGAAACAACCGCATTGTTTGCAATCAACAACTCTGCAATTTATAGTCCAAAATTTCTATATCACAAGCTCACCATCCTCTACATCAATTCAACAGAGCCCTTAAAAATCATAATAACAGAAATATTACAAGAGCAGCATGGAAAACTGAAGCTACGAAAAGTTTAAGCAAGCAGTCTGGTTGCTGTGAAAAGTGAAAAAAGTAGGGGGGGATAAAAGAAAAATATGCTGACTGTTTAGTTTTTTTTTTAATTCTTTCTTGCATTTTCTCGGAAAACAAACAGAGGATACAAAGAGAGAGTTAGTTTACCAATAAACTGAGAGTGGAAGGAATTGAAGCGACAAACCCTAGCAAGAATAAAAAATTAGATACAAATAATCAGAAAAGAATTCAATTCTAACAGAAAAGAAATGGCAATATTTATTTATGAATGTAAGCGCAGAGAGCGTACGAAAGATTTTGTAAATATAGATAGATAGATAATTAGGAAATTGGGTTTCTCAGGTGTGAGAGGATTTGAATCAATTTCCGCTGTTCTTGTATTTCCTTCCAAGGGAGGAGAGAAAGGGAGATAGATTGCTTCAATAATTAGAGCTTCTACGTGATAAAGTTAATTTTTATTTTTATTATTATTAATTGATTGATTTATGGATTAGGAAATTGTGTTTGTCACCTCCTCCATTTTCTTTTTTTAAAAAAAAAACATTCCATAATTCCGTATCTCTCACAGTTTCACATGTTTCTCATTATTACTGTACCAAATGTAAATTTTTATGTTTTATCATTTTAAAATTTTAAAATGGCATAGATTTGTTTAAATTTGTATTTGAAATTGTGTTTTTTTTATTTTTTTAATTATTTTTTTTTATTTAAAAATATATTATGATAATATATTTTTTATTTTTTAAAATGTATTCTTGATTTAAAAAATTAATTTTAAATAAAAAGAATTATCTTTTAAAAAACAACATTTCTCTAGCAAAAACAAACAAAACACAAGGTAATCAAGAATAAAAAAGTTTTATATATAGACAAACATACACACACTCACACAGAGAGAGACATATGAATTACTTTTTCCTGGATAACGTGATGCCTCTGCAAGAATGGAAAGGAACGTATGATCCAAGCTCTCTGCAAAAGCACAAAATGAATGAACATTCTATCAGATAAAAACATTAGTTACAGTCCAAAACCAGTGGCGAAGTGGAAATTTTTTAGTTATGTTCATTGGTCATTACAGCACTGTACCTACCTACAATCCAAGCTACATGAGACTGAAATTCTGGGTTTTAGAATATGCCCTCCCAGACAAAACATGTCACAGCAAGTTACGTGCAGAATTATTTTTGAAAATAAAAATAAAATTATTTTTTTATATTTTTAAATAATTTTAATGCATTGATGTAAAAAAAAATATTCTAGATGTGCAGAAATTAAACAAGTGGATCATTAAGTTCCAAAAGAGTAGCTAATAATAATAATAATAATCCAACGACTGCTGCCTGAAAAATAAGAAATGTGTTTAAGTCATTGAACAGATAAAGAAAGCATTGTTAATCTTAATAATTAACCAAACTTTCAAATGAAAGCAGTGATCCGTCCTCCGGGGGACAATGCCTTCATATCATTGTCGCGCATCACACATGGCATTGTCTATCTTTGCCTCTGAAAGCGGATATGGTGGTTCGAAAATGGATTTATATATATATATATATATA
>Ga0307511_10007180_pt1 | contig 11228 bp, 18 predicted proteins | sample 13_EM_MG_FD_200266 | JGI IMG/M metagenome (GOLD analysis project Ga0307511, IMG submission 200266) | Populus trichocarpa ectomycorrhiza microbial communities from riparian zone in the Pacific Northwest, United States - 13_EM | ecosystem: Host-associated > Plants > Roots > Unclassified | place...
TTGGGGTCTGAGGTGCGTTTCCATGGTGGGAGGGAGGGTGGTGGGGGGAGGTCCAAGAATGTGTCGGAGGTGTCTGTGAGGACGGTGATTTTTGGGTTGGTGGTGGACATGGTGGTTCTGGTTGAGGAGGTGGGCAGGGAATGGGGGTTGGTTGGCTAGTTGGATGGGGTACAATTGTGGTAGAATGGGCTGGGGTTGGTGGGCTTGTTTGTGTTTGTGTTTGTGTTTGTGGTGGATGTAAAGTACCTGGGTGGTTACTTGAATAAACCTTTGGGGGGAGCTGTTGGCTTGGCATCGCCGTCATTGGAGTTACCATCATCATCTAGCAGATATAAGATTTACCTTTTTTTATATTAAGCTACGCTCACCTATTCTCGGAGCCATGATAGCGAGATTGAGATATCCCCCTCAATAGAGCCTACGGATATAGCTCCACCAAGACTAGCATTTAAACACCTAAGGGGGTGAGGCAACCAAGTATGCTGTTGGTCGTGCCATGATCTGGTACATTCCCCATGATGCTAATTCGACTACCGGTAATTGCCGATATTCAATGACTTCGTATCATGCACTTCATTTCTCTTTTTACTCTACCTACTTCACCCCAAAGGACACATACATAAGAAAAATACAGAAAAATAAGTAAGGAAGGATATACGCCGATGAAACACAAATGCAGCATCACGTAAATAGGTCCTTCTCAGGCCCTAATCTTACAGGCAACCAAAAAAATGATAAAACGATCCCCGGAACACACTAGCAAATTGACAACAGATCTAGCCATCTACATCTAAGTAGACGCTGCTGCCGGTTTCGCTGTATCATCTGCCGCGCCATACGCCTTATGCGCCTTATGTTTCTTATACTACCCCCCCCCACACAGACAAATTAGCCTACGTCCATGTCACCTCACCCCTACCCCACCTCCTAGGGACAACTACTCACATAGTAATTCTGCGGCTGCGGCTTCAATTCCTCCGGCAAACACTCCATGACCCTCTCCATAATCTTATCAATACTCTTCTGATTATCCCCATCCCTATTCCAAACCATAATCAAATGGCTATTGAATCTCACACTACAGCTAACTCCGCAAATATCGTCTCCTTTCTCCACAACCTCTTGCAGGTTCTCGCCGATGGCCATCATTTGTATTTCCTTCCAGAATTCGTATGAGTGCGCTTTGGGGACGCGGAAGGTCCAGGCGCCGCCTTTGGCGTTGCGGGGGTCTTCCCAGATGGGTTTGACATTTTTTTTGAAGAGGCGGTAGGAGTCTCGGAGAGGGAGGGTGGTGAAGGGGGTGTTGTTGAAGACTTGCCAGAAGGACTGTGGGGGGTTAGTGGGGTTGGATTCTTAATTTTTTGGTGTTTACTCTTTGGGGACGTTACCTGAATTGTACTGATACTTGCAATCTCCTTCAATTGATCTTCATAATTATCGTCTGTGCCAGAGGAGTTTGCTGCGGAGCGATCATGCCAAAAGGCCCATTCATGGCGGAGCGGGAGCGGCCGGAAGGTCTTGAGCATATTCATACGGAGCTCCGCTCGTTTCCCAGGGACAGCACCTGCTGCAGCTACTGAGGATGAAGTAGAGGCGGCGTTGCCGTTAACTTGGAGGGAAGGGGTGGAAGTTGTGGTGGCCATTATGGACGGTGATATCTGTGCTGCGCTGATTTTCACGGCTAAGTGCAGATAGTGGCAGCGGTGGGTGGGCGAATGGATGGGTATATGCAGAATATTCGAGTATGGAGCTATTATGCAATCCTACTCGAGATTAGTCCACAGGTAAGTATCCGCAGGTGAACTTGTGTGGTAGTGGTGGAGGTCGAAGCTGGAGCTGGAGCTGTAGTTGCCCTGTAGCTGTAGCTATTTGGCAAACAGGGGTCGTTTCAGAGGCGAAGAAACGAAACGAAAGCAAAGCAAAGCAGCCCGATACGAATAGAATATAAATAGGAATGTAGAAACCCAACAAAAACACGACCAGAGCAAGTGCTGAAGGGGGGTGCAAACAAAGAGCTCAAAAGAATAGAATTATAGCATCAATTTCCGATCCAAGATTCTAGGCGGGGTAACCCAGTAGGAAGGGATTCAACGAAATACTAGAAAATTGAATTATATAAGGTAAAACTGAAGCGTTCAAAGAGGAGCCTTCGTGAATGAACAATGAACAATGACAACCTTGGTGTCTGGTGGGTTAGTCCCCTTCAGAGCTGTGGGACGGTTCCTTTATATAGAGGTACCGATCATCATTCAACTCTTGCAATATAGCAAGAAGCTATAGTTAGAGCAAAGCTGTAAGCAGGCCGGCCTATCCCAGTAAGCCGCCGATTGGGAGCCGCGAGGTAAACATCCAGAGTATTCCAGGAAGATGAACCCAGGAACACGTAACCATCATCCCTGGCGTGCATGGGCAGCCTGCTTCTGGAACTATTTATTGGTTGGAGGTTTGTCTGGTTGGGTGGGGGGGCGGCTGTTTGAAGTGACTGGGGGCTGGTTTCAGATGCTATTTTTGAAACGAACGATAATGACTCGTTGGTTACGCCGCCGCTGAGTCGCAGACATGAAGTGAAGGTGAAGGTGAATATGAAATCAAAAGAGATCATTTCCCTAGTAAATGATATACTATATAACCTCGTGAATTCATCATGTGCATTTCATTTCGATTTTGGGGGGGAAACAAATTGAAGGTCGCAACCCCCCCACAACGACTACCCTATAGATCTTGCATACAGTACAGAAACTTCAAAAAATGAAAAAACCATTAACCATCTACAAACCGAGGAATTATAGATATAAAAAAATAGCCAAGCAATATATATGTATGTATCAAAAGGTCATAAGAGTCCGCTGTAATCATTATCGGCCCGTCACATCTCATCTACACTCCCTACACATAATTTATGAGATTTCCCGGACACGGCACGCCCACCCGCCATGGCCCTGGTCTAGGAGTGGTAAACTACAACAATCACCTGGTCAGTCATCTCTCATCCATATATATGTAGGGTTTTATAATAAAGCCAACTCACCTAGCACCCAAACACCACCCCAACTCATTTTCCCCAATCTTCTTGGCTACCTTCAACTCCCTATCCACCGGCATCTCATACCCCGTATGCAGCAGCGCCACCATGAAGTTCAAATCCAAACAATGCTCCGGCCTATCCCTCAACTCTTCGAGCGCGCCCTCCGTCGCCGCGAACCCTTCCCACGCTTCCCCATCCCCCGCGCATACCTTACCGGTCACATCCTTCAGCTCTCCAATCGAAAAGTCCTCGGGCATCCCAATGGGCACGGTGCGGTCGTAGAAGTAGGAAAAGATGTAGATATCTTCTTGTGCGAATGTGCGCGCGAGAGGAGGCTGGTGGACCCCGTCGAAGGAGCAGGGGGTGACGGAACAAGGTTTATTTTTCTTGAGGATGGTTTCTGCGATGCCGCGGCATTGTGCAGAGGAGCCGATGGAGGGGCCAACCATGGTGACTTCGAGGAGGGTGGGTGGGTCGGTGGTGGCGTAGACGGTGATGTTGACTGCACGGGACATTCCTGGGGCAATGCAGGGGTTGACAATTTTCTTTTGGTCGAAGGCCTCGCCGAGTTCATTCTTTGAGGTGGTGTATACGTGTTGGTGGATTGCCTTCCTTGCCTCCATGAGCCCGTACCCGAGATGGGAGTGTTGATAGAGAATAAAGTGGCGCCCGCCAAAGGTGAGTTCGTATTTATGGTCACCGTCTCGTAGAGTCTCTGGCATGCCTCCGCCGATCGATGGGAAGGTGGGTTCAAAGACAATTTGTGTGGAGGCTCCACCGAGGTCAAAGATTGCTGCGGTGGGGGTCTTATCTACGGTACCGATTTTGCCAGTGAGGTAGTTTGTTGTGATCCATGCGTAGACACCTTCGTCTTTTCCGTCCATGATGGAGACACCATCCCCGGGAACAACAGGGAATGGGTATTTCGTCTCGAGCCGGTGGCGGACTGTGTCGAGGATTTTCTTACTTTTTTCTTGTCCTAGGAGACGAAGACCAGCAGTTGCCTTTACTGCGACGGGGGTGCAGGATTTGAGCGACTCGGGGACATGCTTGACGGCTACGTCCATGAGGACATCTAGGGATTGCGCTGCACCCTCAGCGTCAGAGCCGTAAGAGGAAAGACCGGGCTTGGTAATGTTGAATATCTCTGACTCGAGCTCAGGGGTTTCACCGCAGTTGTTGAACCGGTAGACGTGGATTCTGGAACCGGTAGAGCCAGCGTCGACCATGAGGGCGTATTGGACAATGGGCTTTGAGAAGGAGGAGGATTTCGTGCATTTGGTTGTGCCGGAGTCGGCGTCGAGGGCGGATTGTCCTTGGTTGGGGGTCTTGATGGAGGGTTTATCGTATACGGGGGCTTTGACGGGTGGTGGTGGTGATGGTGGGGGTGGGGGTGATGGTGGCTTGCTACCCGAGAAATCCCCCCCACCGAGATGTGATAGCTTTTCTGCGTGGTCTATATTTGTATATAAATTCATTAGCCCACACATTCCTTAATTGTGCCCCTGCCCACATCCCCCCACGCGCATAGAGAAGAACCCACCCTTAAACACCTGCTCCGCATTTTCCCTACTGCCCGCCGGCACAAAAAACCACAATGCCAAAAAAAACAGCCCCACAATCCCCACCGCCTTCAATAGCCTCGCTCTCCCCGAATTCGTCATATTCGCCCCGTTCGCAGCTCCCCCCGGACTCGAATCTCCCGAAGAGCTATGCCTGTCCGCCTTCTCGTACGGGTCGTCGTGACGAAGGTTCGCAGTGACGCTATCGCTGCGTCCGTATCTCGTTGTGGCCTTGGTGTCTTTCGAGAAGGAGAAGTATGAAAATAAGCTGGGCCGTCGGCGGACCTGCGACATTAAAGAATGAGGAGAGTAAGTACCGCCTACTTAGTGCTCCTGTAATGATTGTATGTATGTATGTACTAGGGTTTTTGGGTGCGAATTGGCTGCTGGAATTTAAGAACACAGAGGAATGAAGGAGCTGATAGCACGGACAGCTGAGTGGGTATTATCTCCTTATCGTGAAAGAGAAACACGAAGGACAGCACATGGGCAGGGGATGGGGATGGGGAGGCAAACCGCAGTTAGACACGGTGTTTCAGCGGCCAGGGTCTTCAAGTTGAAAGGGGTCCACCGCTGCTAGCTGCACTGGGCAAAATAATGCCAGCTCTTTGCATTCACGTGATTTTGGCCGTGGAGCCTCATCCCCAAGAGAAAATATCCGGATGTATGGGAGTAGGATATAAAACTATTGGTGTTTGAAAAAAAAAAAATAAGATAGCGTAGGTAGCTATGTGCCTTGTCTATTCCAAATTCGTGACCAAGCTCGTCATGTATAAAACTCAGCAAAAATCCATCATTCAGGGTAACCGGTATAGCCCCCCCACCTCGCACGAAAGCACCCTCCCAATCTCCTCACACAGCCCCCTAACCTTCAACCTCCTGGCTACCTCACTTCCTCCTTTCTCCTTCACCACCTCCCCTGCGCCCAGCACATCGATAACATCCAACACCTCCGCCCCCTCCGGCACACAATAAATAGCCAACAATCCCGCGACCAACAACGCCTTCAACCCCCCCGCATCCTCTTTCTCCCTTCCCACCGCCTGAAGTATGCCTACAAACAACTCCACCAACTCCCCTTCCTCTAACACCTCCTGATTCTGCGTGCTGCGTTGCTTCTGGATATATGTCGCCAGGTTGAAAGCGAGACTTGACGCGGAGACTCTCATAGCGATGTGCGCTGTATCAAGGAGAGAAGAGATTATGGCCTGGATGAGCATCGATGTGAAAGGCGCAGTGCACAGAACAACGGGCGCGAGTGGGGTAGAAAAGAGATTACAAAGCGCCTGAAGAGTCACTAGGCGAAGAGCATACGGGGCGGGCTCTGCTCCAGCTTCAGGAGCGCTGGATACTAGATGCAGCAGCGTAGAGATAGTCTTGTAGTCACGCTCCTCTGCTATCCAACCGCTGACACGGGTATCGGCAAGCGTTGCGCGGAATATATCAACCACGGGGAATAGAGTTCCTTTGTCCACGGACCTAATAGATTCTTGGATATATGCCACCCACACTGAGAGATCTGGGAGTGGGGCTTCCCGGGAACCCTGGCTTTGGCGCTCTTGGAGGAAATGGATCATGGAGGAAATAGCGGGGGTGTTTGCGATGGCTCCGAGTTTTGTTCGGACTTTGTCCAAGGGAGGGACTTTGGAATATGTTATTGCCGTCATGGGGGTGCTGAATGTAATGGGGAGGTTGTATTTTGTATGTGGATGCGCTATAACAGCTCCAGTAAGAAGGGGCCGTAAACTTAGAAGAGTTGAGGGTAACGAACCTGGATAAGTAATATTCATGAGCACATTGATGTTGGACTCTAACTCACCCCTACCCGCACCTTTCCATTCATCAATCTACGGGATATCAGTCAGCTATTCATCAAAGCCTCGAAATCCAATCCTTTGAAACCCCTACCTTCTCGCCTTTTGAAAACGTCATAAAGGTCGGAGTGGCCGAAAGGCCATATATACTTCCCACATCCCGTGCCTCTCCCACATCCACCTTCACAAAAACTGCTTTCCCATCCAATTCCTTCGCCTTCTGCTCAAACACCGGATAGATAACCCTACACGGGGGGCATGTCGCGGAAGTAAAAATTACCACAGCACTGGTATTCTTCGCCGAATCCATGATCTGCTCTAACTGTGCCATACTCTTGACAACTTTGACTGGGGAGCCAGGGTCTGCTTGTGCTGCCCCATGAGTAGGTGATATATGCATAGCAGGATTCACCGTTGGCGCTGTCGTAATCGGCCGTATTGCCTCTTCAATCTGTGGACGCAGCATCTGCCCAAACGGAGTATTTAGAACTGTTTGGGGGAGTGAGGTGATATGCGCTGGGATATTCCTCCCGGTAAGAAACATGCAAAAATCGTTGGAGAAATTATTACAGTTGTGCTACCCGTGCAATTAGTTTTCATCTTAGAGTGGGTCTGATTTAGCCGTACCATGAACAAGTCATACGCCTCGGGAGAGTATATCGACTTCATACTCTCCAGATATTCCATAATCACGTTGTCTAATAGAGTAGTACTCCCCATAGACATGGTCTCCATGGGCTCTCCATGGTGAGTTTGCCCAGGTACAGAGACTTGAATGCCCTGCCCATAGTAGAACTCGCTGTTGCCAATTACTACCGAGGTATGGTATATGGCATCAAGATATGTTCCTTTAGGCGGGGATATCAATATAAGCTCTACAACCCCGGGTGGAAATGCACGTACCAAGAAGCGATCGAGATAGCTAAAAAGTGCATACATGTAAGCCTCTGAGTAACGCAATTTGAAAGTTACGATTCATGGGTATTGTCACAAGGGTATCGGAACGGGGTTGGGTATACATTTAATGTATGTAAAGACAGATGCAAAAGAGTTGAAAACGGAGTACCAAAGTAAAAGGTGAATCCAAGATATGGTTCATACCTGTCTTGCCATCCCTTATCCCCCACGGAGTTAGCAACAATACCCAAATCCCATTAGCAGAACCACATATTCACCTTGTGATAGATCATAGACATATAAAGTCACCGGCCTCCCAGACCCTCCGAAGTCGGCCATAGCTTTAAATGGGGGGGTTCAATACGGCGTACTAAGTAAGGTATTGTGGTATACGTACGTATGCAATATCAATATCCGTGAAAGCGCGCCTAAATTTACATATATAATTGAGTTGGTTGTCGCCTTATCACGAACAGAGCGTCACATGTGCCCAAAGCCAAGGCCGACAATTCCAGCGCTAATCCAATCCTTGGCATAGACCCAGAATTCCTATATAAACCCTCCTTCCCCCAATCCTTTCCTCTTCTTTTTTTTTTCTCTTCATACTTACCTTGCGCCAAGCTCCTCGCTCCTCAAGGTTGAGCTTCGAACACAAGTTCAGCATTGCACACAGCTGGACTCTTGGGCTCGTGAATGGCTTTCGGGTCACTTCGGGCGCGCAGTTTTTGATTTATAAATTCTTGGTCTTGATTATTTCGAGGTTGAGTATGAAGATTATTTTTTTGTTGCTTGCTGGCCGCTGAGCTGGAGAGTGAGAAAAAACTTGATCTCTATAGACGGAAGCTAAGTAACTGTTTATCCGAACGTTACCCTGAAATAAGCCTTGTTCAAGTATTTGTTTGCCAGCTAGTCTTTTTGTTCTACGGCGGTTTGAGCAAGCAGTCGGATAATCTCAGCCCGAGGGGTATACAACAGAAGTAATTACTGAAGACACATCACGCACATGACCTGAAAGGGTTTGTTTTTGTCTGGCCCGAGAGCAGGTCCCTATCGAGAAGGTTCGTGCAACTAGGCTAAAGACCCACTCTTAAAACTCAGGGATTGCTGAGCTCTGACCAAGATCTTTTGTTTTCTGGCCATGGAGAACGAGGCTATGATTGCGTTTCAAATTGGCAAACGCCAGCGCAAACATCAACATTGACTAACATTGATATCAAGGCCAACAATTGTTATAACAGCTAATTATGACGACAACACGCGGTCTGTACAGGTGAAGGATGTAATTAGCACGGCGACGAGGAACCTGTGGACGACGATGAGGATTTGGAGGGAATTTGTATCTTGGACAATAACCAAGCTATGGTAATATTGCCCAACATTTGTAGGGACTGATAGACGAGGCTGTAATGGTTCCTAACGTCCCATTCATCGACCAAAGACAATAGATCATTGGACTTCTCAACCAGCTGTTTCAAGGACAGCAGCAAATCAGACGGGAGATATGTCGGTATCTAGGTAATAGTCTGATGCCTGTATCACTAACAGCGGTGTACCAACTGAAAGTTGCAATTCTAGTATTACTCGTAGCGATTCCTTGATCGAGCCATTATATAACCTGAACGGACTTCCACCCTCACCGTTACCGCCCTGCCAGGGTCATGTTGCTCTTTTTCGATCTTAAATCAGGACTCACGCACACAACACTAGACATGATAAACCCAGGTCAACCAGTGCAAACCGGTACCCGGCATAATAGTATAGTCACAATAGGTCAGCCACGCTTGCAGTTAACACTTCTATACAGCTGCTGCCTCGGACCGTTCTTCTCCATAGTCTCTACCTGCTCCCCCTCATCCCCTTTTTCTTCAGCTCCCACCTGTCCCATAATACCTTAACACGCTCCTACACTTGCTTCCAGCCCAGGTCGCCCAGTACTAACCCAAACCCCTCCACCTACCCCCACAACCACCTCCATCACGAGGAAAATCACTGGCACCGTCACTGCCATCACCATCTCCAGTACCGATAGCACTGCCATCATGACCAGTATGACCAGTACCTCCAGCCTCGCCACCGTTTCTTTCTCTCCCCCCTTTTCTGAGTTTTCCTCAGGGCCCGTTTCTCGTAAGTTTCAAATCCCATGTATGTCTACGTTTCTCCACTAGCACCTAGGTAACTTCCACTGCAGCTATGCTCTCTCTATCTTCGATGATTTGAAGCAACTGACAGGGTTAGCTTGCCATATGGGAAAAGGCTCGTGATTGTTGGAGTTATGTGCATTTGTGAGAATTTGGTGGTGGGCAGGTGAAGGTTAGAAGGCCTGAGATGAATATTTAGGCGGAGAAAGAGGAAGAGGATGCAAGGCGGCATGAAAGGAAGGATGCCGCCTAGAAATCTAGCCGAAATCAGAAGATTGCTAGGCTAGTATTCTAGCCCGTGCAAATAAAATATCTATTAACCTGGTAATAGGGGATGACGTCAATTTTTTTTTGGGGGGGGAACCTGGGGTGCTGTACTTGTGGTGCTCTACCAACTGGGCTTCCTGGGCGTGGGATGTGGAGTTGCGGGTGTAAGGGATTTATGCCTCTGGTCTATGAGGTAAAGCTCCTCGAGCTCCTTGCCGATACGTTCGACCCGTGTCTGACACCGCATTTTATCTATATTGGTGGGGGAAGCGAAGATTGGTCCTTTAAAAGCTCTTCTTTATATTTGCTCTAGCCATAAGATGAGTGAGATCATCACGGATCTAAATCAGCTTTTAGACCGGCTCCTCCTCCCCATCTACCTCCTCACTTTTATGAAAAGAGAGGCAGCCTCCTCCGAGCGCTAGCGTACCAGCACGAGCGAAGCAGATAACGACACCCCCAGCCACAGAGCGAAATTCACGACAGGCACACAGACCGACCAGTCCCGCCAACTATCCCACCAGAGCACTCCCGAAAGGGCCTCCGGAACAATGCCATGATTGACAGGTGGAAGAGCTCGTGCCAAGCAGACCGGCTACACTTGTCGGGAGGGATATTTCCATGGATGGGGGACCGCCACCCGGGTATAGCCCACTAGCTCGTGTTGCGGGGGTATAGCCTGGTGCGGGTGGCTTATCATACTTCCCCTACGGGTGTACTGAGTTTTTAATTTATTTACAATAAATAGGTTCAGGGGTAAGGAGTTACCCTGAACTAAAGCCGGTTTTTTTCCCCCATACATCTGGGATCGTGGAGAGGATTAAAAGGAGCTGAAAAGCGCAATGGGATTGATTAGAAGTGGCGGGGAATGGTTTTTGCTTTGGATGGTGGTGTTTAGTGGAGTGATAGTCGATGGGAAAGCAGACTTAAACATAAATCAACTAATTCAAACAAGGTAGTATCAATATAACTCAATGCTTCTCCTGTACATACAACCCCGACAATTGATCCCCCTCTACTGCCTCCACTGCCTATTCCACTCATAGCACACCACTGCCGCTGCCGTCTGCACATTCAAACTCCTCGTTTCCCCCCTCTGCTCAATCTCCACACACATATCCACCTCCCCCAATAGTTCCGCGGGTATCCCCTCCCTCTCACTCCCCAGCATTAATACTGCCTTCCTCGGCAACCTCCCCCTCCCCTCTTTCCCCAAAATAACACTCTGATCAGTCTGCTCAATTCCAACAATTGTATACCCCTCACTCCTCTTGTCTCGGAGGAATTGGGGAATTGCGGGGATAGGCACTTCGGTGAAGGGCAGCCAGTGCTGGCTAGAGACGGAGACGGAGAGGAAGGCTGGTGATGTGGTGGAGGTGAGGGAGGAGAGGCAGAGGGTTGTGGCACCGAAGATTTCGGAAACGCGGGAGAGGCCGCCGAGGTTGGTGGGGTTGGTGATGAGGGAGGCCAGGAGGAGGAGAGAAGGGGAGTCGGAAGTGAGGAATTTGGGGGTGGTGAGCCTGGG
>Ga0307511_10007181_pt1 | contig 11227 bp, 9 predicted proteins | sample 13_EM_MG_FD_200266 | JGI IMG/M metagenome (GOLD analysis project Ga0307511, IMG submission 200266) | Populus trichocarpa ectomycorrhiza microbial communities from riparian zone in the Pacific Northwest, United States - 13_EM | ecosystem: Host-associated > Plants > Roots > Unclassified | place...
CTAAGTATCTCTGTCTTCCTTTGCTTTTTTTTTTTATCCTTTGAATGGGTTGTGATAATCCTTGGTTGCATGATGGTTCTGTTTCACTTTAAGGGGATTTATGACTTCTTAATTTTCTTAAGAAACTCCTTTAAAACATCTCTTCTTTTCAAGCATTATAATTTTATCAACTATATGTTTGTCTGTGTGGACATATATTTGTGTCTATGAGCAGACATTTGCAACCTTTTCACCTTTTATTTCAGGTGGACCTCTGAATTTATATAATGACCAGAATATGTGCTTGCATTTTGGAATGACTATTGATGGAGTTACAGACCAATGCATTCATCCTGAAGGCTTTGCTAGTTTCCTTGGCTTGCTTGAATCAATTCCTTTTCATGATGTTGGTTCAAATTATGGATCAACTGAGCATGCAATGCCTGACTTAAGGTGTGCATCTTTCTTTATTTTTTAATGACTTTTAGCCTGGGAACCCATCAATATTGAAGTTTTTGCCTGTGTGCAACACGAGGTAGAGTTGAAGAGCAATTCCATATATGGTCAGCTGAGCTCTTATTGGTTCATTAGCATTCAATTAGACTGTTGAAAATGATTCCTAATTGGATGCAATGAAAGCAATTTTCTGGAGCACATGCCTGGCTAGGCACCCAATTTGGGGAGATGGGAAATTGGTTAGCTCCTGTTATAACCAAGATTACATCATTGTAACCTGCTGGTGTGCTGAATTGCTAGTCACTTTTATTCTTGTAGCACTCAACTCAGATGGGATCAAATCAGACCATGTCTGATATGATGTCATGTGAAAGATATCAAGAGAATTTGAGAAACCTCTTCATTAAGCTTGTAGTTGTTGCTATATCGACTTCTTATCACCATCTTACATTTAAACAATATTCTATGGCCTGTTTTCTTTTGAAACAAACCACTAAGACAATTGTAGCTCTTGGTTGTTAGGTATGTGCTAAAGAAAAGGTTTGGTCGTGGATCGTATGGTGAAGTATGGCTGGCTTTTTATTGGAATTGTCATCAAGATCATAATGCTTCAAGTTGGAGTAAAAGGAATGGACATTCCTCGTTTGATGCTAGTTTAAATTCAACTAAAAGAAATTCCAGTTGTGGCAGTGCTAATGATTGTAGTTCTGGTTCTCCTGATGGTGACTTGTTTGTTTTGAAACGAATCATGGTAATTGGGTTGCTCTTTGATCCCATTTTGTTGCTCTTTTGCTTGAACAAGGCTTCCGCGCTAAATGTAGTAGATATCTATGTTTTTATCACTCTCCTCTCCTCTGTTTTACATGTTAAATTAATTTGCACGCATCTTTCTTATTTTGTAGCATGTGCTGTTTATATAAAAATCAAACACTGAACCTTAAGATATCCTAAATATTTGTTGAAACTACAGTATGTGTTCAATTATTGAGCGGTCTGCCCCCTGATGGAGCAATTTCTGGACCTTGTTGGCAGTTGTGACATCCTGACTCTTTAGAGTTTTTTTTGCTAACCTTGTCTAGGAGGATTAGGCTCCACTTAGAAATTTTTGCAATCTCTAGTCTTGCAATGGTTATGGAAAGTTGATCTATCAAAGTATGACTTAAATCATTTTCTGTTAATTTTTATGCTGGTGTTCCATTAGGTCTTTCAATACGCAAACAAAGGTCAGAAAAAAACCATTTGATCCCCTCTTTTATTTTAAGCAGCTTTGAAGTGGTTTGAAAGGACTTAATGTATTTATTGATCATTCTCTGTTAATGTTCATGCTGGTGTTTTTGAGGTTGAAGTTCTTTAAAAGAGATGATTACTGTAAACAGGTGGAGAGAGGAGCTGCTGTTTACTTGAGTGGTCTGCGGGAAAAATACTTTGGTGACGTATTCTTAAATGCATCCAGGTGTCTTGGAGACTTACAGTCAGATGGGATCAAAACCTCTTTATTTGAAGAAATGCGATCAGATTATGACCTGCTAGAAACTAATGAATCAGTGTATGGATTAGGAAGCGGATGGAGTTTTGAAAATATGTTCCCGAACAAATTTAGAACCATGAGAGCTTCCTTTGAAGAAGGTTTGAGTCATATAGCAAGATATGTAGAATCTTTTGAATCTCGATCTAATGAGATCTGGCTTGTATTTCATCATGAAGGCGTGTCTTTGTCAAAGCTTATTTATACTGTGGAAGAGTTTGAAAATGTCTCTGACAGAGAAAAGGTTGAAGAAGTAAAACGGATTGAGGTATTGCAGCCATCAAAATGGTGGCATTGGTTGAAGACAACAAAAGCAGGGAAAGAGGAAATGCGCAACCTTATATGGCAATTGGTATGTCTGCTTTACAAATTTGACATTGAATCTTATGAGTTCTGATTTTCTGTTAACTCAGCCTTTGGTTTCTTTAATGTTCATATGCAATCTTGCAATGGTTGGCTTAGGAGTCGCATGCTGTGTTGTTTGTTTGTTTAACTTTAGTGTTTACACAAGAGATGACACAACTCTTTAAGTCTAAAGCATGTGAATTTTTTATTAAAATTACCAACCCTCTTCCCTGGTGAAGTGTCCAATGAATTTTTTGTTATCAGGACAGCTAAATGAGTTCAATAAGAATGAGTTTCTGCTGTTAATTTTTCTTTTAAATGCGTTCAATAAGTGTTTTTAGGTTTTATGGTGCAGCAAAGGTTTATCCATCAGTAAATACTGACCATATCCTTGAGTTTATCATGAATCAGTGAATACTGCTCATACTGAAGTATTTTAAACTAACATGTTTCAGATCTTTTTCTTGTAATAAGTTTTGTCTTACCTCTGTTCCTTTTGAAGAAGCTTTTAGAAACTTTTTTACTTTTTATTCATGAATTTAACACCTTTTTAATTTGTGTTACTATTTTGTTAACTTTACTGTCGTTCCTGGTTGTTACACTCTGAGTGATGTTTGACGTACATTGTATTTTGTTTTCTCAGTTGATAGCACTCAAGTCCTGTCATGACCGCAACATCACCCACAGAGATATCAAACCTGGTGAGAGCACTAGTCATCTGTCAGAGCTGATTATCATGCAATATGAGTTCGGAAATAAAATATGTTTAAAAATTACAGATTTGTAAATAATGCCTCAAAAACTATGGTGCATGTGAAATTGTTAAGCATTCAAGGGAAATGACCTAACATGTAGTTTCTATTCCCCTCACTTAAAGTTTATTTCTTTATTTTTGAATGCCCCAAAATCTGTCCATCATCAAAAGAAAAAAAATCTCTTTAATGGTTTCCCCCCATAATATCCCCCCAAAGAGAGCGGAACATGTCAGAAGGTCTTTTAAATTGAAATTTCCAACAAGTATGAAAGGTAAAACCAAGAAGTTAACGAAAAAGCAAATATAATGGGATGGAATTTTTTGTCTCACTTTCTGTGCATTTGATAAAGGACTATTGCCAAGGGGTGCCATCAAATTTCGCCAGTCTGAGGTGCAAATTTTGCCATCATATTGGTTTATAATCCAACTCCCTATCAGTATCATGTGTATTGTGCACATTCCTCTATCTGCTTTTTCACTTCTTCTTTATTGGGGATGACACCACCTTTCTTCGGTCATTATGCTTCTTTTGTCTGACTGTGCTTTTATGATACCAAATGTTGAAAATTAGTTGCTGAAGATGCTTCATGTTTCTCATTCGTAGAGAACATGGTGGTATGCTTAGAAGATCAGCACACTGGGAGATGCTTGAAAGGAGGTCCAAGTGGAGATAAGAACTATACCGTTAAAATGTAAAATAGTATAGATTACAGCAATTTCATTTAATTTGCCAAGCTATTACTATGAAGTTATTAAGTTTTGTAAGCTTCCTGTCATTTGTTGGTAACCAAAATATGAACTGAGAATTGTCACAAGTGCATGGAAGTTCTTGTGTTCTTGTTATCAGTTATAACTGGGTTATTCATGCCTCTTTTTTGTTTGGTACATATTGTTCATCCCTCTTTTTTCCATCTGGTCTAGGCGGATTATTGATTTTGGTAGTGCAATGGATGAATTCACTCTGAAGCATCTATATGGGTCAACCGGACCTTCTAGGTATCTCCTTTTACTTTGGGAGCCTCTTATGTGCCATATCTATGTTGCAGCACCTAATTAAGTGTTGATGATGGGTCTCTATTTTCTACTAATCAGGGCTGAACAAACTTCTGAGTATTCTCCTCCAGAAGCTTTTCTTAATGCTAGTTGGTATCATGGGCCAACAAGCACAAATTTAAAGTATGCTGCCTTTCTACTTAATGATTTTGAGTGCTAGCCTTTTTGGTTGATTTTCTTAATTACTCTTTTTTTTCCTTTCTCTCCCTGAGTATTCATCTGAATTTTTTATAGATGAATGCTACCATTTTATCTGTAGAATTAATTATAGTTGCCAATAACTTCTTGTTTGACAGGTATGATATGTGGAGTGTTGGTGTCGTGATGCTAGAGTTGATATTAGGAACACCAAATGTTTTTCAGATTAGTGCTCGCACTCAAGCTCTTTTAGATCCACATATTGTTGGTTGGAACGAAGACTTGAAGGAACTCGCGTACAAGTGAGTATTATCCTATGTGCTTTTATGATATGATATTGAATCCTGCAATTCTCATATCTCAGGGAGCTGAATTTTGAATGATTCTCTTTGAAACATTACCTTTGACAAAAGCCCTTAGAAATTCATGAATTGGAAGTCTGAAATGTTGTGTTGTAGTGTCTGAGGTTGAATTTGCTCTAATTTATCGCCCTCTGGTTTACATTTCATAATCAACCTTATTTGATTCTCCACAGAAATTCTAGGATCACATATAATGCTTTTTGCTCTTCTCCTAGAGTCCTACTTAGCCTTGTTAAAATTAGGAAAAAAGTCTATTCTTCTTTTGCATAGAAGTGCTAGTCTGGAGTGCTTGGTGTAACCTTTATTGGAAGTTGGAACCAGGAAAGAACTATACCTTCTCTAATGAAACCAGGAAGGTTTTACTGCTGTGTCCAGTTTAGCTGGTGCAACAAGATTATTACTGGTAATCTCAATGTGTCAACAGATGACCCTTTTCTATTCTTTCTAGTGCACGTCTGATGTTTCTGCTGTTCTTGCAAAAGAGAAATTAGAAAGCAGTTAGCTTTTTTGTGTTGTAGATAGCAGTACAAGTTTAATTGTTTACCCATTCCTATCAGTAAATTATAAGGTCTAGAGTTACAAAACTTTCAAAGTGTGATGGATTCCAAATTGACTTTTGATTTTAGAAAGGAAACATGTGTGGATAAACTTTTGACATTGATATCTGTGGTTATTTTATGGTGACAGACTTAGGTCATTCATGGAATTATGTATCTTAATCCCAGGGAGTTCCTCAAAGCATCATCGCTCAACGGGTCAGGTCAGTTTCCATCCTTTATTGCTGAATGTTCTCCTAATTTGATTTCTGTGATGAACATGCTGTTGGGCATCATCTTTATGGAACTCTCATGCCTACATTAACTCCTGTGAGATATGCAGTAGAAATGGATGTCAGCATCTGCAATGTTAAATTAACTTTTTTATACTGGCTACCTTCCCAACATCTGATATAATGAATTCAAATTTGTTGGCTTTGGGAAATCAAGGTGAAGCTCAGTGAGCCAGATAGAGGCCTTAATAGTATTTTCTTAGTGACTGCTGACCTTATGTTATGATGGTGGCCTCAAGCTCTGCTTTTGAGCTCGGCACAGATGGATATGGGACAATCAGCCCATTTTATAGCCGCTGACCAAAAATAAATTTTGTGATGAAGATATGTGCTAACGTTTTAGCTGAAATATCATGAACGCAAATATGGCCTGATGACCTTAGGTCTTGATTTGACTTGGCATGTGCAAACTGATATGATTTGGTGATGAAATGTATAAAGGTCATGATCAGACTAATCAGGAAGGTGAAATGAATAGTTTGTCAAGCATTGATTAGATAAAGAAATTCAATAATTTAGGTCCATGGCATAATAACATTTGAAATCAAATGGTCCACCATTAATATAAAGTAACTTGTTTTTTATTGCTATCATCGTCATCACATGGGAAAAGAGTCACTGCATTTGGCTATGAAGGGTTTATTGTAATCCACCCCACCTTCCATATAAGCTCCATCCCCACCAGAAAAAGTGAGGAGAATGCAGCAATTTGCAAATGAGATTGATTCTTGTCACATTTCCAATTTATCTTACACCAACAGTTTTATGATTTTTTATTCATAGCATACTATGATTTTGTTAATAAATTACACGTCATGCATGCACTGAAAAGTTTTCTTTTGGTATTCAGGTTGGAGATTCACCTGCTTCCTGGAAATGCTCTGAAGAGTTCTTCTCCAATCAAATAAAGAATAGGGATCCTCTGAAAATAGGGTCAGTTCTGATTCCATGCACTTGCCATCTTGATTAAACTACATAATTACTATATAGTCCTTTTTTATGTCTTTTACTTGTAGAGTCTTGCAATATGTGCAGGTTTCCTAATGTTTGGGCTTTGCGATTGGTGCGCCAACTGTTACTTTGGGATCCAGTAAGTTCACAAAGCAGTCAAATTTAGTACTTTTTAACTGCAATGGGTGTGATGACAATTTAGTATATAAGAGAAACCCCCCCCCCCCCTCCCAAGTGGTTTGGGGTGGGGTTAGTATTTCCACCACCTGCAAGGCAATTAATTAACGGAAAATGCTGTTTATAAAATGCACAAGTCAAAATGTAGTATCTGGTTTCAATTTTAGAAATACTGCTTTCCATATTCTGAGTATCAAAGCCCATATCGTGCTCTTACTCATTTGATACCTCCACCGATACATGCTCTCTGAGAATTCCATTGATGTTATCGGATTTTACATGAAATATGTCAGTTTTTGGAGTGGAGGCACATATAGGAGTAATATAATTCCACATGCAAATTTAATCAGTCAGATGGCTTATGGGTAATTTTAACATCTTGTGCTAATTTGCTGCCAAGCCACGGAGATTATACTCCAAAAAATATAGGAGTATCAAAGCTTTGTAGGCTGCTAGAGCTTTTTAGTAGTTTTAGTACGCATTTTTAGGTCTTGAGATGACACAATCCTTGAGATGCAAATCATATAAAGTTGAATGTAAGCCGGGTACTAAATGCTTGTAAATGCAGGAGGATCGATTAAGTGTTGATGATGCTTTGCAGCATCCTTATTTCCAACCTCCTCCCAAGAGATGAGTTGATAGGAACTTTGCAAGTGCTAAGTGCTTAGTTTTTGGGTTCTGGGTCCTCCGGAAGGTACATACAATGGTTTGAAAACCCGACATGCAGGGCGCTTCAACGATCTTCAATACATATTATTTTTCCTTTTCAGCTGCAGGTCTCCTCGTAACCTTATCATCACCTAAAGGGAGATTTGCAGGATTGGAAAGGGAAGGCGTTGCATGGGCCGGTGGTTCCTCGTTGCTTGTAGATTGAAATGCTGAACCAAAGCACAAAAATCTCTAACTTGTCAAGCACCTTGCAGCGGATGCTGCTTAATGCCAACTTTGGATGAAATCACTTCATTGATAACCACCTCTTTCAGCATCCAATCGGTCTCTACTGCTGTACATGTTCCATAAACTGTATCATAACCTAATACAGGCGCATTTTGATCCAAAATGATTGTATGTGGTTAATCTCGACGATTAGTACCAATTCCATGTTTAATCATTCTTGTGAGTAGAAGCTACTCCATGGGGAATGTGTATCTAACATCCCTCAATACATATCTGAATTTTGACGGCCTTTTCCTTAGGAAATCGTTAATGTATTGTATTGCCAAGTTTCTGCCAACACCGATTTGCTGTTTATTATAGATTGGTGGAACCAGCCAGCCAGGACCGAATTTTTTATATTTTTTTATGAAGATGCAGCCACCGCCACTGCCTATGGGTTTTTAGATTATGATCCATGCCTGCGGGGAAGTTAACAGAAGAGCAATTATCATGGTACATCATTAACTGTACATGATCAGTACGAAATGGTAAACGGGAAAAAAAAAGGGGACCAAAGGTCTTTCATTCTAAAGTTTGATACAAGCATCGTTAACATGCCAAAATGCTCTCAAATGGCGGAGGAAAACATGCCCAAGAAAGCATTCAAATAGACTCTCTAGAACTACACATCTATCTACCCACAGGTTCTTGTCGAATACAGTTTCAGAACTGTATTTCTCCCAGTACCTTATCTCGCAAAATTCTGTGCAACCACCTCTTCAACCCAAGTGATCAGTGTTTTCTCTTTGTCGAGTCATAAAAGCTCTCTATCACAAAGGAACTACAATAGCAGACAAGTTATCATGACTCCCTTTCTCATATGCAATTGTTATTATACACTCTGCCAGCGATTCAGAAAACATGCATGAAAGTGGAAGCTTTGATTCTTCTCTCCTTTCAGGAATTAAATTCCATTCAAATATCAGCTCAGCTACATCTTGTGGTTTCAAGCTCTCAAATATACCATCAGATGCTACCACCAAGTACCTATCATTTGCAGTTAAAACTCTCCAACCTGTAAACTCAGGCTCGGCTATAACACCAAACCTTCAACACCAAAGTAGGAGCATTCTGAATTAGAAGAGATCCGATCTCGTTTTTTAAAGAGAAACTTGAAGAACAAAGCAAATGATGGATAAGCTTGATTTACAATCTTAACCAAGTTCGAAATTCACCTTTTTAAGGCTACATCACCAATGGACCGAGACATTGCAAGCACTCCATTCACTCTAGGCACACCCCATACAATAACAGAACCACCAGCTGTTTTAATTCTTGCCTTCTCATCTTCCCTCTCTGGGTGATGATCATATGTCAGTTCTGTAGCTGAAAGATTTACTCTTGAATCACCTGTGTAATTACATTTGAACATCAAGCCAGTCATGTCACTTGTTAATTACACCAAGAAATAATGTAAACCCAGGTGCTGGAAATTTGCAAAAAACCCACAGACCAGATGGGATTTTCTCTGACATGAGAAGAGCCTTAGAATCACCAACATTGGCAACTAAAATCTGCCCATCATACAAAAGAACCACATTGGCAGTAGAGCCTGAGAAATAGCCATTTTTAATAGCCTCCTGGAGAGAAAAACCATGTAAACAATTAGTCTCAAACCAAAACCATAATCAAAGAAAGCAGCTAAATTATAATCGCTTTCTTGCCTGAGTAAACTTAAGATCAATGTCAAAAATTGTCTTCAACAATGATTCTCTTAAAACCCCCAATTTATTGGCTTTATAATCACTCAAAGGCATCTCTCCTTTGTATATTCCCATTAGCTTATACGACAGAAACACAAGGTGCACCTTAAAGTAATCAAACAAAAGTTTTGACCCCATCTCACTCGCTTCTTTACCACCATGCCCATCAAAAACTGCTACCATACCAACTGTATCCTCTTCAAAATCAAGAAGAGAGTTGTTCTTTAGCAGGGGTAGTTTCATATCAAGATTGCACACTACACGGTCTTCTTGATACTCCCTGCGTCCTTGGAGTGTGGCGAACTGGCAGTTCTTGATATTCTGATTTTTAAGAGACCCATTAGAGAGAACCCATCGTGGACACTCTTGAGACTCATAAACTGCAGGGGCACCACCATTATCGTAATCTATCATACATGACACTGATAACCCATGAGAAGATTGAATGGATTTGATGAAAAGAAGTACAAATGGTATTGAAAAAGATGTAATCTTGAATCTGCCCATTAATCCAAGTTTGGTGAAAGTTCTGCAGAAACCTAAAATTTTCTTATAAGACATGTGATGAGCCCTAGATTTTATAGTAGCAAAAAAAATTAAAATTGCAGGCTAGGAAGTGCTGAGATGGGCAAGTTTTGACGTCACCGAGTTAATGCCCCGGTTAGACTTAGGGATGACCACGCATACCTGGAATTTCTATTGTATTTATGCACCATCCATTATAAATAATATAAGAAAATTAAATATTTATATTTTATTTATCAAATTTTAAATATTTATATAATTTTATTATATGAGTTTCATATATATTATTTATTATTTATTGAATAAAATGACTCTAAAAAATCTTATTGTTTTGCATATTTGGGTAATGTTTGGTTCCTGTCTTATGATTGAAAAGACAAAGACATGAGATAAAATAAAAAAAACAAAAATAAATTTGTGTTTAATAATAATGTATAAAACAAAGTGATTGTTTCTATATTTTATATAATTATAATAGACAAGACATGATAAAATATATAAAAAAATTATTTTACCTTTAATATGTATTGTTATCAAACTTATATATTTGAAAAAATAATTAGATATTTTTTTGTACTTTAGGTTATAATGAATATTGAAATTAATAATATTATAATAACTCTAGTTACAAAATCAGGATCGACCTGACGGATTGATTCAAAATCAGATCGATCCGGGGCCTAGACTGTTCTGAGTTTTTTTAAAAATAGAGAAATGATTGACTTGATTTAATCCAGTCAAAAACCCAGGTTAATCGGGGATAAAACACGGGTCAGCCCTATTGACTTTTTTTAAAAAATATTTGGTCAAAACAAGGTTGTTTTAATTATTTCTTAAAAAAAATAAAGTCAACAAAGTTGACTCTCTCAACTCGTGACTTTAATCTTTACTTGAGTTTAAAATCATAATCATGTTGGATTTTAAAATTATAATAATAACAATTTTTATCTTTATATTGATATGGGTTAACCCGAGTTGATCCTCTTGATTTGTGACTTAGGTCTTGTCTCAAGTTACTCCTAAATCAAGTTTTAAAAATATAATAATAACCACTTTTATTTTTATGTTAACTTGGATTGACCCTCCTGACATGTAAGTTGAGCCTTGTTCCAGGTCAATCCTCAAATCGGGTTTTTAAATTATGATAATAACCAATTTTATTCTTACGCTAACTCGGGTCAACCCGACCCGTGATCCGGGCCTTAATTGGTGACAAGCTTTTCCCAGGATCAACCTCCTGAGTTGAGTTTTAAAATTATGATAATAATCATTTTTATTTTTATATGTCTTAGTTAAATAATTTTGGACTTAAGAATCTTTTACAATGATATTTTAAAAATAAAAAGTAATAAATATTATCTCTGAAGAAATATCATTTTTATTTTTATATCTCATGTTTTTTAAGTACAAAACTTTACTAAAAAATTATTTCATAAATAAATTTATTTTAATGTCTGTCTTTCCAATTAAATATATTTTTATTTTTATTTTTAT
>Ga0307511_10007182_pt1 | contig 11223 bp, 12 predicted proteins | sample 13_EM_MG_FD_200266 | JGI IMG/M metagenome (GOLD analysis project Ga0307511, IMG submission 200266) | Populus trichocarpa ectomycorrhiza microbial communities from riparian zone in the Pacific Northwest, United States - 13_EM | ecosystem: Host-associated > Plants > Roots > Unclassified | place...
TTGTGGTTTCTCACGGAGAGCCGGGTCGATGTTTGTGTCCTCGTCCAGTTCGATATCTGGAAGGAAAAGCGGAAGACCTTGACCGGCGCCCATCCCTGCCCCAAACAATAGTGGATCGAAGCTTTTTGAGACCTGCTTGATGGATTCTTCCATCTCTGCCTCCACATCCTGCGTCTCGTCGTCATCGTTGTCCTCTTCTCTATCCCTCTCTCGTTTCCGTTTCTTCCCTCTCGACTTCTTCTGCTGCTCTCTTTCCTCTTTCTCGTTCCCTTTCGTGAACGCAGGAGGGTCCTGTTCTTCCTCTAACCAAACCCTCCGGAAGTCAGCAAGGGTGAGTTTTCCGCTAGGAGTCCTTCTGAACTCGTCGAGCCGTTTCCTGAGTGTGGTATCCGCGATCTTGACAACTTGGACGATTTCTTCGACGGAACGTCGGAAGTTGTTCATGCGCGCGGCCAAGAGCAGACAGGCGCCGCATATCCCAGCGGGGCGTCGGCCTTGAACCATCCAATCCCGGTTGAATCGGGAGACGAGACGCGTAGCGTCGGCAGCGACTAGTTGGGTTTCATCGCCGAACTCGAGGAGTGCAGCGTAGCGGTTGATGAACCAGGAAGGGTCGGAGAAAGGGATGCGGAGGTTGAGGGTTTGGATCAGTTGGAGATATGTATGACCAAGCTCGAAAACATTAACCTATGCGGTGATTAGGGACAATTTGTAGATATTGAAAGGGGGACCTACCTGCAGGATGTCTGCGAAATCTATTAACATGAACCGGTTCTGGGTAGTTTGTTGTCTGCAGGCGACATAGAGGCAAACTCCAACCACGAGCGTGCTTTTCCTTCCTTTGGTGAATTTGTGCTCGACGGCGAGGGTATATGTCCGAACTGCGGCTGTCGCTACAGCTTCCGAGATGCGCATGGCGACTGCAACGGTCTGAATCTTGCGTGAGGCTGCGCATATATCAGCAGTGCGTTTCATGTGAAAGATCGACAGCACACGCACCATTCGCTATCGTCTGTTCTCTCGATTCACCGCCTCGACGATTACCCCACGGCCCTCCCAACCTAGCACGGGCTATGCAATCGAGATCAATGCCACAAACTGAGACAGGGACACGAGACGTTTACGGACTGGCGCCTTGAGCTACATATGAGCCCTGGACCATCGCCGCGCCGGTGGAAGTCTCCCCAAATGAGATTTCATTGACTATGGTGTTTTCCTCGACAACGGTTCCGCAACTTGTACAATAACCGTTGCCTGCCGCGATATCGTACTCGATATCGGTCTCACCACAATTAAAGCAGACCATCTAACGGGTAAGCACAGTCAGAAATGCGCCAAGAGTGCTGGTAGAGTGACCGTCGACCTACCTTGGCTGGCAATAAATTAGGGGCCCCGCTGGAGTGGCTGGATCGCTCGGGTCCAGACGCGGTACAGGGCGACGGAAGCGGAAGAAGAGGTCGTGACAATCGAGTCACGTCACGTTCAGGTCTCATCGATGAATCCGATCGTCGTCAGGTTCAGGCCCCGTTCGAGCGCGACAGAATGGTCAACTTATTTCAATTCAAGCGGTGATATGGGGTAAACCCTGGTGCGCCCAAGAAGAGTTCTACCGTCACCATTAGCAGGAATATGCAAGTGCCAGGTCAGGCAGCAGATTTCGAAACCGGATATCAACGCTGACATTCAAAATACCCTGCAGAATTAGTGGAGCACCTTTTCACCCAGTGCGCGCGGGTCGGTCGCCTGATGCCAAGATCAAGGCGTTCCCATTAACCCGTCGCTAACGGATTTTAATGACAGAAGCCATTGAGTTTCGTCTTCGAATCCACACGTGGGGAGGCGTAAGGGGAACACGAGGACCTCCGCGCTCTGACGCGCTCAGTAGTCAGGAGTACAAATGTACTCGTACTGCTTCTACTCCCTCTCTCCTTCGTCCAATATCGTCTCACCCCGCCATCACCTGAAATCATGGTCAAGTTTAATATCCTTGCCGGCGGGAACTTCGCCTTCATCGCTTCCTACCTATTCAATAGCGTCGACAAAACCTTGACGCTGGTCCGCCAGAACCCAACGGGGCCAAACCCCGCCTGGGTCGAGAGGTCGGTTTTGAACCCCTCAATCCTCTAGTGAGTGGCACGGTTTCTGCAACATCGCGTAATGTTATTTACCGTGCGATTTGGGCCCCTAGTGCTCTTAACGAGCTCGAAGATGGCGCCATGCAATCTTTCACTTTATATGAGAACGGTACCTTGAGCGACGCCCTTTCTACCACCAAGACCGGCGGGAGCACTCCAGTTCATGTTTTCTCCTCGCCGTCAGGAGTGGTAACTGCCATGAACGTAAGCCATCTGGGGTTCGACACCGTAATCCATGACCTAATTGATCACCTGTGGATCAGTTCTTTGGAGGGAATGGCGTCATCGCGCGCACGAAAAACAATGGGGCTGAGTTCGGAGACTCGATCTTCATCACCTTCCCACCTATTGGCACCAGCGGTGTCGCACACCCTCACCAGACTCTCCAGTTCGGCAAAGAGTTGTTCGTTCCAGACCTCGTATGTCTAGTGTAACCCTGAACCTATTTAGAGGGCTCAACGTTTTCAATTTTCAGGGTGGTGATACGGTTTGGAGGCTCACCCCCAACGATGACGGCTTTTTCTCGATCGCGGGACAGATCTCACAACCTACTGGGAGCGGCCCACGCCACTCCGTAATTCATGACGACATTCTGGTCACCCTCCACGAAACCGCAAACACGATCACCACGCAACGTATACCACCGCTAGGCCAGAACAGCTCCGGTATCATTTCCAGTCTTTCCGTCGTTCCGGAGGATCAAGTTGGGTTGGAAGGAGCCGTCTTTGCTGCTGCGGAGCTCTTAATCCCTAAACCAAACAACGCCTTCCCCACCACCCTCGCCTACGCCTCGAATCGCAACAATGGTGAAAGCGACCCGGATCCAAGGGGAGACTCGATCGCAGTCTTTACCCTTTGCGCGGACGGGAAACTTGAGCTCGTCAACCAATTCTACACAGGGCTAGTACAAGTCCGAGGGATGCAATTTGGTGGGCCAGACAACAAGTTCCTGGTTGCAGGTGGTGTTGCCGGCGACGGCGGCGTCGTGGTCTTCGAGAGGGTTGGGAATGGGGCCGACTTCGTGCAGGTTGCCAGCAACAGGGAAGTTCTGGGCCCCAGAACCTTCGTCTGGGCATAGTAGTGTCCGGCTGGTCCCCCTGACCTCCGCTGTATCATAGGTTCAATCGATTGGTGACCTCCAAAACCCCATTTGCCCACCCCGCCCGTCTGAATACATGGAGTTCTGCAAACTTTGGCTACTATGCGCGAGTACTCTCGATTCCCGGACCATGATAACGGGTCACGGCTTGTATACATTAAGGTTTCAACTCCATATCCGGCGGTTTGGGGACAATTGTCTCCACCACCTAACGACGGGTTCAGTCAGATCCCTCCAGGCTGCTAACTGGTGATACTTTGCCTCATTTTTTATGACAGAATTGTTGAATCAGGTGTTTCTGCCATATCCCATAGGAACTTCACCCACCACACAGATCTAATGAGAGTGACAATGCCCATGGGAAGTCAATGAACTGTACTAAGCGACGCCTGCGGGTAGGCGTTATTGGTTGGTTGAGGGGACTGTAGTCTCTAACAATCGCAACTGTCCTCGGATGAATGACCTGTGAAGACTTTATCAACTACAAAACTGGAAGGCCATTATGTCATAGATTATTTGTGAAGGTTTTGATATCAATAAATGGGTGAGGGGTGTATATATAAAATACAAAAAGAAATTACTGTTAGTTATCCCCCTCACTTCTCCTGACCTTCACAGCATTGGCTTTTCTGTCATCATTTTTTGAGCATTGCCACTAAAACATGATGACAGCAGTGGACTGACTCCCAAGGTGCAGGGTAATTACATTATGGGGGTGGTCCAAATGATAAGAGCATGCCCTCCACCTGGTGGGTATCCACAACTTGTGTTTTCCTTCAAGGCTCTTCAGCCACCCATCTTGGGGTCTGTGGTGTAGAGCTTTCCAGTTACCCCCAAAGCCCTGCCCCAGGAGGTGGCCCTGCTGCACAGCCCAAATGCTGTCACCCCTGTTCGCCATTCTATTACCAAAAACACCATCCACTACACCCCCTTCTGTGAGTGGCCAAGCTATTGTTTCTCCTGTACCCTTCACCAAGAGAGAATTGCCAATAAGGGTCAATGTCAATATCTCTGTACCTGTCTCAATGAGTTGGGAAGTAGTTTTTGAAAGGAGATTGGTTATGGTGACAATGCTTCCCCCCTTGTGTGCAGTTACAATACAAGAATCATGGTAAGAACATATGGCCAGCTGGTGATGGCAGGTGGCCAGGGAGACAGGGGGACTATCCAAATGCCATACTCGGAGAAGTCCTGCACAATGGCCCATAATTGATGACAAGGTGGGTGAGAATTGGAGAGGTAGGGTTGTGGTACTGGGGTGGAAATTTCCAAGAGATGGAAACACCCTCCATGGGATATAATGATTAGGAGTGTACCTCCACACATGAACACTGTACCCCTGTGAGTATGCTGCAAAGAGACTCCCATCAGGAGAGAAAGAGTGTGCTCCCTTATGGAAGTTGCCTGTTTCCTCTAACAAGTGCTCTGAGTTCTGGATATCCAGGAGGAGAAGCAAGTCAGGAGTTGAAATAGAAACACAGGAAGTAGTTGGGGAGAATGAACTGATGTGGGCATGCTGCAACTTGATATTGAACGATTTGATTTTGGTAAGAATGGTCCCAACCTCAAAGATGTTGATTGTGTCATGCATGTCAAGTGCCCTGGTGGATAGATACTCCCCCTTGTCTATGATATTGGTGGGTACAGACACTTCCACTTCCATGATTTGAAAGGATGTGTTGTCTGCCCAGAGGTGTGGTTTATTGGTTGCCCAGAGTGTGCCAGGGGAGGATGTTGTGCCTGAGATAATGTCAAATGTTTGCACAGTCCAGGCATAAGCTGTCCTGAGAATGGTACCAATTTTCCTTCCATCTAATGACCACACCAATGAGGTGTTGGAGGTATTGACACCATTGTGTTCAATTTCTTTGACCACTCCACCTGTCTGAATATCCCAGACTATAACAGCAGTATTGTTGAGACAGGCAAGTGAACATCCATCTGGTGAATAGGCAAGGCCGCACAATGGGTACCATTGGTAAGGGGAGTACCCAGCAGGCTGTAGGATAGAGAGTAGTCCAAAGGTGAGTGGATCCCGGATCCCTACTATTGATCCTTGATCTTGTGTAGCAATAAACTGGCCACATGGGGACCATGCATAATTAACCTGCTCATAATCCTGGTTAGGGATGCCTATGCTCTGGTCCCATGAATCTGGGATTCCAGCCACCACACTTGGCAAGGAAGTGAGCCGTTGGTGATAGTATAGCCTTCGGACAATTGATGAGAGAGGTGATAGCTCCAATGCAGAATGATAAATGTGGGTAGCAGAGGCATTGATGACTTCAAAAAAATCAGTCATAAAATAGAAACAGTCCTGGGCAATATCAAGAAGCCACTTGTCCCTGGTGACCTGATTCATAGAGGGTGTTAGTATTGAGTGGTACTACAGGTATGGTTAAAATATACCTCCTGTAGCCAAGATATTAGTTTCCCCAATGCAACAACAGCTTCCCTGGTAGCTCCAAGGACACTAACCACCTCCAACCAAGCCAAGAATTTCTCAGCCAGGAAAATATGGAGGCAGGAAATAACATCAATAACATCTCCCCTGATCTCAGTAAGGTGGTTGTGCCAGGACTGGCAGGCATACTGGAGTGCAGAGCTGATGTGATCCTTGATCCTTGTTGATAGATCCTCAACCTCTGAATTCAAGGCATAGTCAGGGAGTGATAGAAGGTTCTGATTCAAGCCACTGTCCATTACCCTCAGACAGTTAAGGGCAAGCTCAAGGTGTAAGTTTCTTGGGGAGATGTAAAACCTCTTGTCAAGGCAGCGCTCAGGGTTGGTGATAAAGTCAGGAAAGGACTTATGGAATGGTTTTACAGGCAGGGTGGGGTCTTCACTGAGCACAAGTAAAGACTGGACTGATGTGAGGTAGAGCAGGACCTCTCTGGTCTCTAGGCCCACAAGTTCTGCAACCCCTGATGGTGGAAGGGGGTTTACAACTAAGGCGATGGTACCAATGATAGATTGGGCCTTGGAATAAATGACAGGGTCATCTATTTTGAAGCTCTCCTGGAGAATCCAAATGTAGAGGGAGTCAAGAGTCTTGTTTGGCTGGAGCTGTGCCCTCCCTTCATAATCTGTACTGTTTGGGAAATTGACAATCATTTTGAGTTGCTTGTCAGGGAGGCAAAGCCTGCCATCAAGGAACTTGATGGTAGCAACAGCATATACAAAGAGACCAGCTGCCCTCCAACACAAGAGATCAATGTCACTGCTGCTTGGCCATCCACTAAGCCCACATCGACTGCTAAGCTCAGACAGCTCATGCCTGAGGAATAGTTTAATATCATTATTAATAAGGCTGGGCTGGATATCATGCAATGCAAAGACATCTGTCAATGGTCTGAGAAGTGGAAGGCGGAAGCCAGATGTAATACGAGGCTCTGGTCGGCCAGTGATGAAGAACTTGGCTTTTGGAATCTCCCCAACCAATCGACCCATGACAGAGAGGATAGCAGATTGAGGCTCATTGTCTGCACACTCATCCAGGGCATCAATTACAATGACTGTTGGAATATCTGCTGATTTGAGTGGTTCAACAATCAGCTTCCCCATCTGGCTGTATAGTGGCTCATATACAACATCTGGATCCAGCTGGAGGAGGGGGACAAGAATGGATCGAAATTTGGGGTATTTGTGGGCCAACTGGAAGGCAAGAGTGGGGAAAAGAAACTCAAGACTGCTGCGGTCCTTGAAATCACGTGAACAAAAGAAGGAGGCTCCCAATAGCCCCTCAGCAAAGACCTGCTCACTGACTGTCTGAGCAATTGTGGACTTGCCAGTTCCAGCAAGCCCATTCAGCCAGAAGATAGGAGAGCTGTTGAAGTCTTTGGTCCATGACTCAACCTCATCTAGGACAGTCCCTCGTGTCCCTTTGAGGCAGCCATGGCGGTGACCATGGCGATACTCTGCTCCTCGTGCACGTCGGCAGTTATTCAGCACTGCAAGGTCAGCTGTAAAATCTGAGACATTGATACCAAAAAGAGACTTGATGGCCTGACCTGCATTCTGGGGGCAAGTTCAGCATTAGGGACATTCGTCAGGTACTGGTTATCCAACTTACTATCAGCTTACAAGTCTGATCATATGCTTTCTGTTGTTGTAACACCTACCCAATTGCCTCAGTTCCAGTGATGCAATGGCTGCACCAGCTTTCCAAGGTTACTACTGACCTGGTATTCGAAGAGGATATCCCGGAGATCTTCCACTAGTTGAGAGACGGACAAAACATCTTCTTTACATTCCATATACCCCTCAGTCGTGATACGCTCATGGAACTCTTGTGCTTGGTCCCTGATAAGCCAGAGATCACTGGAAAGGGTTAGCTCGACTGTCAGTTTGAGTCAATTCTGACCACTTACTCAAACAACTTCGCCCACCGCTCGTGCTGAAGCTCATGCCAAGGAGTATCTCTGAGCCTTTCCAATCGTGCCATAATAGACTCCAATTTGTGCTTCACCGCCGAGGGTCCCTGTTTAAGCGTGAGTGGGTGCCATGATGAGCCTACTGCAATAGATTACCTCCTGGAGCGTCAAGAGCGTATCAAACGATGACTGAGCATATGGATCGATTCAGTACTGGTTCCGGAGACGAGACAGAGAGGGCTGACGGTGAGATGAGTGATTTGGCGGTAGATTGATTGCTGTTGCGAAATCTGACCTCACGTCAGCAACGCTAGATGGGTAGGTGCGACCCTCTTACCTGATAGCACACCATAGCCTCTCGAAGTCGCTCGATGAGTCTCGATACCGCCCTGGAATCCTCCCCCTTGTCCACAAACCGGGCAACGGCACCCTTCGCTAGCAATGTCTGTGATAGCTCCTCGATTTTTCTAAACGTACTGCAACGGCCGTTGGGGGTGGTTGGTACGGTTACCAATTATCGAGCGTACCTAGCTAACCCTCCGCGCCGGTTCGTCTCCTCGGGGTCCCCCTCAACAGTTGTTGTGGTGATATGCTGCTTGAGCCTATCCAACTGTGGTATAAGATCCATGACCTTCTCCTTCACATCTTCGGAATGCTAGGATAGCCGTTGTGAGTTGTACACGACAGCCATTCCTTCAACCCATACCTCGTAATGCTTGATGAGCGCACTCACACCACCCAGGGCGGATTTGAGGGGAGGAAACCAGTCGGACGACTCTTTCGCTACATCCAGGAGAATTTTGGCGCCATCCACGGTCCTACGCCTCTTCGCTGTGAACCGTCAGGGACCCGAAACTGTCAAAGGCGCTTGTACCCACGTGAACCCGGATCCGGGTAGTCTTCAGAGGCTTTGGTGTTTGTGGGACGTCGCTTTCGAAGCATGGTTACGCTCTCTGGAGTGTTTGTCAATGCAGGTGAGAGAGTGGTGGGGTGTTATTGCCCGCAAGGCTCAACCACGAGGCTGATCCAAAAAGAAACAGGGAAGCACTGTATTCCCACGCTTCTTATCAGTCAGACATATCAGTAAAACATCTCCGTTCACTACGCGATGTGTACGACATCTCAGCACGGGGTCATCGGGGTGTGCCTATAATCACTGTTACGTGTTGAGGGGAACTGCTCGAAACGGTATTCTCACACCGAAAGCGAACTCATGGTGCCGGTCTACCCAGCCCTCAACGGAATTTGGCTATGCTACCCATGGGTAGCAGAGCCAACCCTCACACACGGAGGTGACCCACCGTCGAGGTGAATGAGAGTCCAATGGTGTAACAACGGGAGGTCCTGCCTGAGATGCCGCCAGTCGGGCCGCAGCTGACCACAACTTATGGAATCACTGATACCAAGTTGCCTACACCTCTGCGACAATGGCTAGTTGAGCACTGCACTTCCGTCCATGCGCCTGGGCCCCGCGAAAGCGGCTGGTCGGAATCATACTCGATGGGACCCACAGCATGTTGGGCGAGCCACAGCCGGACTGGCCAATTCAGCAAGGCACGACCCAACTCATAGAAACGAGATTCAAGGAGTGACATTGAGCTCATGTGACTGGTTCCTTATTCACCAAAAGAAGTACGTGGTATGGAGCCAGTTGTTCTAGACTGGGGGGTGCGCGAGAGGATCTATTTAATGATTCGTAGGTTCCCCCTCCCTCGGACCCATCACGTAATTGGTCGTGGCGTTTTGCTGTTTCTGTCTCCGGTACAGGCGAAGACTGTATACATATGAACGTCTCGGATATACGGGATACACCGGCTTGCTTCGCCGCGGGGTGCATTCAGGTAGCATAAGCCTGCCCCTAGGTTGAGGCGTAAGGGGTACACGTGCAAAACGTCGAACGTGGGCCGGTTGGACCTCGGACGAACTAGTTCTTGTCAAACCAATCGCGCTGTGTGCGTGTGAATCCGCTGACCCACATAAGAAAGAGAAGGGTAAGGGAGGGTAAACGAAGAACGAAGGGGTAGATTCTCACGGATAGTTCTCGGCGGGCCTTGTTACTAAAACCGGGGCCTACCGTTCATCTGGTCCACGGGTGGTCTCTGAAGAGGAAGGCAGAGGGTGCCCATGTCCGCGTTCTGCCTTTCCGTTTTATGGGAGAGGTGTCCGATGACGGGTCGGGTCTGACTGGGTTCCTCAAAGTGGTCGCCAAAGAACCGGAACTGTATGTATGCCATAGCGAGCCTGTCCATGGTTAAGGGTCAGCACGAGTGGGAGCTTGACGTTCGTTATGCAATACTCACGCGAGGCCAACGGAAACGCCTAAGATGACTTGTGTCGAGATTGGGGGTTTGTACGGTGCCTCTTCCAATGCCTGATAGTTCAATGAAAACTAGGTTCAGAATTGGTGTGTAAACGAGAGAGGCGTACCAGAACGTGCGCACGGTTCCCATCAAGCAAGTGTAGGATGCCACCACTCATGCCACGTTGCTGGTTTACTGCGAGATCAACGCCAAGCGAGAGGAGGAATGTTCCGGTGAATGTGCAGGAAAGGGCCTGTAAATATTCCCGTCAGTTGTCACCTGCAGGGTTCATTCCGGGCGATGACACGCACAACGCCTATTTTTCGCCTGAGCAGAGTCACTGCGAGCCCAGCTACCGTAAATAGGGCGATGATGACCCAGTTCAGAGCTGTTGGCCTTATGAGGAGTCCCGTTCGCAGCAGAACAACTCGCGTCCCAACTGACATCCCGCCGAGGATACTCAAAGCGGCGAGTCCTGTCAGACGACAGAACTTGAAAAGACCACCGAGAGACCCAAGCCCGAAGAAGGTCAAAGTAATGAACGTCAGAACCATGTCTGTCGCACCCCTCACACTTATGACGTTGATGATCGTCACCCAAGCTGCAAACCGAATATCAGTCGTGTTGGTTCAAACAGGACGGATGCAGAGACGACGACTGACCACAGAATGCGAAGACCAACCCAATCGCAAGCCCTATTGTGATTCTCCACCACCTCATCCCGCCCAACGTCAAGTACAACCCAACCGCTAGTTCAAACGTTAACCGGACTACCGCCGGGGCGTCGAAACCAGACCCCTCCCCATCGGAAGCAGGTCCCGGATCTACCGTTCCCTGGCCTTCTCTATCCGTCACCGCTCTTGTGGCCTCGTCCACAACGACCCCTCGAGCCACCACGTGAATGGCGCGATGGACAACAGCTAAACCTCGGCCATGATGTGTTTGTAAGGCGAAGGCGAAACCACCCGCAAACCAAAAGAGTAGCGCAAACAGCAGAGTGGGAGCACCGAGCAGTCTCATCGCACAGCGAGCCGGAGAGGTCTTGGTGGCACTGGAAGGTAGAAAGGTGAACGAGGTTCAATTGTGGCCCGAAACGGGCCCAACTCCTTTCGGAATGACAGCTAAGGCGGTTTCCAGGGGGCACAGTTTGCAAATGCTGTCAAAGTAAATGACCCTCCCAGGCGCCCTGAAGAGCGTGGAGGTGGGGCTGCGGGAGAACGTACACGAACAGATTCGACCGGTTGTCCACCGGGGTTGTCGCAGAAAACATTCAGGGTCAAACGAGGAGCCTGACTGCGGAAAGTAGAAATGAGGGA
>Ga0307511_10007183_pt1 | contig 11223 bp, 11 predicted proteins | sample 13_EM_MG_FD_200266 | JGI IMG/M metagenome (GOLD analysis project Ga0307511, IMG submission 200266) | Populus trichocarpa ectomycorrhiza microbial communities from riparian zone in the Pacific Northwest, United States - 13_EM | ecosystem: Host-associated > Plants > Roots > Unclassified | place...
AAGTAATAATTCTATGTTATAATAGTGATTTGTAATGTAATGCAAGAATAAACTCTCTTAGTGTATATGTGAGAGCATGCATAAAAAAACACATTTCAACATATAAAACAATGATGGATGAAAAAACAAAAGAAATTAATAAAGCAATGCTCAAAAACTACATGGACCTAAAAAAGTAAAAATAGTTATGAACAATGAGGTGAGCAATTTAATTAGTCTCGATGAACAATGCATGGTCAAACCTGAATAGTTTATGCGTTTCAAAAACGTTTTTGAAAAAATTTTAATTTTTTTTTTACTTCAAATTAATATATTTTTGATATTTTTATATTATTTTGATGCACTGATATAAAAAATAATTTTAAAAAATAAAATAAAAATTATTTTAATACATTTATAAATAAAAAATACTTTAAAAAATAATCATAACTACACTCTCACACAAACAATCGTAACAGCGATGAGTCAAATGAAACGCAACTGCTTTGGGATCTAGAAATGATGGTGACTGTTACTGGCCTAGATAGAAATGAAATGGAGTGGGCTAAGCTCTTCTTTGATGCAGGTTTCGTCAGCTATAAGATACATAACGTGCTTGGCACAAGAGCTCTCGTTGAGCTTCATCCTTGACAAGCTATCATTTGGTCTTCTCTTTTATTTTTATTTTATTTTTTTCATAAAATGATTATTTTGATCATTCATGATATTAGTTATGGATTTTATACCTTGTGTGCCAAAGTTTAGCCATATATGAATTCCACGGAGTTTCATATGAAATAAGATTGTATGTAGTTCTATCTTGTGCAAATAACTCTGTTTTATTAATTTCCTGGGATTTATAACAGCCCTTTGTCTTGCTAACTGCTCGTGACTTAATCCCTAAATGTTGTTCTAGTGGAGAGACATTGGAGGATGAAGGAGTTTCAATGGCAACAAATTCAACACAAGATGATATATAGTTTAACAAGATAAGGAAACTCCAACATAAATGGTAGATGCAGATATCTTGGTTTCAAATCAAATCAGATAACCTTGGTGGACCTAAGATGCGTAGCAATATTGCCCACGGATAGATTTCATGCAATCTGTTAGTATGATTTTATGTTTAAATAGAATTCCTCTAGTTTAATATTACTGCCAAGTGTTCACATTTAAAAAAAAAAAACCCGAGTTAACTTATCAAACCCATGACTTAAAAAATAAATCAGATAAATTATAAAGTCTAATTCTTAATTAATTCAACGTTGCAGGATATAATTGAAAAAAAAATAATTTTAAAAAAGACAACACGAATAAAAGGAAAGAAAGCTTGGGGAGCATGTCTTTATATCATGTATATCATAGACTAAAAAAACTAAACACATCATGGCCAACTATCTCCTCTCCAGCGAGCAGAAAAGAAAAAAAGGTGACCCAGAACCTGCCAAAAGATTACCTCAAGTAAAAGAGAACTTTCCTCATGTTTTTACTTTATCCTCTGGGCAAACTATGTTTAGGAGCAAAGCTCCTATACAGAATTCTAAAACAGGGAGACACTCGAACAAAGGACTGGAGGGATAATGAAGACCTTCATGGCTCACAATTCCTCATGAATAAGAGGAGAAGAAAGGAACCCGCAACTCTAACATAAACCCTCATTTTAACTCACAGCCATGAAAGAAAAGGTGGTCAAACAACTTTGTTGCTAAGATGGAAAACGAATGTCCAAAACAAAAGCAGAAATAGATTTTTGAAAAGAACAAAGACCAAACAACAACTTTAAATATGTCAAGGAAAAAGAAAGCTGAGACTTATACCTGCAGATCCTGCTCGTTTTGAATGCAAAAGATGAGATATAAACCGATGGAAAGTATCTGCCCTTTTGCCTCTGATAATTAAAGAAAGCCTTTCTCTTTTGTCGTTAGGAGCTTTTTCAAAACCTTTTAGAGTTTTGTAAATTCCTTTTCGGCAAGGTAGGATAGACTGAAGTTAATCTCCTCTCTCGTTCTCCTTATTTTTCTATTTTTCTACTCTTAGCCTTCTTCTTGTTCTCTGTGCTTTCTCTCTCTCCTTTCCTCTCTGTTTTCTATTTTTCTCTCTGTTTTCTTTTTCTCCCCTGCCAAAACTTGGAGACCACTCTAACATCCTTTCATTTCAACCGTATGTGCTAGGGATAAATCCCAGCCCTTAAGGTTCCTCTCTTTGTCTTCTTTCAAAGCTAGCACAGTGAGATACAAAACCGTTTCCCTTGCTAATATCGTGAATTGCAGCTGAAAACCGGGCATGAAAAGGGGTGATACTTGTACAGACCGAGCTGACCCGAGGATGCAAGGACAAGAGAATAAAAAAAAACTAGCAGGAAAGGTTGCAAAGAAGGGAAAGAATTGCGGACGAGAAGAGGCATTGTTCAAAACATGGAAATGAACAATACCATACTAATTATAAATCCAGGATGGGGCAGTGTCGTTTGTGTCCAAAAAAAGTTGCACGACGTCGTCTTGTTTCCTTAGCATTAAGCCCTTGATTAAACCAATTAGACTTTCCAAAGTTTAAGATTGGCCCTTAATCAATCAAATAAGTCCTTGAAAAAATAAATCGGATCCCAATATACATTTTTTCTTGCACGATCTAAGCTCTAAACAACCCAAATTGTACTGTCCAAAAATCACAAACTTAGTCAATTTGTCTTAAATTGTCAAATCTCCTTTTTATATTAGTTTCCTACTGCTCGTTTTCTCGGTATCTCAAACAGGGCTAGCAAAACAACTCCCTAGTGCACGACCACCTCGCCGCCGCCTAGACCACCGCTTTAAGCCACTGTTGCTGCCAGTTGCACTACCCCCTATGACAGGTAACTTTCTCTTGCCCGCCACTCCTTTTCTTCCCTGCTTGCAGCAAGTTCGCTGCATGCAGAATGTCAATTGGTTCTGCATGCAGTGCTATTAATTAACCCCAGTTTGGGTCGTCCTCGACCCAATTTATTATGGGTAGAGACGCAGCCCAGCTGTTGTGTTGTCGCCCTCGACCCAGTTAAAAGTTTTGTTTAGGCCTAGTTGCGGCCCAGTTTCTATGGGGGCGAGTCGCAACCCATTTTACCTTGGGGTCAGTCTTGACCCATTTTCTCATAGCCATGACTCGATCCCTCTCATCCCAGCTACCTTTTGTCTAGGGCGGTTTGGGTCCAATCATTTTGAGGCTGGTCAAGACACCTCTCTTTGGGGCTGGCAAGACCCATTTTCGCTTGGGTCCGGACATGACCCTGCTGGTTTTGGAGCATCCAAGGCCTAGTTCCTTTGGGCGGTCAAGACCTAGTTTCTCATGGGTCTTGCCACAACCCAGCTCCTTTGAAGGCTGGTCAGGACCTAGATTCTCCTGGATCTAGACTCAACCTAGCTACTTTTGGGGCCGATTAAGACTCCTTTTCTTTGGGGCTGGCAGGACCCATTTTTGCTTGGTCCAGACTCGACCCAGCTGTTTTGGGGCCGGTCAAAACCCTTTTTCTTTGGGGCTGGCAGGACCCATTTTTGCTTGGTCCAGTTGCTTTTAGGGCCAGTCCGAGACCTAGATTCTTCTAGGTCCAGACTCGGCTCAGCTGCCTTTGTGGTCGGTCAAGACCTCTTTCTTTAGGGCTGACAGGACTCATTTTTGCTTGGGTCTAGACTCGGCCCAGCTGCCTTTAGGGCCAATCAAGACCCTGTTTCTCATGGGTCTGGACTCCTTCTCTAGGCCGAATTTGGGTCCAACCAAGGTGGGCTTAGACCACAAGATTAGGTTGAGCCCAAACCCAATATATTTTATTTTATTATATTTTATTATTACTATTTTCAAAATAAAATATTTTTTCTACTATTTTTTTGTTTTTTTTTCGTGGGATCCAAAAATAGGTAACAACAATAATAAAAAAATGTCATTTAAAAAAAAAAACTCGAGTCAATCAGTTTAACCCGTTAAACCCGTGACACAAATCATGAAATTGAAATAACCTTATAAAAAGCTAACCATAACAAATCATAAAAATTAATTTCTAATAACCTAAATATTTAAAAATAAAATTAGAAAATATTATAACATAGAATAAAAAAATTATTATCATATATAGTATTTTATAAAATGATTCAAAGTAAAAACACATTCTCTTTTAGTTTTTGTTAATAATTATACTCTCTCTAATCTCATGCATTGAAATTATACCTTTGCAATCTCTTATATCTACAAAGAATTTTGATGAAAAGAACGAGGTACTGTGGAAAATCACACAATAAGATGGATCAATTCATCCCTTTTTGTGTTTATTTTTCAAGCAATGGTTGAAAATACCATTTTAGTATAAAATATATAAAAATAAATCTTCTGGAAAATACCATTTTTTTATAAAATATATATTAAAAAAGGTCATCAAACCCACGGTGTCAATATCTTGTAACATTATTGTAACTTATTTTTCTCATATATATTTTTAAAATATATTTTTAAAATCTTATGCCTCTTATCGTTTAAGGCTTTAAGCATTTCATTTCCTCCTCAAAAACGTAAAACAAAACTTGTGAGACATGTCCATTAACTGCTTTCCTTGCTAATGAGAGGTTAACCCGCTGGTAAGAAGTGATTGGATGAGCGTGTGGTAGTATGAATTCATTCCCTGCGTAGGTAGGGATTGCTGGAAGATCTGTTATATGGTAGGCTTATTGGAGTGCTTTCAGCAAGCACATTCTTTGATGGAAGGATCAATCGTCTGCTGCTGCTCCCAAGATTGGAGAGGGTGCTCAATCGCTCTCTTGGCAAGGGAGATGGAGAGACAACAATGTGGTTATTTTTTTTATATTAATTATCATTGAAGAAAATAACAAATAGCTATCTTAAAGAATAAAATAACATAGAAATAAATATTGCTAATCTTCATTAACAAAAGCTAAAAAGCACCTTGGAAAAAATATTGTTCACCCAAATTCAATGACATTGTTCACTAGATCAGTAAAGGATAGTTTTGGCCTTCTGAATCAATTATTGAGAATAATGAAGTATTTTTACGAGGTCTATAGATCATTATTAAATTAATTGAGATGATTCAGTATTTTAAAATTTCTAAAGCAAAGTGGAATGACTTAATTAACATTTTAAGAAAAAAAAATACTAGTATCAGAGAAAAAACAGAATTGCTACAAAAAAAGAGTCTTTTTATTATACTTGAACTTATGCCCTATACACTAACAAACAAGGCTATACATAGACTAACACATTCATAGCTGTTACACAAGATAAGGAAGGAATATATTACTATTTTATCTCCACAAATTCAACAGCTAAATACTGATGGGAAATATCAAATATAACTATCAATTAGTCGAAGTTTTCTTTATCTATTAAACTACCATTTACGTAGGAATTTGTTACTTTTTAAAAGTCCTTGTCACCAACCATATTTTCTTTGATATTTATGTGAGTATTGTCGTGGGTCGCGCCATGACATCGTCGGGCGACAACGAAGGCTTTTATCATGCCTCTTGATGAGGTGTGTGTGTGTGTTAGGAAGGGTTTTTGGATTTCGGTTTAATCATAAAATTATGGTTAATGTTTAGGAGTCGCCACCTAGTATTATGGTCACTAGGAACCTATGGTCTGCAAGAGTCTGGGTAAAGGACTGATTGTACAAGGGAAAGATGCATCACCCCCAGCGCACCCTACCTAAAGTAAGCTGCGTTGTTGTTTGATTGTTTTTCTATGTCGAGTTTCTATTCATTGGTCTTTTCTAGGTTGACTTTCTAAGGTCTTTTCTAAGGTATATTTAGGATTCAACTTAACAACTCCAAGCTTGGACCTGGTTAGCATAGGATGATTTACTAATGCTTCATAAGGTTGCGTTGTGTTTATGAAAGGAGGGGACTTAGGTGTAAGGAAGTGTTCAGGATGTATATCAGAGTTTAATGCAGACATTAATGTAGGTAGATTGAGATCTTCGAAAGGTTGATCATTAAAATCAGTTCCAACATTTCCTGTCACAGTTGCGTCATGTGGTGAATTTGGTGCAGACTGCCAGCAATGACTATCAACATATGGTAGAGGAATGGAATTTATTGATGCAGACATTTGTGGGAGAATACCTGATTCAAGAAAAGTGTCAGAATAAGGTAGCCAAAAATCAAATATAATAAGAACATGTGATGCAGTAGTAGAAAGTGATGAAGATTTAAATGGAAAAATAGTCTCATAAAAAACAACATGATGAGAAATGAAAAATTTACGAATGAAAAATTTACAACTAGGTGGATGGAGGCATTGTATCCTTTATGTTTTTCATTGTATCCTACAAAAACACATAAGATAGTTTTAGGGTCAAATTTATGATTTCTTGTATGCCATGTATATGGAAAACATTTAGAACCAAAAACTCAAAGCGATGTGTAGTAAGAATGAGTTCCATGTAACATGAAATATGGAGTGTTAAATTGAAGAGATGAAGATGGTAACCAATTAAGAAGGAAAACTGTTGTGGTAAAGGCTTCCACCCATAAACTATCTTTCAAAATACTGTTCAAATGCTAGATAGGCAAGAAAAAAAATTACATTTGTGTTTCAATGGAATAATCCAAGTATGCTTTCACAAATCATTAACTAAATGAGCATAAAACTTAAACTTCCAATAGATAAAACAAGGGTAAGTCCCCACAAATCACAGTGAATCTTATAAAAAATGCTAGAACTAGAATGTTCAGAAAGAGCAAAAGAAAGTTTACATAGTTTTCCTAATTAACAACTATCACATTAATGTTTTGTCCGTAAAGGACCTATAACATCAATTAATCTTCTATTCTTTAACAACGAAACAACTAAAGCTTGAGGGTGTCCTAAACGTTGGTGCCAAACATCTATAGTGCCAGATTTAAACCAATAAGAGAAGTGTGCTTCTGGTACATTGGATAAAACATACAAGTCACCCTTCCTTTTCCCTGTTATTAGCGGATGTCTTGTTTTCCATTCTTTTACACAAAAATCAACATCAGAAGATTCACAATTGACAGGAAATTGAGAGGTTAGTTGACTTATTGAGAGAAAGTTTTTTTTTTCAGATTTGGAACTAAAGGAACATCATGAAAAGCAAAGTCTTATCTTTTTATTTAATATACGAATCACCAATACCTGTTCTAGGTATAGAAGAACCATCTCCAATTATGATTGAATTAGATCTAGAGTATTTATGAATATTAGTCAACATACCTTGCTTTCCTATCATGCGATTTCAAGCTCCTGTGTCAGAAGTCCATTCTGTTTTGGTAATGGATTTGTCTAAAGTGAGGGTTACAAGAGCTTGTGGAATTGCATCATTTTGAGTTGTTTTTTTTTGGTATCTACCAACAGATTTTGTCAATATGGCCTGGTTTCCCATAATATTGATATGTTTCATTGCGAGATAGAGCTCCGCTGCTACCATACGATGTTCTCCTGGTGGTGGTCGTCATTGTTGTGTAGTTGGTGTTGAATTGTCTGGATAGCTTTGACTTTGGTTTCGAAACTGTTGTGCTTGAAATCCATGACTTGGGGAAGTAAAGTTATTGTTGCGATTCCTTGAAATGATACTTTGAGATTATTTCTGTTGCTGACCATAGAAAGCTAAATGTGGAGTGAGTTGAGAAAGAGATGCATCTGATTGATTTGAAAACCAGTTACAATGCTGATCAAGATTTTGTAATTATGAAATTAGCTTAGAGTAGGTTGGTCTTGGAGGTTTCAACATTGTTGTTGTAAAGGTTTCATATTGTGGTCCAAGACTTGTGAGAAGACAAAAAACATTTTATTTATCTGGTATAGGTTTTTCAATACCAACAAGATTGTCATACAGACCTTTAAAAAATGCATATGTGATCTCCAATGGTCTTGTTATCATCCTTGCGAGGGTAGGTCAGTTGTTGTCGCAGTGTAAACTCTCACTCTTGAGAGTCCTGTGCATAAGCATCTTTCAGTGCTTCCCACACTGCAAGTGTTGTGTCTAAGCCAATGACAAGTCCAAGAGCTTCTTTAGAGAGGGTTCTGATGATCCTGTGCATAAGCATATTTGATGTAACCATATTATTTGATAGTTTCACCCATATTTACCTAATGTTTTGCCTATGTTTTATATGTAAAATGTCTTGATATTCTTTGTTTTATGTTTTGAATGCACTTTTGGATGAAAGATGCAAAAAGGAGTAAATTGGAGGTAAATGGTAGATTTGACCTTTAGTAGATGTTTTGTGCAGAGCGTGAGTTCTAGAGGTTGAAATGAAGTGATTCCAGTGGCATTAAAAAGCTAACATCTATACCTTTTTGAACATCTAAGACAAGAAAATAAAATAAGGAAGAGCATGGAAATCGCAGCCTTCAAAGTCAAATATCGCAATCTGCCAGTATTGACCTTCGATCATTCCAACTTGAATATCTTGAACTATAGAAGTCCAATTGATGCAAAATTAATTTTTTTGGATTCCAAACTCAAAGAAATATCAACTCTCCAAATTTCATCCAAAAAAAATGTCATATGAGGGAGATATGAGTTTTCAAATATGACAACTGAATTCTGCGTGCAAACAGGTTTCGTGAAGAAACGAGTCCAAATTACGTTCTGAAGCATCTAAACCGACATCCAAGTTTTTATTTCAGTAATTTATCTCCTCTAAGTCAAAGCTTGAAGATTTCATGCAAGGCTATTTCTCTTTTTTAGAAAAATAGTTATTGAAGTACTTAAATGTAAACTGTCGACTTAAGGGATGACTATTTTGTAAAATAGAGCCTAGGGTTTCCTAGGATATAAAAGAATTAGAGAAGAGAAGGGAAGAGCCAGTCAAGAAGAGAAAAACACCCCCTTCCTTTAAAAAACTCGAAATCATGCATTCCTCCTTCTTTTTTATTAGTTGTTAAACAAACATATAATGCTAAACTCTTTTTCTTGGTTGCAAGGACACGGAAACCTTCGAATTTCAAGAACTGTGAGATTTATTTTACATTTTCTTTCCAGTTTATATGATGAATATGTTTGTTCTTCTATGCTTATTTTTTCTATGATTGTTTATTTTAATTGCTAGAGCAGACTCTAAGTTATTATTGTAGACAATCTATTGCTAAGTTTAATATCATAACTGGAGTTATTAATCTTAGGGATAACATTCAATCAAATCAAACATAGACTGCAAACAGTTAGTTTTTTTTATTAATCAACTTATCTAGTTCTTAAGGCTGCCATTGAATTAAATTACTAGTGCGGACACTATATTTGTTTGATGGCTAGGGTTAGTTATATGGCGGATCCGTTAACTAACCAATGTTAAGAAGAGATAAATATTCAGAATATAAATTGATGTTTCGTTTCTATGATTAGTTCTGATTTCTGTAGGTGAACGTTTACTTGTGACCAATGTTTGTTCTCTTGATTATTTTCTGATTTTATTTAATTTCGCTTGATATTTTTATGTTTTCTTTTGCTTTAGCCTAGATAACTTCACAACCCTCCAGTAGCATATCATATAACATAAAAATCTAACTTGAACCTTCCTTGTGGGTTCGATCCCTTACTTGCTCTATACTATCTTATGTATTGTGTTTTAAGCTAGGGTAATTAATTTGTGTGACAGCGAAATTGCAACAGTCTTGTTATCATCCTTGCGAAGGTGGGTCAATTGTTGCCGCAGTGTAAAATCTCACTCTTGAGAGTCCTGTGCATAAACATCTTTCAGTGCTTCCCAGACTGCAAGTGTTGTGTCTAAGCCAATGACAAGAGCTTCTTTAAAGAGGGTTCCGATGATCCAGCTCCAGAGAAGGCGATCCGACTTTTTCCAAGCAACAAATTCCTTTGTCAATTATGGTGCAGTGTTTCCTGTTTTCATGGTGTTTGAATTTGTAGTATATTTTGTTGGGATTGGTGTTTCATTGGTTAGATGATAAACCATGTCTTGGCTCTCTGCTAACCCTAAAACTTGTTTTCTCCATAGTGGGTAAATGGATTGTGTAAGTTTTAGTGTCACAAAATTTATAACATTCAAATACAACGAGGTCATGGTGATTAGAATAAAAGACATGACTGTTCCTGCTCTGGTAGCAAGAGAAAAAATAGAATTGCTACAAGAAAATAAAGTCTTTTTATTATACTTGAATTGATACCCTCTACACTGACCAAGAAGGCTATTTATAGACTAACACATTCATTGTTGTTACACAAAATAAGAAGGAAAAGATAACTATTTTATCTCCACAAATTCTGCAGCTAAATAATGATGGGAAATATCAAATATAGTTATCAATTAGTTGGAGTTTCCTTTATCTATTGAACTACCATTTATGTAGGAATTTGTTACTATTTGGAAGTCCTTGTCACCAACCATATTTCTTTCGATATTTCTGTGAGTATGATCATCCTTATCACCTCATAATTTATGGGACTCCTTATCACTCCATCGACTCACAAGATTGGTGCTAAAATGAGGTTGTAGGTTGCTAATAGTATTTAGAGGTTTTTTGTATTTTTATATTGTTTTTTTGTTTTTTGTTCTTATCATATTGGCGTAGGTAAATTTGATATTTGAATAAGTATGAAATATAATTTTAAAAAAGTAACATGTGCGTGCAATGTGTTCCGGTGGCATGTATGGTGCAAAACTCCTTTTTGCCATGTTGTTTGAAGTGTCGCACCATCCACTTCCTATTGTGGCAGCACATGGTCGCTTTGGTATGGCGATGCAACGTCGATGACATTTCCCCCCTCATCTTTTTTCTCTTCTCCCCTAGAAATTCATGCTGGTCAAATTTTACTGTTGCCTCCTAATTTATTGAGATTTCGAATTTGATCCTTGTTTTTTTTTAAAAAAAATTTGTTCTTGGACCTTTTGTAAAATTTTGCTTTTTTTTTTTATCATTTTGTTAAATCGATTTTCTTTTCAATTTCACCTTTCAATAAAAAATTTTGTTAAACTTTTATGCAGTTTTCCTCTAATTTATTTTTTGTTTAAATTTTTATCATTATTTTTTTAATTGTCCTTTTGTAAATTAAATTTTCTTTTCAATTTTACCATCAATTTAAAAAAAATTAGTTGTCCTCTAGTTTATTTTTTATTTCCTTGTTGATCCTTATTCTTTTAATTTTTCCATGTTGATTCTTGTTCTTTTAATTGATATTTTTTGTTTTATATTCTTTTGTATAGTTTAATGTTTTTTTTTCAATTCCATCATTCAATATTTTATTGGTTCAATTTCATCCTTCAATAAAAAAATCTTAGTTTTCCT
>Ga0307511_10007184_pt1 | contig 11223 bp, 9 predicted proteins | sample 13_EM_MG_FD_200266 | JGI IMG/M metagenome (GOLD analysis project Ga0307511, IMG submission 200266) | Populus trichocarpa ectomycorrhiza microbial communities from riparian zone in the Pacific Northwest, United States - 13_EM | ecosystem: Host-associated > Plants > Roots > Unclassified | place...
TATGAGATAATTATATTTAAATATTATTGTGGCCATCATATTGATGGGTGGGCTGGGCCCATTGATGAATGGGCCGGCCATTAGCGCGATTGATGGGTGGGCTGGGCCCATTGATGAATGGGCCGGCCATTAGCGCGATTGATGGGTGGGCCGGCCCAACCATCTTTAGCGGCCCATTGATAAATGGGCCGTATTGACGTATGGGTCAGAACATTGACATGTTACTTTGATTTATTGCGTAATGCTTGATGTAGGAAAATATCATGGAGGTAGTTTCATAGTTGCAGGGCAGAATGATTATTAGTTTGAAGATCAAAACTGCCTCAAGGCGGAACTCACAGAATTTGTCTGAGCAGTAATATTGTGCAAATGAGATTAAGGCAGCGCAGGTTCGGTTTGATTGACGTAACGCAAATGGTCCTGATGCGTGCTCATGGAATTCGAAGGACTTCTTTTCAGTCAAGGTCTCGGAATAGCCAGATTAGTCCTGGGTACGGATATGTTCTGACCGATTGGTCAATCGGGCGCTATTTACAGTTCGGTTGACCGAACCACCAATTACTACATACAACATACAAGGAAGGAAACGAATATGTATGTGTAAAAGTAAACATTTGTGCCTGCACTATGTTATAGGCAGCAGATATTAAAGTTCTGGCATCACCTGCAACGCAGATAATATCAAACGGAAAACCTAGTATAGTTTACATTAATAAGCTCATAGCCATAGCCAACGAGTGGTAGCAGATATGCATAGTTCAGGCATCAAGACATACAAGAGTGGTTTGGGCAGCACCATGACATTAATTAGCTATGACCTGTGTCACAGGTGATAGAAATATCCCTAAAGTCATTGGTAAAGAGGAGAAAAGCAGAACATGAGATTGGCAGTTCGGTTGGGCAATCCATTCGGCAATCAGAGGGATTGGTAGTTCCGTTGGGCAACCCATTCAGCAATTACCAACAGTACCATATCCGAGTCTAATGTTTGATTCTAGTTATTTCCAGTTGTTTTCTACTATATTACTGTTTCATTACTCTTCTTGCGTTATTATTAGTGAGCTTTTAATTTATTAACTATTAACGAGTAGCACTTAATACCTTCAAGTCCCGCTGAGGTTCTCTTTTTATATATATGTTCAGGGCCGATACGGGATTAAAATTGGGCAATGCCACGGCGACAGGGATATAATTTCTACCATAGCGGCCACAGCGACTTTACAACACCACAGAGACGTTATAATTGCTAAATCGAGGCATACCCGAAATGAAGGTTATGTTATAGCAGAATCATTAGGTCAAGAACAAGAGTCAAAGTCGTGGTCCACTACAACCAATCATTATTAACAATCTTTGGGAACGAGTACAAATTGATCTAATTGACATGCGAGCAGACCCAGACGGAGAACACCAATGGATTTTACATATTCGAGATTATTTTAGCAAGTATTCTTGTGCCTATCCTCTGAGGTCTAAAGAATTATGAAAGTTGCCATTGCACTCATAGTGTGGATTGGTCAATTTGGTCCACCAAAAATTCTTCAGTGTGATAACGGTAATGAGTTTAAGGGTGAGGTAATTCGTATTGTGGAATCTTATGGGATTACATTAATACATGGATGTCCACGGCATCCACAAACTCAAGGATTAATAGAACAGGCAAAAAGCAAAAGATCCGAATGGCAAAGGCTAAAACAGGTAACTATTTTCTATATTCACATAATTTTATAATTAAGCTAATTTACAATCTTTGATCCATTAAACAACTGGCTATAGCCCATATGAAGTTGTATTCAAGCAAAAAATACATGATCTCCCAGCTCGCATGCCTCAAATGTTAGAAGAAAGTAGTCAGAATGATGAAGCTGAGGAGGATGAGAATGAGGGGAGGACGAGGTGGGGGAAGACAAGGAGGTGGGGGAGGATGAGGGGGAGGAGGACGAGGAGGAGGAGGATGAGGAGGTGGTGGAGGAGTAATAGTCATCCTACACTATGCATATGTGCTGCCACCCGCTGGCTATAACTGCTCTGGCTATGAGGTTATTAACGTAAACTGTGCCAGGTTTTCTATTTGATATCACCTGAATCGCAGGTGATGCCAGAAATTTTAATATCAAGTTGGTGGTTCGGTTGAACGATTCAGCAATATTGAATCTGTGCGCAATTGGTCCGGTCAACGGAACTATAAATAGCGCCCGATTGCCAAATCGTCGTGATTGGCGTATCGGTCAGAACAAATATATCAATGACTGGTGCCTTGATGTAAGCAAACAAGGTCTGGGCAAACGGGGTGGTGCAAGTTTCCGCTATATATTCTTGCCCCCAGCCTCTTCGGCAAGCGTTCTCCACCTCTCTTCTCCTGAGTATTCGGCCTCAAACAGGTTCCCAAGCCTTTTCAACCAGGTCTTCTAACCGGACCAGGTGGACGCCATGTCTCACTTTCAAGATATAACCTATCTCCCTCGCCTTACACCAAACCCCTTCTGTGATACGGAGAGAAACTCACACACCACAAATCCAGCAGTTATATCAAAGTCTGAGGTTCCCGTAAATGCGAGTGGCCAGGCTATTACGTCCCTTCGCAATCGATACCACTTCCCTAGTGCCGCGAACCTCCCGCATGATGATGATATTGACGAAAACTATTTCGGCTGGGTCCATAACGCGGGGTCGTTCCGGCCTAAAAAACACTGGGCCTACCTCGGTGAGATCACGGGTATGAAACGGGTTGCCCGATTGAATCTCGTGACCCGTGACATGGCTGGTAACACTGTACCGGTTTGGTTCCATTTCGAGCATTATGGGCTTGGGCGCCCCGAGTGGATGGGTGATTGGAAGCGGCACCAGGGCGACCCAGCTAGCACGATTACAGAGGCTCAGGTCGATGGTGCGGTCGTGAAGGTTGGGCATACTTTGGTAATTGTTTATCCCGAGCTCCGCGATTTTGAGGATAAAACTTGTGGGCTTCGTATTGACGGCGATGAACGGCCTGCCTTCAAGGTATGTATGCCAAAGCACTAGCCTTCCAAGTCGAAGCTTGATCATATTGACAGTAGTATGTAGGTGCTCCCGTATCCCCTAGACGAGCTCCTCGCAGCAAACGACATCATCGTCTCCCAAAGACTTCCCGGTTTCACCCCAGCATGCCATCATTGCAAGAAAAGCACCAGTAGCACTCCAACACTCTTTTGCGCGAGATGCCGTATTGCTCACTACTGCAACAAGGTATGCTTGCCCATCACCTGACTTGGTTCATTGCATGTTGTGCTTTCTCTGCTCACATAGTGTAGGACTGTCAAACAAATGATTGGGGGTCTGCTTCTGGTGGGGCCTCGACCACGCAGTCCCACAAGTACCTCTGCAAGCTCTACCGTGAGGTAAAGTGGTTTACAGATCTGGACTGGGATAGTTATATCTTTCGCAAGGGTATCAAATTCATTAGATAAATAAGTGAACCTAAATTATCCCAGGTGGACTACCACCATCAAAGCGAGAAGTATCTAACTCGAGGAGTCTCTGTAAAGGTGTTAGTAGTAGGTAGTTAGCACAAAATATCATATAGCTGTGAGCATTAAAGGTTCCCATGCACGTGCTCAGGAAGGCTGTGATATATGATATTGTTTTGTACAGTCGAACCCATCTTACTGCATCCCCTTCTAAGCGCATACCTACCCTGCGAAAGTGCATGGTAAGCAGCTGACGAATATTTTGATTAGGGCCAGGATTCCCAGTCTTATATCATAAACCTCTCTTACTGCATCAAGTCTCCTGAGGGACGTAATGCAGTATGACAGGTTCGACTGTATGTGGTACCTTGAGGAAAAGAATCTAAGAGAGGTGGACACCACGATGGGAGTCAATGAGATACGGAGAAGGGGATCAAGTAACCAGCGTACAACTTGGTACTTAGTGATAGGTAGTCTGGTGGTTGGGGGTAGCGCAACCAGGCTGGGGATAGTATAGTCTGAGGGTGATAGCCAACCAGACTAGGGTGATAGTAGTACAATTACAACCATAACCGGACTAGCCGCCCGCGTAGCTACTTAGAATTTTATTTTTATCTTCTTTTTTATAGACTCATTACTCACGCCACACGGCCTAAGACGGTACGAGATCAGTCTAAGGCAAGTAGTTGTACATGTTTGAATTTTGGAGTTTACGGCCTGTACTTACTTTAGGTATCAGCTGCAGAAGCTCGAAACTCTGGTCTGGGCATGAGATCAGGAGACCTACGAAGCAGACGAATAATAAAGACATGACTACCCTGCGTTATGTATTGGCTGAGGGTCGGCCAAGTGGGTCTATTGATAAGTATATATTGGCTGGCATGGGCAAGACACGCTTTTGAAGTACCAACACATACAAAGTCAAGGACTAAGCGATTACAGCTGAAAGCAATTTCCGTCCACCTTTTACCACCATCCGTATACCGACAAACACATTCGGGCATCGACCGAACCCTCGAACAGAACTCTCCTTTCACGGCCAACCCCCATAAATCTCGAAATATGCGGTCATCTTCCCCTTCGGCTTCCCCTTCACGCTCTTAAAGAACCACCGATACTCCTCCATAAACTTCTCAATCTCCATCATAACCTGCTTATCACTCTCCCCCTCCTCCGCAATGACCTCTACTTCCCCCACATCGTGCCCAAAATCCGTCGTATCCAGCGCCACCGTAAATCTCTCATTGGCCGTAAACTCCGCTCTATCCGTACTAAACTGACAAAACGGGTATAGGCCAAAGTTGTGCTTTTCCCCCAAGCATTCAGGAAGATATTTTCTAACAAGCTTCTCAATCTCAGAAAGAGTCGAGACTTCCTGATAACTGACTTTCTGGTAGTCTTTATCCGCTTTTTGGGTCACCTTGGCTTGCCATTCGCCGTCTCGCTTTCGTAGCCAAATAGACCCAGAGGGATTCAGGCTTAGAACACGCACTCTGTTGTCATAGTATGCGTCGTGGAAAGAGGTTTGTTTGATGGGCGTGAGGTGGGTGAAGGGTGGTTTGCCGGAGTTTTTGAGTAGGAGTGGCAGGAGTTGGCGATCGAAGATAAATTTTTTCTCGATTTCGCGAAGGGCTTGTTTGAGCACCATCTTTCTTTGCTGCGCGTTCGCACGCAACTGTTTGAGATTGAGATTGATTTTGGTCAAACGGATTCGACCACACCGATATGGTGGTACGGATGGAGTGATAATAGTTTCGAGGCTAGGAGTAGTCGACGTCTTGTATAAGTTAGCAGTCCTGAGTAGTCTAGGTGCAGCCCTGCTTCCCAGATACCTCGATGCAGGTACGGTGTGCATACAAACTTCTCTGTGCGTTCATCAGGCATGTGCATGACATAAATGCATGTCCGCCAAAGCGCTAATTATATAACCATGCAGGCTATATGCATGACTTCCTTGTAAGCACTGTACGCAGCCAATGCGGAATGATACAGATCAGGCCTCCAATTGTAAGAAAATTTTACTTTACACATGCATAAATTTTTCAAACTACTAAGTACAGTAGTTGGCGCCTTATCAGTTCGCTCGCGAGACTGAGTCCATGTTGATTAGTGATATTTATTCTAGACTTGACCGTGAGCATGAAGCAATTGCAGCTATGAACTAGACCCCCTAGTACCTCATATATGTTCATCGAAACATATCTTAAATTTCAGAGTATCATACAGCTGTAAACGAGCCCTGTAGGTTATTCCCCTGTGGGTGATTATACTGTGATAGCTTGTAAGAGTTTCTCCTAGCAACCATACAAAATATTAGCATCGTTCTCAAGCCAAAATGATACCTCGAGCTCATCTAAAACATAATCAATTGCAAATTGGATTACCAAACTCTCACCTGAAGCAGAGGCTGCAACTTTGCATATGTCTCCTCAACCGTACCCTCACTATTCACCTAACGACTCCAAGCCTTAGTCTCGACGACACAACTATCAGTTTTAGGCATAGTATACCTCAATCAGTTTCCCTTGAGTACGAAAATACTCAGCCACTGGTATTGTCTCCGCAAAGTAACCCGCAATCCTCTTAAGGACGGTAGCGTGATTGTCATCGACTCTCTGATCTGTGCCCTGACGGTCGGCAGTGCGTATCAACATCTCTTCCTGGGAGCAATGGAGCAGTATTGCATCGTGGCATTTATATTCCTATATATCCAATTAGCCCCGACAAATAATTTAAGATTAGTACACGTAATTATCTCACCTTTACTTCTTCAAATAGCTTTGCCTGGGGGACCATCCTCGGGAATCCATCCAACAAGATACACGTTTTCCCAGTCTCCCTCACCGTACTATCAATGCCTTTCCGGAGGTAGTGTACAATCATCGTCCAAGGGAGTAGCTGTCCATCTTTCATTGTCTGCTCAATTAAGGGACCATCCACTCCTTTTTGTTTAATTTCCACCCGAAGAACATCCCCAATGGATACATGTGCTACCCCTTCTTTGAAGTCTGGGTCGGTAAGAATACGGTTGCAGATGCTGCCCTTTCCTGATCCAGGCCCGCCTGGGGAAACAAAAAACGACAATGAGTCAGCACCCTATGTTCAGGTAATTGGGATGGAATCTTAATACGCACCCAAGATGAAGAATATGTTGATTTGCTTCAGGTCCATGCTTTCAGATGATCAGGATTGTTTAGAACAAGGTTCTGAGTTTTGCTGTTGCCTATCAAACGTAGCGTGACTTGAAGAACGTGCGAGCTTCAAAAGATTGAGAGATGTGAGGGCAAATGCAACTACCTAGGTCCAGAGAACTCTGGTTACAAGATGACCTCGTGCGGTATCAGAATATATTGGCTAGAAGCACCCCATCCCACATTTCCTGATTTGCCACCATATCTGATAACCAGGCGTTGGCGTTGGACTTGGGTAGCATGTGGTTTAAGCTGAACTCTTTCCACATGAACCCCTGGAATCAACCCTTATTTAAGTCCGCATTGCATGGCGCATAGCACTACTATTACCTAGGTATTGTATTCCTCTATTATTACCGTAGTGTATTGGTTCGCTTACATACTTGTCGGCTCATCATGCATTTAATTGCACCTATTTCCACTACTACTAGAAGAATCAATGACGGTTCCCATATTACTATTCTCTACGTAGTAGACGCAAGTCCCCCACAATGTCTCTCTCTCTGCTCGTTCTCAAATATCGTTGCACACGTTTCGGTAGGCCTGTTTTGTGGGATGGCTGCACGCCTTACCTACCTATTTGGGATACTTATCAATAAGAATTTGCTTATTGCTCGTACCCTAACCAGATCACTCGTACCGTTGTATATAGGCATCAGCTCGGGCAGATTAGTTTGTCCGTGGCTTGAACCCAGCGGGCTTCGCTGGCTCATCATGGCTCCCAACTGGGGCCGCATAATTACTGAATATTAAAATAAATAAATAAAATAACCTCCTACAGTGATATATCTTTCTGTTAAACCCATTCCGGTATTCAATCAATCTAGTCCCGGGTCAAGCTATCCAGTCTATTAATTACCTGGTAGATTGTCCAACCCCAAGACTCGTACTAAATATGACACTGCTCATTCAACATAAATCTTCACCGCTTATGCTTACCATTCTGGGTCTCCAAACGCCCCATCCGCTATTCTGTCACATTGTAGGTAGGACATTCTAGTTTACCTACCCTACATGCGTCTAGGCTTCTGCCCTCCCGACCTTGCAATCATGTGCAATTATGAGGTCCTCTGTCCATCACTATGTACCTACTAGTCTAGTTGCACAACACATACGTGAGGCCCTCCACCGCTTGTCTGTCCCATTTTAGGTGTTACGGTTTTGCCGTACGGGCTGGTTGAATACCTGCGTTCTCAGGTTTATGCATCCGTGTCGCTTCCCACCGGTCTCATTACCCCTTCCCAAACTGTGGCCTTTTACCCACATTAGGGCCCCGGTCTGTCATTGATCTGTTGCTCTACTAACTTTCTATCCAGGGTCGTGGCTGTTCGTACTGTGTACATTGATATTCTTGTTATAAGCATAGCGAACCCTCCCTGGCTCTGGAGAGCATGCTTGCATAGAGAGTACTCTGTATAGACTTATACGAGAACCAGGAGGCGTTAATGTGATTGGGTTTGTACATTGTATTCCAGTCCCAATTACAGGCGCCGGTCAGCCTACATTCGTTTTACGTACAACCATTGAAGGCGAGACGCATCTACAAACATTCCTCGCCTACGAGCAGAAAGTGAGCATCTGCTCTTCCATCTCATGTCCTTGCCCGTCTGCACATAACTAATGGCCAATCGGAACGAAGCAATAAGTACACCGTTTACAGGAGTCCAGACAAAAGCAATTGCCCCTAATTCCATGCACATAGTCGCAATCCGTCAGGCCCCCCATGACGATACGTACGCATCATACCTACCCTCCCATTACCCGGGTTTCAGGATTAAATAGGAAATGAACACCAACACCGTAAAAACTCACTAGTAAGACCTGGGTTTAAACATAGGTTCCTCCATCTATGCTTGTTCGTTGGGGATCTTCAACATAGGGTAGGTCTTATTCAAGGGGCCATCGACTATAGGTATTGAATTTACTTGAGTTCCTCGTAGAGTTGAATTCTAGTTCTAGGGGGCCCCCCTGCTTGTCCTCTTCCTCCGTCCATTGTTTCTCCTCATCTTCCTCATGTATATATAGACCAAGAGGGGTTCTATTCTCAGGGTACTTACACGTCGACACCAGTGTCAACCATCCCAGAGTCTTATTCACGGGGTATCTTAACACGAAGCATGTCTTAGTCGCGGGTTTTACGATATTTGGCTGCTATTTGAAGTCATATATTCCGGCATCGATATCATTATATTAGCCTTGCAGCTGTGCTCGTTTGTTGAGCAGTAGAAAGTCCTGAGCCCGGAAACTGCTGCTTGATAAATGATATCGATATGAGACTGATCCGTATCACATTTAGCCATGATCAAGCTACTTTCTAACCTAGTGGGGCAGGTTTTTTTTTTTTTTTTTTTGAGTCTATATGCCTAATCAGCCTAAGGCTATGCGGCGTAGTGGGGCAGGTGACAGGTCCTTTTATATTTGTAAATGGGTCCTGGATCCGGTACCGCAAACGATCTCCACCCGTTGACATATGAAAACTTGTAGTAGAAACACTGATGTATCTTGTTTTTCATTCGATGACTCCCGGACATTTCATCTATAAGTTGCCGTAATGACAGGTATTTCTATAGCTATTGTCAGTTGTTGCAAAAAGTTGGAGAGCTTTCGACTTTCCACCGCAGCAATCCGTATTTCAAAGTTATAAAGATTGCCAGACAATCACCCCGGCGAGGTCACACCTTTTAAGTACTATTTCTTGAGTGACACCTCTTACCTATATTCCCTCACCAGTGGAAATCTTTGGTTTCTTCCAACCAGCTTGTTACCCTCGAGTTCTACCCCATCCATATAAGCATCCTAAATACCTTCCACGATGCATCCGATAGTTCTTCTAGTATGTTTTGCGCTTCTGGCTCTTCTTTTTTACCAATACTACTCCACCTCACACTATCGTCGGATTATCCCTATTTCGGTCAATTTCCACTTCACCCGGAAGTGTAATTACGAGTGTGGATTTTGTTTCCACACCGCCAAAACTTCACACCTACCGAGCCTCCCAGATGCAAAAAAGGCTTTGGCCCTCCTCAAAAATGAAGGGATGCGCAAGCTCAACTTTGCCGGCGGCGAGCCATTCCTTTATCCTCAATTCCTCGGTGAATTGGTCAGGTTCTGCAAAGAAGAGCTGAAGCTTGAGTCCGTGTCAATTGTGACTAATGGAAGCAAGGTCAATGAGCGTTTCCTCTTCAAATATCACACGTTCATCGATATCATCGCCGTCTCCTGTGATTCATTTGATGAACAAACCAATAAGCGTATCGGGCGAGGGACGGGAAATCACCTAACCAGCGTACAAAATGTTGCAGCTCTCTGCAAAAAGTACAACGTTCGGTTCAAGCTCAACACGGTGATCAATAAATTCAACTTTGAGGAGGACATGAACAAGGAAATCCAGGAGCTTGCTCCATTTCGATGGAAGTGTTTCCAGGTACTAGTCGTCAAGGGGGAAAATAATCAGTATGCTACCCCAGAGGCATTGAGGGATGCATCTGATTTTGTGCTCACGGATGAGGAATTTCAACGCTTCTGTGATGCCCATTCCCACAATAAATGTTTCGTACCCGAGCCAAATCGGCTCATGGCTTCATCCTATCTGATATTGGACGAATACCTCCGGTTTGTGGATCGGGGCTCTCCAACCAAGCCAATTATTGAGATTGGGGTTCAGCAAGCATTGCTCGATGTGAATTGGGATGAGAGTGGATTTAAGGAGCGTGGGGGGGTATATGACTGGTCAAAAGATGCTGCTAGAGGGACAGAGGGAGAGCCTTGTAATGGTCCAGAGAGGAAGGATTTGGATTGGTGAGGTTCATTCGCCGGTCTCCGGATCGGGGACGGCCTTAAGAGTATATATAAGAATCATGGCCGATTATTTCTTCTTAAGGCGTCAATACTCCAGCATTCTAGTGCTCAAGACTCCTTATCCTTTCTCATTGCCATGAACATTTTTTGGGGGTACCATTTTGCTACTTATTGCGGAGGGCACCTCGCCTGACTCTACTCCTTCCTAAGTCCCTTCCTGTGGTTAGTTCGTACTATTATCCTTACTTATTCCTATGTATGCGTGTTTTGAGACAAGAGGATAGTATAGTCAAGAAGCATCATCAAAGGAGTTATTCAGTGAAATAGCCTCATACTGCCCTCAAATGTAGTCTGGTTAAGCTTTGACAGTGGGGTACCGTACTGGTATTATTTCGAGAAATTCGCTAGCGCCGTTAAAGCCTGCAGAGCGCTCAAGAAGGCAAAGTACCACATACCGACATATTGTATGTAGCAACAACAATAATCAACCTCATCGAAGGAAACACCCTTAATGTTTGGAAGATGTAGATAGCAAACTCAAATATCACAGTGCAAATTCCACAATGAGGATTCTTCATTTAATTCTATGCTTAAGTTTATTTGTACAGCTAGGTGGCAAAAAAACCTGAACGGTCTTATGCAAGCGGTGTGCATGTCTTACATTTAGCGCGCTACTTTAGACTTAGCCGCGCGCAGATATGCAGTATGGACGGGATGAAAAATATATGCATTCGGTATCCGTACAAGGAAAACTGAACTCCACGGGTCTGTAGATCTAGTACATTGTA
>Ga0307511_10007186_pt1 | contig 11222 bp, 8 predicted proteins | sample 13_EM_MG_FD_200266 | JGI IMG/M metagenome (GOLD analysis project Ga0307511, IMG submission 200266) | Populus trichocarpa ectomycorrhiza microbial communities from riparian zone in the Pacific Northwest, United States - 13_EM | ecosystem: Host-associated > Plants > Roots > Unclassified | place...
GGGCATCTTGCTGGGAGGGGGGTATTTCATAATCTTCGAGGTGACTTGGTGTATACGGCGATTTCGCATGAGCTCTGCTACTACCTAGCTAATAGGCGCATATTGTAGAGCATATTCAATAGTGTTGGAATACAATTTATCCGGTCTGTATAGGCAGTATCCTGATATATTTCGTTGTGGCCATGGTTGACATGGATCATAGCACCGTCATGGATCGGGTCTAGGTCAAAAACTGTACTACGCTACAATTTTTACCACCTGTGATTGGTCAATAAATCAACCAGACTACAATAAATCCAGACACGACTCTTCGACTAGTCTGGTTCTCTTCGACCAGAAATCAACATCAACGTACGCAGTTGCAAGGGAATGATCGCACGAGACTGTATACGAGCGCTACGGAGCGACTGAATCTAGTATTTAACAATATACATATCTGATCGATCTCTCTATTAATCCAGAGGTTTTGGTATCTGGCCCACCAGCAGCCATCAATTGCAAACAAGGAATTATGGATATGAAGCAAATGCATATGTAGCAGCATACAGTGGGAAACTTGAGGAAGTAACATCAAAGGAGGTAATTAAAACTAGGGACTAAAGTAACCAATCAATGTATGCAAATGCATCCATGCTGTGGTAGCCTAGATGGGAGGTATCACAGGCAAAATAATATGGTGTCCCTTCAATGAGGGATTTTCAACATTTAGCGAGGTATGTGAGCGAGGGTACAGCGTCTTTTGCGTATGGAAATGCTTCCGTCGTTAGGTAGACCTGGAGGTCCACCAATATTAATTAGCTTGCAATTGGTCGCTAGAAAATATTGGCCCAGGACGAGTTGGAAGATGGGGTACCTTCGCCGGTGCCAATGAGATGAAAACAACAACCTCACGACTAACTACTTCGAGTAGCATCAGCTAGCCGGACCTATACAAACTGACATATGCCTGGTTTAGAGTATCCAAGTTCATGTGATGGGCCACGTGAACAATTCCGTCGCTGCCATGCTCAATTTGAATTCTATCAGTCGTGACGCCCTGGTCATGACCTTCATTAATGAGCGAGCCGATAGCCATCGCATGCTTAGTCCTATTAGATTCGGCTCGGTTGATTGGCTGCCATTGGCCAGGCTGAGACTCGGGGTTTTTTCTGCGCGTTTGCATTTCGACGTCTACAGTCGACGTTTTACGTGAACATCGCTTCTCAGCATCCACTGATGCCTAAATGGAGGTGCATAAATAAGCCTAGGCTCATGCAACATAACTGAACCAGCAAAGAAAAAACTCACTTGCCCATGAATCGGAGGTGGAGGGAAGGTGATATTGCTAGTAGTGGTTGGATATTGGGATAACTTCAGTTGTTGATTTCCATCAGTCTTTGCCGGGCCTCCTCCGAGAATATATTCTAAATCTTCCTCTATTTCATAGTCTGCATCTGCATCTAGGTCAGAATCGTTGTCAACCTCAGCACTGATTTCGTCGACCCCTTGGAAAATAAGCTCTAGAGAGGTGCTTGTGTGCTTAAGTCTTTTGGCAGAAGGTTCACTGATACAACCAGTAGGTTCCAAGATAGCTTCAGGCTTTGAACCTTGTGCAGAAGGTGCACTAGAACTTGATAGTGCTTCATTGGAGTGACCAGATGTAGGAGATTTTCCTTCCTTCACAGATGTAGTAGAAGAGGACCCCTCGGGTGGGGAGAATACCCTGCTGGGTGTGGTGCGCATGAAGTTTAAGGAAGGTGCACCATCAAAGACAGCCATCCCAGGCCAAATCTTGCCCCTCAGGCGAGGACCTCGTGGTGAGTAAATAACTCCCCTATCTGGACCTTCATTGATGTCTGTCTCTTCCTCATTTTCCAGGTTTGGGTTACACACACTGAATCCCGCCTCCTCAATTTTCACCTGACTCAGACTCGACTCGCTCGAAGCGAGTTGCTCCTCTATAGGCAACAGTGTGACCCTTGTTGGTGCCTCGTTAACGAGAGTGGCCAGTGGTTTTCGTCCACCGGCACTTCGAGCCGTGCCTCCCTTTACCGTACTTGGTGGCGTTAAAATCCTATCAATATTCAAGCGTGAAGCAGGACGAGTCGGGGTACTGAAGTCCTCCCTTTTCCTTTTTTTATCTTCATTCATAGCCGCGATCAAAATCTCGGCAAGGCCCCTTTCATTGAGCTCTTTTGGCTGGCGAAGCGCCTGTGCGTCACTGACCACCACGTCCTCTTCTTCTTGCTGTCGGGGCACCTGTGCATCAATGACCATAATATTTTCCTGCCCTTCTTGAAAGAGCTCCCCTGCGTCAGATTTGAGTTTCTCTCTTGACCATTTACCCTTTTTGATGATGAATCTATCCACCAAGTGCTCTCCCACATTCTCGACATAATACCATGTATGAAACTTCTCTAAAGCTCGCGCGCAACCTTCATCCCCGCACTGTGTGGCACATAATTCAATTTCGAAAAGAGTCCTCAAATGGCTTTTTGAAGCCAGGTGAGTAAGGAGGTGAGAAGTATTTGTGAAGCTTGGGGTTGGAGTGCAGATGTAACAATGGAGGTCTGTAACAGGGAGTAGCTTTGCTGGTTCTGCTCTCGCGGTATTTGGAGCTATATGTGGTCCCACAAGTGTAGCGTCACAAGATGACCCCACTGCTGCAGATGCCCTAGACATTTCTGTGAAGAAAGCTTTCCACTGCTGAGCTTTCAGCTGAGGAAGTTTTCAGTAGATATGCAGGTGACTGTAAGGCAATGGCAGCAAGTCAAGTCAGTGAACTGCTAGGTAAGAAGCGCACTTGGTTCGGTACAGGGAATTAAAGCACAGATGGTATTCGACATGAGCATGGCCCATAGTAGTTTGGTTTGGGGCTGGGTACTACTAAAGTAGTATACCGCCGTGCACGAGACAGTAAGAGAACAGATACATCAATGGTCTCTGTACCAGACGCTAGAAGCGGGCAAGTGCTTCCAAACTTCAGCCTGATGCTTATTCAACTCTGTACATGCCCAGCCCCGAAACAAGGTAGCATAAAGAGCAATAGAAAATCACTATAACGACAGCTCCCTACATACCGATGGATTCCAAGTTTGCCTACTTCTCAATCTCCGTACACACAGCGTTGGTGTGCTTGAAGCAGGACTCTAGGTGTAGATTCCAGGTGGAGAAGGGGATAGACTGTCAGTGGAAAGAGAGAACGACCGTGTCCAGAACCTACAAGAGTAGGTATGGGGAGAACGTAGTCTGGATGGGTAGTGGGCAAGACGGTGTTAGGCGACGTCTTGGGCGAGACTGGGGCGGTGTTTGATAGTGGTCTGAAAGCTCAGTTGCTTATGTTGGAGAGATGTAGGCTAGGTGTCAGTCTCCCTACGAGTGGCAGTGTCGGCAACTATTAGCACTGATTCGAGGCCAGGCCAGGCCGAGAGAACTTCTCTTACATGCACTGAAGAAGTACTAGATACTCTATGTATACTCAAGTAGGTAGTCTGGCCGAGTTCACCGCACTTAGACCTAACCCCCCCCCCAGTGTAGGAAGCAGTAATACTACTTAGGACTTAGGTACTTACATCTTACAAAACCAGATTATCCTTACAACTACTCAAAATGAGCCCCGAGATATGGGGTAGGGCTATAGAATCACTCACAGAGCCTGGGCACGAGAACACAGAGACAACTCGGACCAGGCTAAGTGCAACGAAGCCACTCTTTCAACTACGAATCCAACCTCGCACCTGCCATACCCAGGCACGCACCTGTGTTCAAATGTCGTTGCTTGTGATGGGAACCAACCTTGCCAGTGTGCCTCTCAAGCTCATTCGGACCCTTTAACAAGTAGGGGTATTGTAAGTATGCTAAGTACCATAGTGCTAGTCTCGCCAAAGTGCCAGAAAATCCACCCCGAAATATCCTTTGCAGCCCCCTCACTACGGGAAACGCCAGCCATCTCTTCCTCCCACCAACGCATCCTTGGTGCTCCCACTAGTGCAGATTTACATGGTATGAAAGATACCAGGGAAGTCATCATATCATCTTCTTAAGCTCTGCTTTCACTTTGCCATTAAAAAGGTCATAGAGTCTCTTCAGGCACAGAGAGCTAATAGCGAAAGTCACTGCACTCGCGGTGAACACTAGTGCTCTTTGCTGGGTGTTGAGCATTTCGAAAAGAGGATAGGGATACCTGACCGGATAATTCAGCCTGGAGGTCTCGTTTCTCACGTGGATCATACTTACCATCCATTCCTTCTGTAGCACTCCTCAGTCCATAGCCAATATCCCCCTGCTATAAAAGACCCGAGTCCTACTACCTCTATAATCGTGAGAGCCCATGGCGGGCTAAGAAGCAACAAATCCACCATCAGCAATAATGCAGGAAAGAGATGAAGTCCTAGATCTGAGTTGACATGTCTTAGCGTATATCCCTTCTAGCAGGCCGTGAAACTAACCTTCGAAAATTGGGCGCTTCAGGTGAGGTGGAGTGACAGCATGGGGTGCAATCTTTGAATGTCAGCCTCAACTTCTGGCAGGGTGAGAAATGTCACAAAAGGAATTTACAGGCATACCATGCCAATGCCCCAATAAAGGATGGCTATGACGACCTCCAAAGGCGTGGCAACCAAGGCGAACCTATTTTTCCACTTGAAGAGCAGATTCGATGCTACGAGGTCCGCAAGAAAGCCGGAAATGAACGACACTGCAGACACAGCTAGACCGATAATACTATGGCCGAGTCAGCGATAACTACCTCTTCCCAATCTCCCTACTACAAGCTTGCAAAGGCAGATTGGTATGCATGCAAGTAGTGTAAGACACCAGAAAACGTTGACTCACGTTAGAAATTTGAAGTCCCATCTGTTCAATGAAGATCAGCCACTTGAAACGAAACACGACTCCAGGCACATGGACTTACCCGAATCCATCGGACCTAGACCATCGCCGGTACACAATAGGTCAGTTTTCCTAATCCTGAGAGGAGTGCAACAGCCATATATAAAAATCCCGCCGGAGGGAGAAGCGGCTCACAGCTCGTTTGGATTTTGATGAATACTGTTAATGTTATACCCAACTGTCAGCAGCTATATATATATATGTATAGTATAGGTCACTGGCTGCGAAGATCTCACAAATAAAACGAATATGCAAATGAAGCTAGCCCCAATGCCTACAAACTCCGTCAGTCAAGAAGTAGCCTCCATCTATGGCTCCATGCCTGCCTCTAGCTCACTACTCACATGGAAAGCAGCTGAGAAGGACCTGGATGGGGAATGATATCGCTGAAGAGGGTGCTTGTTGGCCGAGTTCATATTGCTATATTTTGGCTAATCTGTGACGACGTTGTGGATGAATGTCGATATCGAAGACGTTGCAATTAGCGAGGGGTCTGGCCCACAGAGTCTAAGTATGTTGTTGCTGCTGTCAAGCTAGCAAACTCAAAAAGCAAAGCAAACTTAACAATAAACAAACAAAAAAATAAAGGCTTTCGTCCGCTATCGCTACTACCGGTATTGCCAACCGTTCAGCCCTATGGCAACAGCTGTGATACTTAACTCTGAGAACATGAGACTACGATCTTGGACGTTGTGTACTTCCATTCCAATTTTTAACAACACAAAACAATCCGCAGCCGGATTTGCAACCACAGGCTGCCTGTCCACGGTGGGGGTCTGATTGGCCGCCTGCAGCCGGGTGTCCGTTTCACACCCCTGCCCGCGACACCAAAAACCCTCTACATGATCCTCTGCACGAAAAGGCTGGACCAAGCCAGATGTGATAGATCACACTAATGTGAGGCGATGTGGTCAAGCACTCTAGGATAAACCCCTCTCTCAGACTTTTTTCGATCAGAGAAAAGTTGGGCTTACAGTACCAGGGTGCACGACCTCGCCATCGATGCTGAGAGACACACAACCGCCCAGCCAGCCATTACTAACACCCAGAGGTGGTAAATTCTACCTATCATCGTCCTCGGCCTTCAACAGCAGCCAGTGCTGTGCCTTAGTCTCGGCATAACCTTGCTGTCAGTAATATGGATGCGTGAGGACGATCTCGCTTCTGAGTATCAACAGCGAGCCCCCCCACCCTCCCCGAAGTGGATGTCTTCTCTCCACTTCACTTCCCAGCCGCGGCAATATCACACAGCAAAAGGTTACGTGCTTTTCGGCGTTTCTCCAAATCGCTACCTACAGGCATTCCGCCGACTGGAGGAATAAAGCAACCCAGCAGGAGACCTACCTACTTACCCACATACACTTCCTACACCCTACACCGTCAGCCTCCGACTCTCTGCCAACTAACGCAGGCATCCTGTCCCCCTTCCCCACATGTCTTCTTAGTGGCCCTGCCAGCTCGAGCCACTTTTAGAAATCTGCTGCTGGACCCATTTACAGTGTGTTGCACCACAAAAATACCGTGGTTAGTAACGAAGGCAACCAATTTTATGTTACCAGTAATTCGCATATATCCAATCACACCAAACATATCTACCTTCCCACTCTTGCCTGTCGCCTCTGCATTTACTCACTCAGGAGCCTCTAGCTTCCTCTTATTTCATCCGGCTCATTTAACTGTCCTCGTCTTTTGCTGGCAGCCAATTTCATCATAAAAACACATTCATAGTCTCACTACCAAGCCCCACCATACCGCCCGTTGTTTTACACGAAACCAGGAGATTTAGCAACAGTGTCCTGCAGGCACCGTCCCCTCTTGTCACCACGGATACCGCTTCCTTCTTTGACATTCCAACAGCTCAAAGTGAGCTCACTCCAGCCAGCTAGTTTCTGCCAATGCCTAGAGCTCCTCAACCCGGCCGCGAAATACGTCGGAGGTCGCGAAATGGATGCTGGTAAGTGTTAAACTTGTGTCTGCATTAGAAGAGGAGTCGGGGCCATTTCTTGTTTCGGTGTAGCAGGAACTAATTGCTTCCTGCCTGTAGGAATTGTAAAGCCCGCAAGGTGAAATGTGGCGAAGAAAAGCCCCGATGTAGCAATTGCGAAAGGCTTGAGGAAGACTGCGACTACAAGATCAGGCTGTCATGGGGAGGGCGACCTTTGAAGAAAAAACAGATGCTGAATGGGGAGGAACAGACGGAAGACGAGTCGATGTTTCTACCCGGAGCTGGTCAATTCAGTATCCGTGACCCATTTCCTCAACCGCAGACGTTTGTCCCTCAAGCAAACACGAACGGGGCGTCGGCTTCGAGGAAACCGCCGGTGGTGAGGCCCGGAAAGAAGTCTGGTGGAATGGCAAGCTACCAAACAGTATTTTCTCTTGCCGAACCATCCGGTATGGGGCCAGCTACGCCGACAAGTGCTTCGCCTGAGGAGATTCCACAGGGCTCGAGTCAAAGCTCGAGCAGCCCACCTCATCGAGCGGGGTCACATTCATATTACCCCTGGGCAGAGCAAGATCACTCTCAGACGAGTTCACCAACCGTCATCGGCTCACCCACCCCAGTCTCGACATATGCAAACTCTTCAGCGACAGTGGCATTTAAACAGGAGCCCTTTGAGCCTGAAGCCATCTATAACATAGATAGGCCCCGCTTTGCGCCCCAGTTTCCACCAATATCGACTGCCTATGTATCCCAGGTACCTTCGCCGACATTCCCCAAGGTAGTAATTCCACAAAGTCCGCTTAGCCCCCCATATTCACAGCACCAGAACCATGGCTTTGTCTCACCTCCGCAAACACATAATGCGCAAAAGGCTTTCCATCCGCCTCCAAACCAATTCTCAACTCCAACCAAGAGAGTGCGAAGGTCGGCATCGCCTCCGCTACTCCCAACACCCCACCCGATATACTTCCATGATAACTACTCGAATGGATCGATGCATACCGGCCCCACACATATCCCTACAATTTCTGCAGCCTATAACAGCTTTATCAATGGGCCTTTTGATCCCGCATCAATCGCAAGCACAGCTCATGAATACAACTTGGAATTGCCTTCGATAAACAGTGTCAATATGAACCCACATCACCGTAGGCTTTCAGTTGCAAGCATACTCTCACCAATTCCTCAGGATGAGGGTGCTCTTTACCCTTACCAGAGGCTTGTGGAATCGAGTGACAATCACCAGGATTTTGCGGGCCAAACTGTAATTTATGCAACTGCTGATGGGGGGTCAGATCTGAATGATGAGGATGATGATATTATTGATGTCCCGAGATACATCGAGACATCCTCAGACGGGTTTGCCGAAGCATATAGATGGAGGATGACTGCGGCCTCTACCTACCAAAGGCCAGTGTCAATACCCAGGGGCTTAGATCCTTTGCCCCCTATGCTGGTGGAAAATGAAAGAAATATGATGTACTTCAAACATTTCTTGAGCTTCACAGCCCGTCTTCTTGTTCCGCACGACTGTTCCGAGAACCCTTTCAAGAAGGTGTTGCCTCAAAGTACGTATTTTTCATTGAGCTATTGAACAGTCCTACTTATGCTGACTGTCTTTTCTAGTGGCCGTGGGCACGGAAAAGCTCATGAATTTACTTCTTGCATACTCGGCCAGTCATCGTGCTCGCCTACTGAACGTACCGGAGCCTACTGACCGCATCAACGAGTTTCTCAACGAGACAATCACAGATCTCAACACTTCACTCAGGGATGACACAGAGAAAAAGAGTGACTCGACACTGGCTACATTAATCATGCTATGCTCGTACGACATCATTTCTCCAAGCAAACTAATTTCATGGCGACAGCATCTTAACGCAGCTCGTACAATCATACTATCAAGGGGCGAAACAGACGGCATACACTGTAGAGACAATGTTTCATACTTCCTGGTTCGATGGTTCGCATACTTGGATGTCTTGGGCAGCTTGTCTGGCCGAGATAACGACCAACCCCTTTTCAGTGGCAAATATTGGATCAATGACAATGCCGATGAGAGCGAAGACAGTGCAGTGGACTGTGTGCTCGGTTTTACTAGCAAATGTGTCAGCATACTAGCAAAAATAGGTGAATTGGCCAGGAGGTCTGACCAGGAGAAGAAAAGGTATCTTGAGGAGCAGTTGGCTGCAGGGGTTGAGCCAGGAGCGGAAGGACATCAAGGAATAGTTAAGAACTGGACACCTCCGGATGATATTGCGAAGCAAGCACGTCAACTTGAGAAGGAACTTGAGCAAGCGCGAACCCAGATGGAGCAAGGAGCCGGTGGTCAATTTAGCTGTGAAATGGGCCTCAACCGTTCAAGTCACAATCACAAGCATTCTCATCACCACCCTCATTCAAATCATAATTTCGTCGTGGGTAACCCGACAGATGAGAAGGACAATGAAGAGCTTATGGCTACGAATGACGCGTTCCACTTGGCGGCGTCTGTGCATCTCTATAGGAGAGTACTGAACTATCCCAGCAAGAATGGAAAGGTCCAAAGGGCAGTTGCGTCAATCATTGGAGCAATGCACAAAGTCAGGCATAATGGGGATGCTGAGAATTGTTTGCTCTTCCCACTTTTCACCGCCGGATGTGAAGCTACGCAACAAGTTCACAGGGCGTACACGCTGAAGCGGATGCAGGCTGTTGAGAAGATTGGAATGACACAGGTTTGTGATTTTTCACATATTCCGGCCCACAGAAAGCTACTAATCAAACTCCACAATAGGTCACTGCTGCCAGACGTCTCATGGAGAGAGTGTGGGCCGAAGGCGTACCTTGGGAAACGCTTTCCGATGGTGAATTCATCGGTTAAACAAGATGAATGTGGATTTCCTTCAGGTTCGCTTTTCGGATAAGACTGCCTAATACTAACGATCAATCACGAACGATAAAAAAAAGAAATTCTGCTTGCGGGGATTTGGCGGAAGTGGACCTGCATAACTGGGCGGCTTTTACAAGGATGGAGTTTGATATATCCCATTTTGTTCTTTTTGCTTTTTTGGCCACTTGATGAGATTGTATTTTTTTTGCTTTTTGGATAATGACAAGTGGGGGACTAAGTTAAATGTGATTGTAGGACGTGAGGTTGATGTGGTCATGTCGATTATCTCTTTGATCATGGGCGGAGTCGAAGCGAGCTATGGCGTTTTCCTTTTCCGATAGTCGAGTATTTCCTTTGATATCACTCTTTGAACTGATGTCGATCGTCTTTTTGATGGTATAGTTTCTCTTACCTGTTTCCTCCAACTTGAGTGTATGCTTTAGGAGATTGTATTGGGATTCCTTATTGTTCAACTGATACCTCTTTTGTCTTGGCCTCGCGCACGACATATCGAATTATGAGCGATAACAATTATCTATTAATCACTTGAACAAAATACCTATGAATAGCTACCTAGCAGTGGTAAAATCACGGGTGGCATTCTTGGGTCACTACAAGCTGCATGTAAGACACGCGGTTGAGAATCGTTTTGCATATCCTCGAGGTTGCAGCTCTAGGTATTGAAGGGCTAGGGCATCAATCATATCATGATCACCACTATCAACATGAGAAAGCCAACATTCCGAAATACCCTTGCTACATATAAGATGGGCATCACTACTGAGTAGGTAGACGAAATTGCAATGCCATTGATATCAGCTTTATATAACAGTACCTACATACATACAATATTATCCGCCGTTCGCGCAACACCTGGTTCGCCCGCCGTGTAGCCCCATGTCTCCTCCCCTTTTAGGGTTAGTTTATCAGTTGAATCTCCTTCAAACCCCGCTAAAATCCCTGCTGTTGCTTTTGCGTAATCCCGTAAGTTTGAGAGCGGGTGGGGATCATTATTGGCGCTTGGCGTGGCGTTAACGTTTGCGTATTGGGGCGAGGCTAGGTAGAGGGGGGGTTAAGCGTTCAGGGTAACGTAACGCGCCTCCTTGTAAGCTGAGCGTTAAACGATTTAGATTAAGTAACTTACTTTACTTGCTGATAAGATTAGGCAACCGGCTGAGAACATTAATAGTTGCTCCCCAGCCCTTACGTCTAGAGCATGTTTACGGTAGGTATGTAACTATGTAACCTTCATGAGCTGCAAGACTGGATCCTTCGTCCTTAAGCTTCTCCCAGCCACGGAGCTCCCAGGCGGCTCCTCAGGCTGCACGCATTTACTCGAAAATGTAGCATGTATTTCAGCGCCCGAATATTATTTGCTGGTATTTATCACTTGATTCATTTAGATATAAATTACGCATGTAGTATGTATGTATGTATGGATAAATGGGTGTCAATATATCAAGAAGCTATTGCATGGTCCTCCCTCCCAAAGAAGGTAGCTCCACGCGGACATAGCCCATTAATATATTCCGCAAC
>Ga0307511_10007187_pt1 | contig 11222 bp, 13 predicted proteins | sample 13_EM_MG_FD_200266 | JGI IMG/M metagenome (GOLD analysis project Ga0307511, IMG submission 200266) | Populus trichocarpa ectomycorrhiza microbial communities from riparian zone in the Pacific Northwest, United States - 13_EM | ecosystem: Host-associated > Plants > Roots > Unclassified | place...
GAGCTATATGTCGCAACACACAACACAACACACACACACACAAATCAATTCTCAATCCTTAGTTTCCCCCCCCTCCCCCAACATCATTTGCAATAAGTTCCGGACTCACCACCATCTTGACTAACAGAAACCCGAGTATGGAAAGTATGGTTGGAAAAGGCGGGTGGAGGTTGGTAGAGAGTGTTTTTTTTTTTTGTTTTTTTTGGTAGTTGTTTGGTAGATGTTTGGTTTGGTCGGTTGGGTGGTTGGTTGGTTGGGGTTGGGGCTGCGGAGCAAGATGAGGCCGGACGGAGGGCGATGGGGAAGGGTAATTGGTGTAACGAGAGCTTGTGATTTGCTTGGCTTGGCATGGGAGAGCTTTGACTGAGAGGAGTGTCGGGGAGAATCTGATAACAATATATTTTTGGTCTTATCTGATTCTATAAATTCTAGGCCTAACCCAAGCAATGGCCCGCCGGGGTACGAGGCTATCATAGGTTTGTGCCAACCAGCCAAGAACTCAGAATATCTAGATGTTCTGCTTGTTGAATGGACTGGGTGTGCGCCATACACGCAACCGGTATGCGCCACCATAGATCTCCAGCACAACCCCTTTGTTCACTCGCATATACCCTTGCTTGACTGTATTGTTCTTTGTATCTAGACATATGAGGGTGTGGAGACTGCTCTTCCGAGGGCGTAGAGACTCCTCTATATAATATCCTTCGTCTAGGTCTATAGGTTCAATAAGATAGTTGCACTGACTGCACTCGAGCATACTCTACTATTATCTCCATATCACATCGCTAGGTGAAGTGAACCTTTGTCGGCCACATATTTATTCACCGCTACCTTGTTGCCACTCATAACCTCCAATACTGCTGCTGGAAGGAAGTGGGTAACGCTCCACTTTCCCTATTTGACTCTAGCGTCTGAAGCCGGGTTTTTTCATCTTTCTTAGAGATTAGAGACACACAAGATTACGATAGAAAACTACCCCTCATATCGTGAACTCTATATGACAGACATCATCTCTACGCACTGTCAACTCAGAAACCTTTCTTCATTTGCATATACAAGAACCAGTCAGTATTTACGCGGAAAGAGCCCCACCGTCACACTGTATCTCTAGAACAACACATGTACGTAATGGCCTCTACTTACTTTCCCACACAAAACTTCTCAAACACCACCCCCAATACCTCCTCCACATCCCCGCTTCCCTCTCCCTTCCCCGTAATCTTGCTCAAACACCCTGCCGCACTTCTCAGCTCCTCCGCCGCAAGAACAACATCTACACCTCCTTCCCCATCGTCGCCCATGTTTTCTGAAACAGTCACATCACTGCCAACCTCCACCATTTCCAAATACTGATCTAGATAGCGTAGACAAGACTCAACGAGGAGGCGCTGGCGGGTAGTCGCGGCGAGGGAGTCCTCGGCTTCGGAGGATACAGTGGAGGAAGTAGTCATGCGGGTGAAGAGGGAGGTAAGGGTGCCAAGTAGGGGCCGGATATTAGCTTCGGCTGGAGATCCTGACGAAGGTGAAGTGGTATCGTCAGGATCAGTATTGCCAGAGCCGGTCTCGCTAGAGCCGGTCTCGCCAAAGTCGGTATCGTCAAACTCGATATCGTCAAACTCGATATCGTCAGAGTCGGAATCGTCAGAGCTAGATATTGAAGTATTAGAGTCGTAGCATGATATTCCAACAATTGCCTCCTCAGAGAGCGCTGGAAGCGAAGCCATAATCATGTCCCTCCATTCATTAGGAATCGACGGTAGTTGGCCGTCCGATGGAGGTGGATATTCCTGCAATAAATCCATCTTATTCACGCACACGACCACCTCCTTCTTCCTCTCCCCTCCCACCGCCTCCCTCGCCACCTCCGCCACCTCTTCAGGAATCGGCAGGGACAATTCTCCCGACAGCTCATCTTCCTCCACAGCCAACACCACCACCACCACATCCCCTTCCATCACCCTCTTCTTAGCCCTCCTGATCCCCTCTTTCTCAATCTCCCCCACTACATTGCCGCTCCCACCCCCGATATCGCGAATCCTCAACCCAGCCGTATCCCCAACAAGCATAACATACCCCCCAAGATCCACACTTAAATCAACCACATCCCTAGTCGTCCCTGCCTCTCTACTAACAATAACCGCTTCTCGTCCAACAATCCTATTCAGCAACGAGCTCTTCCCTACATTCGGCGCACCGACAAGGGAAATGCTAATTCCGTCTCGGAGCAACTCCCCTCGCACGGCATTCCCGACAAAAGTTCTCATTCGCCGCCTGAGGCGTTTTATACCATGCGTTACACCTTCCAGTAGTTCCCTAGGGGGTACTTCTAAGGACTGATCTTCGGAAAAATCAATTAGGGCTTCCAGTTCTCCACGGGCTTCAATTAATTGCCGACGCCAGGACTCGTAGAGGGATGTCAGCCCTGTTCCTGACCCTCGCAGCGAGAGTTTCCGTTGCTGCTCCGTCTCAGCGGATAATGTATCTCCAAGAGCCTCAATCTGCGGCAGCGAAAGACGGTCGTTTAGAAATGCCCTCCTAGTAAATTCTCCTGGCTCGGCATAGCGGATGGGTGAGTTTGAGATTGGGGTAGGGCATTTTGGGGTTGCGGCTAGTACGGAGCGGAGAATGGCTGGGCCGCCGTGGAGGTGTAGTTCTAGAATGTCCTCCCCTGTGGTTGAGCGTGGGCCTGGGAAGTATAATATCAATGCGCCTGGGTCGAGGACCTCTGGTGTAGATGAGGCGGGGTCGTAAAGGACCCGTAGGGTGGCATGTCGGGGTTTAGGTAGGGGCTTGTTTGGGCAGAGGGCGCGGTAGATCTAGGTGCATTCGAGCAGTCAGCACGCATTGTGGCAGATAATCTGGATTAGATTATAATATTGCACAACGTACATACGTCCAAACAAGCTGGCCCTGAAACCCGCACTACAGCAATTGCACTCTTTCCGGGAGGTGTAGACAGAGCAAAGATTGTCGCATCTGCACCATCTTCTCCCGTGTCGCGTGCGGGGGTTTGGAGTGTGGAACCTTCGCTGAATGCAGAGGTCACGAGCATTCGGCTAGAATGTACAGAACAGGAGGTGCCGAACACACCATGGTGGTGCCTCGCTCTGGCTGGCGGTGGCCATCGACATGATCGGTAGGATGCTTGCGAAATAGGCTGCCGCGGGGCTACCGAGTGGGGGATATGGGAGACTCGAGCGTATGCCGTTGAGGTGGAGGTGGAAGTTATGCGTGAATGATTCCGCGCGGACGTTCGGACGAATGCTCGCATCTCTTGGTCGAAAGCTGTTGATAATGTCGTGAATGGAGGTGCAAGGTGAGACTCTAGATGGGCCACCCTGGCCGTTGCAACCAATTTATTGGCACCGAGTAGGTAACATTCTTAACCACAACATGCCGACCGATCAAGATACAGGAAACGACGTGAAGGCACAACAATAGAGAGGGTACGGATCATTGAACTCAATGCCCAAGGCTTGCCCCAGCGTGCAATTGCCAAAAAAAAACAGAGATCCCCCACAGTACTGTACAACGAGTGATTCAAGAATGGAATGCTCAGCAAAAACTCAAGGCAGATTCACGCAGCGGTCGCCCTACATAAGAGACACTTATACCGCCTCTCAGACTCAGATCCCTATGCCTCATTGAGTGAAATTACAGCTGCAACCGGCCTGAATATTTCACCAGAAACAGCTGGTGGGATTCTAAGCGCTATCTAGTGGTCGTCGAGTGAGATGTGCATGCCAGAAACCACATATATCGGGCACGTAGTCAACGACATTTAACTATTGCTGAATGGCGGAAAAGGGTATTTACGGATGAAATACATATTGAATTATCGCCACGTGATATGGTTGTCAAAATGTTTAATGTGAGATCTGTACTGACCTTATTAGGTCAACTGTCGACCCCCAAATACAGAATATGATGCAAGATTCATTGCTCCGTCATTTAAGGGTGTACGTACATCAGTCATGTTCTGGGGAGCAGTTGGGTATGTATATCATTTGCCTTTGGTTCTAGTTCGGAAGCAAACTTCTGCGGAAAGAACATATGAAAAGGACTGATTGCGTTTGAACTCAAAGCAATACTGTGAAAAGGTTCTAGGACCATATCTACTACCACTTCTAAGATAGATTTTATCACTTGAACTATTAGAAGTTATAGCAGATGGAGCTCCATGTCATATCTCCAAGCTTTCTCGCTTGCACCGCCTACAGCATGGAATCTACAGACTACCTTGGCCAGCTAACTCAGCAGATCTCAATTTCATTGAAAATATTTGCGCTCAGCTTACAAACAATCTCCACAAGCAATGGAGATACCCTTCCAACTGCCCGTATAATGAAGAGCTATTGATTATTGTAGCATAAACCACTTGGAGGTGGCCTACTCTGGAGTCCCATATATTGCTGGTTTGATTTACCACGGAGGTCGCCCAACTCGGTGATAAAAAGAACTTCAAGTATGTATCTATTATATTTATATTCAATACCTTGCGGATCTCTTCTACCTCTGCTAAAGTTAGAGCTTTCATACTAGAAATGTTACGGCTACAAGTACAAGAGTTTTAACGAATATTGCTTGAGGGTAAGATCCTTTTTAACTTCAGAAAAACTCTTTACTGCTAGAGGCAGGATGGATCACCCAGTGGCCATTTTATACAGATAAGCTTGCAAGCTAACCTACCAGAAATTAAGTCCTACATTTCTATACTAAACAATCCTGCTAGCACAGTTTGTGCTTTCCTCTTTTGGTATAGCTTACTTACTACCTGAAGTCCTTGGCCCTACTAGTCTGTAGATCCGCGAGTGCCATATCAACCCATCATATATTGCGTCCATTAGGTTGGCGTCTGTAGAATATTCCCTCCTCCGTTCCCTTATGCTAAATTGCCCACATTGTAGTCCGTGAGTGGTCAGTGGTACCTAGGTAGCGTTGTGTAACCAGTCAGTGCGACTGATCTTCAAAAGTCACACTGGCGTATTGCGTTAACAAAGGCCCGCTTGCTGGAATACCTCATGTATTTAGTTCATTGATCCATTATACCATTCATGGGGGCATTCCTGTTGAAGTCCCAAAGTGTACTGCTAGTGATCCAGAACTGCATCGCCTGTTCGCCAAAGTGATAGTACTAGGTAGCTTCAGAACACATGAAATCCGCCTTACCGATCGATGATCGGGAGTGCCAAATTTAAACCTCATGATGAATGGTATTTTGCGTGTATGCAGAAGTGTATAGCCTGACCATACAATGTTTGAGGGCATTAATATCTCACTTCGAAGTGATTGTACCATTCAGAATTCAACGTCGTGGCCAACCATGAGTGGGGTGGGCAAGAGGTTATACCGGGAAAACTGGTGAATAAGACACCTTGTCGGTACGGAGTATTTGAGACACAACTTGTAAAATCCGAGCCAAGGTTGTGGGCATAACCCGGTACTGTATGTACGCTAAACTACAAGCAGACTAGGATTCAGATCACCCTTTCACTATCCTCTTCCTAGGCCTACCCGAGGTCCATTTAAGTGAAGGAACTCTCCACCAAATTGATTGCAAGCTCCTTATCTCTCTCTCCCGAGCTTCCTTTTGAACACCATATCATTCTTCCGAATCTCCGCCTTTTCTACGATGCTAATCCCTCTTTTATGGATGCAAGCCAGAATGACATGTTCTCCAGTCTCCGATATCTCTAGCATGAGGTCCATCTCTACATCTAATCTATGCCCCCATCCCTGCAAGTTTCCTTTTCCGGTCTTGCGATGTGCCTATTTCTGCACTATTTCACAGTATGATTCCACCCTTTCCAACCCCATCAACCTTTCCCTCCTCCTTCGCTTCTCCATTCCTTTGCTTCAATCTCCCCTCCATCATCTCATGGCCACAGAGCCTTCTATTTCGCTTCCCCCTCTTCCCCATTACTCCATCCGCCTCCTGCTCGTCTCCCCCTTTCTTTGCTTCTACCGTATACATTCTTATATCGCCCTCTCCCTTCTCAAATGTAAATGAAGGCTCGGAAAGGTAGCGAATTAAAATCGGGAGTTTGCTGTTGCGGAATTCTAAATACAGCAACTCGGTTTTAATATGTCTCCCAGTCCTGGTTTGCCCAAACCTGGCCATGAAAGATGACCCTACTGGATAAGCACAATAGAAAGATTGACATAGTATCTACTTTCTCCTATGCCTCTGAATGGAGTGCTCAAATACCTCAACATTTACTCCATCTGAACCTGACGAATCATGCATTTCTGAATAGATATGACAAGTACATGCTCGAGCAGTCGGTAAACGTAGTTGAATTTCATCGGCAGTGTTAGTAGGTTTACAACATTACAACCGGGCTGTGCTTGTAGTGTCTAAAAGTCTATAGCTAAATACTTGCCTTGGGAATATTGTCATGAGCTCTGCCACCTAGTCAATTTTGATGGCTGTGAATTAAGTTGCAGATTGTATATCTATCTCCTAGCTCTAGGACGGGGTCTAGAGTTTCCTTCGTTTAATTAACGCTGTAATCCATACACCATAGTGGGCAACCATAGTGGGCAATGAACCCGCTATTCATTATATATAGCCCATTGCTATACAGGGTGTTAACTACCAAAACAAGTTGCAATTAGCATCATTGAAGATTCTTGCACCAACCATCTGATATATTACAGCCGCTTCAGTACCCTGCAAAAATGACAAATGTGGGGTGTTATGTTTACAAGTATTGTCGTTGAGGATGACTTCCTGCCATAATATTGAAATATAGTACCGTCACCTCTGCTCTTCTGTATTCCTAGCTTATGAGAGCAGCGCGGCATGTTCAACTCTTGAGCGTCGGATCTTCCATTGTCTTCACGATGAATTGTTCTGGTCCTTTGCCACTACGGAATAAATTGTTTTCGCCTTTACATCGCGACATCTGCAACATGACAATTCTCACGTGACATCACAATTTCTCAACAAAGTTTCTTAGGTTCAATGCGACGATGATGTCACAGTTGCGACAACCAAAATTTCAGACTCAGGGTAAATTATTGTTGATTGCATATTCTCCGTAAACAGTTCGGATTACGAGGGGAAAGGGTTACCTAGGTACCTATCCACGTGGGAATGTGTAAGAATTACAGGGGCTTTGGAAAGAGGTGCGATTCCAGTCGCTTATATCCCCCCCTGATTCATGATTCCTTGCCCCTAACTTGCCCCATGCGTGAGAGCACTTCCAACAGAATGCACCCTGGGAAAGGTGCCACTGGTTTATTAAATACCAAGCACACACCGAGTACATTTTGCGACACGTTTGAATTTGTACATATCACATAGGAATGCTGCACTAGATCTAGAACATCTCAATCTTTAAAACAAAAACGTCATGATTTTTTTCCTATTAATACTGTAAAACTTACATTTGATTCTCCCACAACCTTAGTCTTCACCTTGCTGATACCACCACATGTTACCAAGCATCATTTCCCCCTTCATGCGACCCATCCATCCCCAGCCTGCCTACTCGACAGCGTCATGCCCCCACTTACATATTCAGCACCTTATTCAGCCTCGCCGTTTTCTGTGCCGTAACCTCCAATGCCCGTGGTGCGTCCTGCTTTGGCATAAACACTTCAACTAACTCAATACTCTTTCCAGTAGCAAACGACTTGTCCTTCAGCAACTTATCCATCTCCGCCTTAGTATGGACTTGATAAGACTTGGACTTCTTTCGGTTGGCGTTGAAAACATCGAGTAACTTCGTATACTTCCACTCGTGGATGTCGTTGTATTTGGCCTCGGCGCCGTGAACCTTGCGCTCGATGGTGTAGCCGTCATTGTTAAGGACGAAGCTGTGGCTGGTGTCAGTGGCGGAAAATCGGCAAGTATTATGGGATAGACATACATGATTGGGGTGAGATCATGACGAATCATAGTGCTAATCTCTTGAACGGTCAACTGAAGTGAACCATCTCCCACAAATAGGATAACTCGACGCTCTGCTTTCTGCTCTTTGACAGCAAGTGCCGCTCCTTGAAGAGCGCCGACCGAATACCCGATAGAGCCCCAAAGCACCTGAGAAATTGCGGTCACTTCTGCGGGAAACCGAGTATCCAAAAGTCCGAAATTCGCAGTTCCTCTAACTCAGTACCGGTATTAGCAAGTCTAACTGAAATGTGAGAAAACAACACTAGCGAACGCACGTTTCTGTGATGACAACATCTTTCTCCCTCAACCACTGCCCAAGCATAGGCCACATCCATGCATGAGTGATATCCTGCGACACGGACTGCCTCTCGCGCATGGGGAGTGTATTGTCAATCTTTGGTGTAGGTGTCACTCTGATTTTCGACAAATCTATTTGCTCCATCAATCTTTGCATGACATACTTCATGGTGATTCCCGGGAATTCCGAGTATCGGACCTATAGATTACCCCGATGTTAGCGCGGCCCAAGGAGCCCCAATGCAATGTAAAGTCTCTCTTACTTTCATATGATCACTATGAAACTCCACCGTCTTGTTCCTCAAGATGTGAAAAGTGAACCCGCCGGAATTGAAGTCACTAATCAAACCTCCAACAAATAGCACGAGGTCCGCGCTCTCCACCCTTTCCTTAACGTCCTTCCTCGAAACATCTCCGACATACACTCCACCGTATGATCCCAAGGTTTCGTTTACTGCACCTTTGCCCATGGGAGTGACAAATGTAGGAAGATTGGTCACCGTCACCAACTGCTGAAGTTCGTCCAATACCCTGTGACGGATAGAACAGGCATCCGCTAAGATCACGGTATTCTGTGACTTATACATCAAGTCCAGAATCTGATCAACCACTTCCTGTTCCACATCGTCTGGGTTCAGGTCCAATTCCAATGGAATTGGCTTCTTCAGCCGTGAGCCATCAACCTTTTGGAAGACAGTATTGGTTGGTATAGCAATGTATACAGGCCTTGCACGGACCCAACAAGTCCTAAGAACTCTGTCGATTTCCTCCACATAATCGGCAGTCTCATTGAGGATACAGTATGTCTCCGAGATGCTTTTGGACATGTCAGAAAACACACGGAAGTCACCATTTCCGAGGGTGTGGTGAAGCATGAGATGTTGCTTCTGAGAGGCAGTATTTGGGACGCCGACAATGTGAACGACTGGGACATGCTCGCTGTAGCTTCCCGCGACGGCAGCAAGTGCAGATAGCTCCCCTTAAGAGATTGTTAGTTGATAATTTCCAGTATACAAAAAAACCGTGATGCCAACGCATTGGATACCTACCAACACCAAATGTAGTAATGAGAGCAGACATGCCCTTCATCCTCGCATACCCGTCCGCTGCATAACCTATGGATGAGAGGAAGCATCAGTGAAAAGTTCGAGATACTTTTGGAAAAATGTTGACGAACCCGCATTCAATTCATTGCAGTTTCCCACCCAATAGAGACCATTCTCATCCAAGAGATCAAGAAGTGTCAGATTGAAATCCCCAGGCACACCGTGCACTCCCCGAACTCCGAACTCGTGCAGACGCTTGAAGAGGTAGGCCCCAACGGAGATCTCAGTACTTTTTCCCGACATCTTTTTGGAATTATGTATAGATTATGGAGTGGACTATGGAAGAAAAATGTTTCAAAGTCGCGTGGGGAACAAATATGGGACATTTCCCTAACTATTTGATCTATGAGCTCAGTGGTCGCAATGAACCGATAATGACGACACCAAGACACCAAGTGCTGCCACGATCAACTACTAAGTAGCCTAGTGGAGCCAAAAAACCTGATTGCACGTAAGAGAGGTGATGTAGATATCAAAGCCTGTTTTTCAAGGTATCAAATCGTGCCTACAACTTTCTCTTCATGCAGCTAAGTTGAAAGCTATGCGCAGGTTCCCGTCAGTGAAGGGAATGATATCGATCAGTAAGTTAATGTGCGTTTTCAAGTTCCACCCCAGCTCTAGAATAGTAGCATCTAGGCATATCAGCTTCGGAATCGGGATGGTAGAACATGGTTGAAGCTAGATGAGCATTGCAATATGGTCGGAAGAGCCTGGTGTCTGGCATCGAACCGTTGTCAATCACTTGCCGCCTTACCTGCTAGAGTAGTCGGTAATAGAACGTCTCGTTCGTATTGGTGGTGGTGATGACGGATCATCCAGAGGAATCATCGTCAACTCTATCTCTATCTACAACGTACTGCCAAGCCCGCTATGCCCATATCGGGTACAAACACCTCCCCTCGGGCGCAGCATAAAATAATATATCAGAGAAAGGAAAACACAAAAAATAGAAAATAATAATAATCCTGAAAGCAAGAAACAAGACACTTTCCTGGTTAAAACTCCAGGCCTCCCCTGGATGTAGATCTCGTGAACCTCCTCTCCTGATTCTCAAACTCCTCCCCTGATTCTCTATCTCCTCCTCTAGTTTCCTTGCCATTGTTCTGTATAACGAGCCATATCAGTGAAAGTACTCTAGAGGGGTGGTGTATGACCAGAGGTATGTATGGTACTCAGAGAGTGGTATTTGTACACTCATGAGTGTAAGTTGTGAGAAAAACGTCCACAGGCGGGAAAAGCTTCCGCAGCTTTAAGTTCGATGACCATGGAGCACATAGCATGCTCCTTATTGTGGGAAAAACACCCACAGGCGGGAAAAACACCCACAGGCGGGAAAAACACCCACAGGCGGGAAAAACACCCACAGGCGGGAAAAACACCCACAGGCGGGAAAAACTTCCGCAGCTTTAAGTTCGATGACCATGGAGCACATAGCATGCTCCTTATTGTGGGAAAAACACCCACAGGCGGGAAAAACTTCCGCAGCTTTAAGTTCGATGACCATGGAGCACATAACATGCTCCTTATTGTGGGAAAAACGACCACAGGCGGGAAAAACTTCCGCAGCTTTAGGTTCGATGACCATGGAGCGCATAACATGCTCCTCATTATAGGAGGATTTATATTTGCTAGAGGATCGTCATTATCCATTAGCTCGTTCAACAATATAACTTGCTTGGAAAAGGAAAGACCAAATCGACATAATGGCTCTCAAACTTAATTTTCTAGCATTCAATGCCTTGAACAACTCTTTCATCTCTTGTACAGCTTCACTAATGCCCTTGACACCATCAGCATCCAGAGGTTTGTCATATTCGATAAGATCGAGAACTGTCATTCGCATTAGGAGAATCCACAGGATTTTTTTTTTTTTTTCATGGTTTCTGCCTTTGAGCAGGTCTAAGACCAGAGGTTCCGTG
>Ga0307511_10007189_pt1 | contig 11222 bp, 13 predicted proteins | sample 13_EM_MG_FD_200266 | JGI IMG/M metagenome (GOLD analysis project Ga0307511, IMG submission 200266) | Populus trichocarpa ectomycorrhiza microbial communities from riparian zone in the Pacific Northwest, United States - 13_EM | ecosystem: Host-associated > Plants > Roots > Unclassified | place...
TTATTTCTGTATATTTTCCGTAGTCCATTTGAACATTAAATGCCTTTTCTATCATACCATTTGATCCTTTGATCGCAGTGTTGAGCGAGTTCTTGTCGATTCCATAAGTGGGTAGGCCATATAGGTGTACGAATGGTGCGTGGATGAGATCTCCGGCAGTCGTCTGTAGATCCACAAGGGCTAATGCAGGGTGGCCGTTAACCTTGACCCGAACCCTGCTGTATTCTAATTCTTCAGTAGACTGGGACTTTGCCTAGGTTTTGTCCTTGTCGTTATTCTTGGCGATTACTGGTTTGCTGGTGTGTTGCAGGGATAGGACTTGTGCGGCGGTGCGCATGTGTAACGGAAGACCATTTCTTATATTTGTCTTAGTACGTATTTCCTGGCACCTATCATGTATACCAGATAGCTCGAGCATAGTACCTTACGTACTATTACCTTAACCGTATGCGGTCCTTATGTACTCCTCCTCTATTATGATGCATTACGCATCCACACCTGTATTTCTGAGTACTGGAGGCCTGACCTCCCACACCTGTAATTATGATCATAGAGGAGTGCTTTCTGGAACGGCCAGAAAGCAGGTTTTTCAGACTCCAGAAGGCTTGGCGGCTAGTATAAGTACGTAGCCGTTCTGCCCTTCTGGAGGAGGATTCTCAGATCAGATCACTTCAGACAGAGTTCAGACAAGCCTTAGATAGCTTCAATACAGAGAGATTGCACCTGTTAATTCTCTTCCTGCTTAGGAAATCTGCATGCTCTCAAAGACCCTTGGAGTCCTCGACTTAGCGGAACCAATAACAGACATACACTATCACTCTGGTGATATTATAGACTCTGTTAAACGGCCCACGGTGCTACTATTGGCATCGCCCATTACATTTTTTTTAACACACAAAATAATCTAACTGTTAAAACTACTACCACGGACTAATCACCTGTTGGTATCTTTATAATACCTTTTCAGGTATCCCCTATATCGGACGTCAACACATTCAACAAGACATTACATTCAACGAAAGCTAGGAACAAAATTCAACAGCGAGACAGAGATATTCTCAACCTGTAGTCAACAGAAGACCTTGTTCAAGACAAGGCAAATATCTAACGTGAAGTGGTATACACCATTAAACAATTCCACCCTCGTTCCATCACCTTACCCCACCAATATCGACACCACCTCTTGCATTCCTGACAACTACAATCCCCATTCATCTTCTTATACCAGAGAGCATAAGACATCGCGGCATCATACGTCCCAGGGATAATCGCAGCGTACAAATACGAATCCCCATCCCACGGCTCACCCTCATTCTTCTCACCGTTAGAAGAAAGATACGAAAGTACAGTAGGAACTATATAGCTACTTCCGGTTCCATCCAACACCAGATTCCTCACAGGCGAGGCACATCTATCCTCCTTCCCCACTGAACCATTTTCAGTTGGCATCAGCTCAATACACGAGGAGTTTGAGCTATCCAATTGTTCCATATAAGGAGACCACCTTACAGTCTTCTTACCGCCACCTTCACTATCTCCAAAACCTTCCATTGGGACGGGCATCTTAGGCGTTGTTGGTATAACCCACGCCTATGGAGTACCTACCATCGTAGAAGGGGAAGAAAACGACGAACCAGCATCCGTGCTCTCCTTGTTCCCACTATCCTGGCTACATATCGAACAGGCAGCTGAGCCACAGTCGTCCGAAGTCGATCGGAAATCACTAACATCCGGAGAGACGTACGTGTTCCCACAATATCCGGACAAGGGGGAAAAATAATTCATGATATCCGAACGGGTAACCAACATTATGGCCTCCAAGACGGACAAGCCGTACACCTACTACAAGTCGCGAAGATTAGCTATAATTACCGAAGACATCAAAAAGTTAATCTCCGACACACCACGAAAGAAAAGATACAATCCTGAACCACAAACGTTTGAGGAATCTGTCAAACCACCCCCAGTCACCATTTTCACCATCAATGTCATGAAACCAGAAGAAGACTCCCCCCTCACAACTTGGGATTATGAGTCACCTCCTATGACAGAAGCAAACTGGAAGAAAGTACGACCACCAATACAGGATATACTCGCCTTTACACAAACGTTAGGGTATCTTCACTGCTTTCATCCAAAGGACATGCAACTGCTTCTCGAAGCAACAACCTAGCACTATCTTTGGCATACAACCATCCCATTTGAAAGTAAGGACTTGGAGTTTACCACGGTACTTGCAGAGCGCCTAAAACGCCCCAAGATTCCACAGCTTACAGAACCTCACTAGGTTCTGAAGGAATGGGATGATATTATGTCCTTCATGCTATGTGGTCAGCACCTCCTTCTACCTGTTGTACCAGGGCAGTTTGATGACCTACCTATAGCCAAACAACCAAAAGGACAAGACAGAAGGGACCCTCCTGAGATGCCAACCAAACAACGCTCCGCACCTGAAGTCAGCATAGGATCTCACACTGGCATCGTGCCAGAAGATGACATTGTGGAACGTACCTCAGATACAGGCAACCCAAACAATGGAGGCGACGATGATGACCAAATCCCTTCCTTAGGACGGGGCGCAACAGCAGGTGGAGGAGATGACGATAGATACGATAGTAGCTCTAGCAGTGGCAGCTCTAGCAGCGGATCATCAGTCCACAGTCATAGAAGTATACGCAAACCGAAGAAGGTCAGGATGATCATGAAGCGAACAGATCGTAGTAAGATACCAGAATCACAGCAATGAGAAACGACGATAGAAATTGTGAGGCCTGAAATGTCATCCAAAATGTCCAAACGAATGAAGGGTATCAAGATTGATGCTCCAGAAAATCTCAACAGTGGACATAAGAATTGGCGAGACTTACAGTATCTGGACACTTGGGTCAACGCGATATAGAGATGGTTAAGTATGAAAGGTATAAGATTGGAATCGAAGGAAGCGTTGGGCTTTATTGGATTCAAACTGCAAGGCAGTGCACTCACTACTTATAAACACGACCTTATCAAGGAAAAGGACAAGGCATCCTGGAATAGCTTCATGCTAGTGCTACGGGAATTCCTTATTCCCTCCACTAGCTAGGACCTCCTATGGAAGGAGTGGGAGGCCGCATCACCCCACAAGGATGGACGACACATAAGTATCAAAACCGAGGCCAACTGGCTGCAGGAACTTTAGATTAAGCTTATCAACAAGGATGGAAATCAATGCATCTCAGAAGACGTCAAACGTAGGAAATTCCTGAACCAGCTACCAGATTACATGGAAACCAACCTGGTTCCCCAAATACTTGATTGATGGACGTGCAACGACCTGGTCAAGAAAGCGGAATCATACGAGGCTGCATGAAAACATGGGCGTATTTCAGCTACACCCTAACCTGTTCGCCAGCCTACTACCCAACCAGCTGCGAACACTAGTCGAAATCACCGCAGGGATCGGAAGACAGATAACAAGAAAACAAGTTCTAATCCTAGAAGAACCCCTGCCACGAAAACAACAACCACTAAGGATCCGGACTGGGAAGTGGTTAACAAGATGTTAACATCACAATACAAAATGAAGTTGATCAGGGATCGGAAGTGCCTTTGGTGCTGTGCACCTGGTCACACCTACAAGGAATGCAAGAAGCGAATGTCCAAAATACCCATGCGCACAGCCGCACAAGTCTTATCCCTGCAACACACCAGCAAACCAGTTATCGCCAAGAACAACTACAAAGGCAAAACCAAGGCAAAACCTCAGTCTACTGAAGAATTATACTACAGCAGGGTTTGGGTCAAAGTTAACGGCAACCCTGCATTAATCCTTGTGGATTTACAGACGACTGGCGGAGATCTCATCAACACACAATTGGTATACCTATACGGCCTACCCACTTATGGAATCGACAAGAAGTCACTCAACACCGCGATCAAAGGATCGAAGGGTGTGATAGAAAAGGCATGCGATGTCCAAATGGACTACGGAGAATACACGGAAACAAGAACCCTGTGTGTCGTGCATCTTGCTGGCTGGGATATGATCCTAGGCAAGGCAGCGCTTACAGCCCTGAACGCCTTAATTCCAGCACGACCAAAGCCTGTCACCATCCAACCTGAAGGGATGGCACGCTTTGCACGCAAGGAATGGAGGAAGGCAGGGCTTGCTATGGGGCAAGTCACATCTGCTACACTCTTCATAGAAGACGAAGAACTAGACTATCTTCCACCACTCTTCGAATTCATGGCCTCACGTATGAGTCTCGGAGAAAGTCGGGAATTCAACCCCTTCATTGAATTCGTACAGTTATATCCGGCAACCATACCCAACCAGTTGCCACCAATCAGAACTATCAACCACCGAATCTGCCCGAAACCCGGTTCTGCAGGGGTACCAAAATGGCGACCCTCACCCGCAAAATTCTACATAGAGCTTATGAAGCAGGTCACCGAAGAAGAAGCCTCAGGGCTGATTTATCGTGCAGAACATGATACCAATGCGGTAGTTCTGTTCGTACAAGCCAAATCAGATAATCCCACTAAACTCCGGCGCATCCTAAATGCCCGGGATCGGAACGAAGCGGTTGATCCCAACCACATACCCCTACCAAGCATCGAGGAACTCATGGAGCTAGTTGCTGCTCGGAAATATTGGAGCAAGATTGACCTAGCAGATGCGTACCACAATATCAGAATCGAAGAAGACTTGTAACAACACTCCACCTTCCTCATACATATGGGATATTACAGCAGTCACATTATGCAACAAGGCGACCGCAATGCTCCTGCCACCATGGTACGAGCCATGTACGAAATCTTTAAGGACACGGTCTTCAAGGATCTTCTCATCTACATCGACGACATTATTATCTTTTCAGATACCTACGACGAACATGTAGCTACCCTACGAAAGGTTCTACAACAACTGCTAGACGGGAAGTTTTGGTTGTAGGCTAGCAAAAGCCAGTTCTGCACCAAACGTCTAGATATCTTATGACATATATTAACTCCGGATAGGTTACATATGGATCCTAAGAAGCGCAAGAAAGTATTAGACTTCAAGGTTCCCAGCGATCGCCGGGAATTACGAGGTATACTCGGCGTTGTCATATTCCTAAGCAAGTTTTGTCCGGAATTAGCCTCCTGGTCAGGCACCCTGTCCGAATGTCACGGAGTGACTACCGGCCCACCTAAGGGTACTTGTACTATACAGAACGACCCAAGGATATGTTATTCATGTCTAAGGAATACTTAATAAATAAGTATTGCGCGTTACTAGAAAATATTACTCGTAGCAGTAATACTTCTATCTGCAGTACAGCTCGACAATAGAAATATCGTGTGCTGAGTCCAGGGATACAGGAGCTCCTGAAGAACGTGTAGCTGGAGCTACAGTTCAAGTTTCATATGATTCCGACTACTAGTGATCTAGTTACGGTCAGACAAAGTTTCTTACTATGTGACTGAAGACAATATTTCTAAAGTCAAAAATTGTATGGTAGCAGTTACCTTGAACTTGCCACGTTACCCTGAACTAGGATTGGTTACCCTGAACCTACTAGGTGAGCTACTTACCAAATGCGGTTTAGGTCAACACCCCCCCTGTAAGCAACTTCGGAAGCTTATTGCAGGACGAGACTAAGCCCGATCGGGAAACTGTAACCATGGTTGTGATCAGCAGATTTTTACGGTCCTACCGACATATCATAGTAGCTTGATTCATCGCTCCTAGCCGTTTTGGGTTACCCTGAAATCTCCTTACAGAGAAATAAAAAAATCAAGCCACAAGGGCGTAATTTACACTAAAGTGCGTCCGGTTACACTATACGGGGCAATGGAATTCTGAGCGCAAATAAAAGTTCTCAGAAACTTTCGGTTCAAGTTGGTTTTAGTGGTAGTTTTGCAAGATGAATCCATTTCTGGAATCCGTTTTGCGATCAGAGTTATATTGGGCGAGCCATAAACTGCTGAAGTTGTTAAAACTACTTCTGCAGGTTTTAGCATATGCCCGGTTAACATAAGTAGCGAACGGACTTAGTCTATTAGATTCCACGCAGAAACAGCTTTCAAATGAGACCTTATTGAAGATCAACGGAGTCATATCAGCAGAGTATTGAGCAGTTGTAGCTGGTCCACATGGATACGACGCAGGCTCTCAATGGATACTAGAACATTCGGATGGATGATGCCGGATCTATTAATTAAGAAATCTGAGTTGTAAACTGAACGACTTTAAGTTTACTATCTGAAAGTTACTCTGGCATTGGAATAAGACTAAGGTTATCTCGCTTAAGCGATGACCAAGAATAGGTTGTGTAATCTCCTAGAGATAGAGTTGGGAAAAGTATTCTTAGTTGACTCAAGTGTGTAATATGACTCTTCAGTAGCTGAAACGCTGGCAGACTAAGTGCAGAAGGCGACTGCATGAAGAAAAGCTGATGTGACAACCTTCGGACATGAGCAATCCGAAGCCTGCGAGTTATCACAATATACATCACCGCGGAATACAAATAGTGAGAGAATTGTCGAAGTTGAGGATAGCGCCCACTATAGGTGTTAAGCAATCGATTCTACACGAAGCAGACAAAGTTCTAAGTTAACAATTTCTGAGTTCTGACTTTATCTGTGGTTTTGACCTCGCAGTGCTACTCTTGTGATTTCGCGTTAACTGGACAGTTGCGTCTTCTCTTGCGGATTGAAGCCTGAAGGTGCGGATAAGTCTAGAAGGGACTTTACATGCCGAAGGATAATTCGGAGTTCTGAATAAGTTCCGTTGTGGCAATAGATGTTGAAGTACAGGTATATGGGCGATATCCTGTATGCAACAAGGAGCAGCATTCTACCAGGGATCTGGTGAAGGAAAGTGAAGAAGTACGGAGTCTATGAGACTCTAACGGACGCACTGGAGGTGTTAGAGCACGGTGGCAGAGCGAGTGCAAAGGTAGGAAATATAGAAGAGTGTATATGAGATGAGATTGAAGTGTGAGGTGATAATTTCCAAAGTGGTGGGCATTACCCCTTCTATATATACACGATTCTGTCTAACCAATGCCAGCGCTCAAAGTATTCCAGCATGTGTCAGAGGGTGCGAAAATGAAATCTACAACTCATTAGAGTTTGTAGTACAACATCATAATAACTATAACTCAAACTATGTGTATATGACAGCATTACAAGCTTAAATAGAGTATTATGGAAGGTTAAACAGTTGAGAAAGGTTAAAGCAGACTTCAGAACGTAATTAAAGAGCTAGTTAACGCATGTGAAACGTATATGACAATACTTACATAATGTAAGTATGAGGCACATGTCTGGGCATGTGGTAGACTGTAATTGGGAAAGAATAACGCATTTGTAAGTGATTTGTGGCAGAGAGGTGAGCGTGTAAGGGCTGTAGGAACGTCTACAGGTCGCCTTTTAATAATAGAACCTACGGGCCCTCTATATTATAGTTGAAGTATCCACTATATAGTTAATAGAGCCCCCAAGACAGTCAGCTAGTATAACTACGAAGCCATTCCGCCCTTCTGGGGGAGGATTCTTGGATCAGATCACTTCAGACAGTGTTCAGACAAGCCTTAAATAGCTTCAATACAGAGAGATTACACCTGTTAATTCTCTTCCCGCTTGGGAATTCTGTATACTCTCAAAGACCCTCTGAGTCCTCGACTTAGCGGAACCAGTAACGGACATACACTATCACTCCGGTGATAGTATAGGGTCTGTTAAACGGCCCGCGGTGCTACTGTTTGCATCGCCCATTACAGCATGAGTATTTTAGATCTTCCCTTCTTGCATTCATTAAAGATGTGACCAGGTGCACCGCACCATAAACACTTCCATTCCCTGATCAGCTTCATCTTGTCTTGTTATGTTAACGTCTTATTTCCCACTTCCCACTCCGGATCCTTGATGGTTGTTGTTTTCGTGGCAGGGGTTCTCTCAGGATTGGAACTTGTTTCCTTGTTGTCCGTCTTCCGATCCCTGCGGTGATTTCGACTGGAGTTCGGAGGTGGTTGGGTAGCAGGCTGGCGAGCAGGTTTGTGTGTAGTTGCAATACGCTCATGTTTTCGTACAGCCTTGTATGATTCCGCTTTCTTGACCAGGTCGTTGAACGTCCATGAATCAAGTATTTGGGGAACTAGGGTGGTTTCTGTGTAATCCGGTAGGTGGTTCAAGAATTTCCTGCATTTGACTTCTTCCGAGTGGCATTGATTTCTATTGTTGTCGATAAGGTTAATCTGAAGTTCCTCCAGCCAGTTGGCAAAGGTTTTGATACCCATGTGTCGTCCATCCTTGTGGGGTGAGGTAGCCTCCCATTCTTTCCATAGGAGGTCCTTGCTCATTGAGGGATTAAGGAATTCCCGTAGCACTAGCATGAAGCTGAAATTGGATGCCTTGTCCTTTTCCTTGATGAGGTGGTGGTTATAAGCAGTGAGTGCGATGCTGTCACGGGGGCCCTGTTAACTATATAGGTGATACTCCAACTATAATATAGAGAGGCCGTAGGTTCTATTGCCACAACGGAACTTATTCAGAACTCCGAATAATCCTTCAGCATGTAAAGTCCCTTCTAGACTTATCCGCACCTTCAGGCTTCACTCCGCAAGAGGGGACGCAACTGTCTAGTTAACGCGAAATCACTAGGGTAGCACTGCGAGGTTAAAACCACAGATAAAGTCAGAACTCAGAAATTGTCAACTTAGAACTTTGTAGGCTTCGTGTAGAATCGATTGCTTAACAGCTATGGTGGGCGCCATCCTCACCTTCGACAATTCTTTCACTATTTGTATTCCGCAGTGATATGTATTGTGATAACTCGCGGGCTTCGGATTGCTCATGTCCGAAGGTTGTCACACCAGCTTTTCTTCATGCAGTTGCCTTCTGCACTTAGTCTGCCAGCGTTTCAGCTACTGCGGAGTCATACTACACACTTGACTCAACTAAGAAAACTTTTCCCAACTGTATCTCTGGAAGATAACACTACCTATTCTTGGTCATCGCATAAGCGAGATAAACATAGTCATATTCCGATGCCAGAGTAACTTTCAGATATTAAACTTAAAGTCGTTCAGTTTACAACTCACAGTTCTTAATTAATAGATCCGGCATCATCCATCCGAGTTGTCTAGTGTCCATGGAGAGCCTGCCTCGTATACACGTGGACCACCTTCAACTGCTCATAACTCCACGGATATGACTCCGTTGATCTTCATTAATGTCTCATTTGAAAGCTTTTCCTGCGTGGAATCTAATAGACTAGGTCCGTTACCTACCTTTGTTAACCGGGCATTTGCTAGAACCTGCGGAAGTAGTTTTAACAACTTTAACAGCATATAACTCGCCCAGCATAACTCTGATGGCAAAACGGATTCCAGAAATGGCTTCAGCGTGCAAAACTACCCCTAAAACCAACTTGAACCGAAAGTTCCTGGGAACTTTTATTTTCGCTCAGATTTCCATTGCCCCTTATAGTGTCACCAGATGCACTTTAGTGTAAATTACGCCCTGGTGGCTTGATTTTATTATTTCTCTCTAAGGAAATTTCAGCGTAACCCAAAACGGCTAGGAGTGATGAATGCGGATACTATGATATGTCGCTAGGACCGTAAAAATATGCAGATCGCAACCATTGTTACGGTTTCCCGATCAGGCTTAGTCTCGTCGCGCCATAAGCTTCTAAAGTTGATTACCGTGGGGGTGTTGACCTAACCCGCATTTGGTAAGTAGCTCACCTAGTAAGTTAAGGGTAACCAATCCTAGTTCCGGGTAACTTGGCAAGTTCAGGGTAACTGCTCCCATACAATTTTTGACTTAGAAATATTTTCTTCCGTCGCATGGTAAGAAACTTTGTCTGACCGTAACTAGATCACTAGTAGTCGGAATCATACGGAACTTGAACTGTAGATCCAGCTATACGTTCTTAAGTAGTTCCTGTATATCTGGACTCAGCACACAATATTTCTATGGTCGAGCTGTACTGCAGATAGAAGTATTACTGCTACGAGTAATCTTTTCTAGCAATGTGCAATACTTATTTATTAAGTATTCCTTAGACATGCATAACATATCCTTGCGTCGTTTTGTATAGTACAAGTACCCTTAGGTGGGCCGGTAGTCACCTCGTGTCAATACCCCCCTCCTCAAGGATCTTGTCCGCAAGAACCTATTTGAGGACACTGTAATAAGTCAAAGTTTTCAAACTGAGAAATATTTATTGGGCCTGGGGTTTTACCCCCCTAGTATGCCTCCACTGGAGCTACCCACATCTCTTTTCACCCATGGGACAGGTTTTATGTGACAAACAGAAAAAAATAAGAGCATGCGAAATCAGCCCAAAAACCTAATGCCTACTATAGGAAAAAATAGGAATCCTTCAAACTAATACCTCAGGGTCCCGTGGTTTGCGAGGGTTATCCAGAAGGAATTGGCGCACTACGTGCTCACCACCATCCTTCAGGTTCTCGTAAGGTTCCCATGTATCCTCATCTGGTCCATATCCTTTCCAAGATACCAGATATTTAACCTGACCACCTTTTATCTCCATGGTCTTGATCTTCTTAATCACATACTCCTGCTGCTCGAGGTCCACTGGTGGGGGTGTTGGCGAGCGTCTTCCCGGGATGGTATTCTAGCGGTAAGGTTCCACAAGGCTGACGTGAAAGACCGGGTGGATTTTGCCAAACAAACGGGGTAACTTGAGCCTATAGGCATTCGTGCCACATAGCTTTTCGATTTCGAATTTGCCCCTTAGCTTGTAGTCCAGCCTCTTGGATGGTCTTTTAGTTGTTATATTCTTAGCGTTTATCATCACCCAGTCTCCTACCTTAAATTGCGGTTCCTTGTTAGGCACTTTCTGGTTATAGCACTTAGCCATCCGGGTCTGAGCTGCCTTCATGTTTTCCCTCATAGCTTCTCTCATAGCGTCCAAGTCCTCGACCGTCTTGACTGCCTCAGGGTTGTTGCTTTCGGTCCCGTTATCCCTAGGGTCCTTGAAGTTGTTCTCGAGGTGTTGGTGGTAAGCAGCGAAAAATGGCGTCTGCTTAGTAGTAGTATGGACAGTGTTATTGCAACAGAACTCTGCAAAGAGTAGCAGGTTAACCAAATCATCCTGGTCCCACATACAGTAGGTACGTAGGTAGTGTTCCAAGATTTGGTTGACTCGTTCTGTTTGACCGTCAGTCTGGGGATGCTATGCTGACGATTTGTCCAACTCGACTTCCAACCCCCTCATAACCTCA
>Ga0307511_10007190_pt1 | contig 11221 bp, 12 predicted proteins | sample 13_EM_MG_FD_200266 | JGI IMG/M metagenome (GOLD analysis project Ga0307511, IMG submission 200266) | Populus trichocarpa ectomycorrhiza microbial communities from riparian zone in the Pacific Northwest, United States - 13_EM | ecosystem: Host-associated > Plants > Roots > Unclassified | place...
GAGTTTCAAGATCATATACTGTTTATATTACTTGCTCTTGCTTGTCTCGTAGACTTCGGTCTCCTGGGGTGCAGGCAAAACTTGCACACCAAATATATCGGGTAGACTCTGTAATCGCATCCTGGCGTGAGGGTGAATTATTGTCACGGGTCAACAGGGTTATATGCACGGTTCAAACAGGCAACCGAATTTCAAGAAGCGCACGGCGGAATGCGTGGTATCGGCGACCGTTGGTGCGATGGTCCGCTCACGGTACACGCGCAGAAATAGTGATCAGCATGCCTCGATTGCCAAAACCCAGTGAGGGTTGTATCAACGAACACACGGAGGATAGGAAGCTCGCGCTCAAGATTTTCGGCTACCTAAAAATGATATATAGACGAAGAAAAACAATAGCAATACAGTAGGGTAACAGCGTATAAAAACCAAAAGATAGAACTCTACTCTTCCTGCGAATTCTTCTTGGTCTTTGATGGAAGGAGGGCTGGGTCAATGTGTGGGACGACACCACCCTGTGAGATGACGACACTGCCGAGGAGCTTGTTCAACCTAAAGATTAGAAGACAAGGTCAGGGAACCGGTTCTGAGCGATGGAGTAAAATAGGACGTACTCCTCATCGTTCCTAATGGCGAGTTGCAAGTGACGAGGCACAATACGTTGCTTCTTGTTATCACGAGCGGCGTTACCAGCCAACTCCAAAATCTCAGCAGCGAGGTACTCGAGAACAGCAGCGAGGTAGACTAGAAAGTGGGAAAGTGGCAAGTTCCAAATCAGGTGAAGATTTGGAGACGCGTCGAGTTCGTATGCGTACCTGGAGCACCAGCACCGACACGCTGAGCGTAGTTGCCCCTCTTCAAGAGACGGTGGATACGACCGACTGGGAACTGAAGACCAGCCTTGACCGATCGGGATTGTTGGGACTTGGAGGGGTCGGCACCAGAGGACTTTCCGGACTTGGATTTTCCGCTAACTTTTCCAGACATTGTAGTGGTAGTTGGTGGGGTTGTTAAAGGTGGTGGTGGTTAAGGCGAGAGGGAGGTGTAGCGGTGGATGCGACGAGGGGAATGGGAGGGAGACTGGCTGGATCATTGTGGCTCCCTTTTAAAGCGCGCCGTATGCTGTCACGTGTCCTCGTTTGGCCTTTTGATGGAAGGCGCGGTCAACGGGCCACCAGCGCAAACAAATGTAAATATCATCACGTGAGGTCACACAATCGGTTTTGTATATAACCCTGGCGCGTGTGTCTTGCCGTCGATCATCCGTCTCCTTCAGTCCCTCCCTGCCCTAGAGCCCTTCAGCACTTCACCCTCTCCTCCCTCAACCACCAGAAATGCCAGCCAAGCCATCTTCCACTGCCGGAAAGGCCCCAGCCTCCACCGCCTCCAAGGCTCCTGCCAAAACCACTTCGGAGACCAAGGCAAAGAAGGCTACCAAGACTTCCTCTTCTACCGACCCTGACGCTAAGAAGAAGAGGAGAAAGACCAGGAAGGAGACCTACTCCTCCTACATCTACAAAGGTACGCGTCTTCAAGTTCATTCTATTCAACCCTGTTCTAATGCCCCGTGTTCCAGTCCTTAAGCAGGTCCACCCAGACACGGGTATCTCGAACAAGGCTATGGCCATCTTGAACTCGTTTGTCAACGACATCTTCGAGCGTATTGCCACCGAAGCCTCCAGTACGTCTTCCTCTCTGACCTGTTCCGAGGCCGTGAATACTTATGACGTGCCTCTTCGTAGAACTCGCGTCATACTCGAAAAAGTCGACCATCTCATCACGAGAAATTCAAACTGCCGTTCGCCTCATCCTCCCCGGTGAATTGGCCAAGCACGCCATCTCCGAAGGGACCAAGTCCGTGACGAAGTTCTCATCTGCCGGTGCCAAGTAAACCTCTTTCGTTCTTGGATGGGTTTCTCTTTCTCCTGTAGTTTATTTCCGTTTGTATTTGTCGATTTCTCTTACTCTTGCTATGATATAATCCGACTTAAGCATCCAAACGTCCGCTTGAGTTCAAGAGGAACAGCCGTGGAATTTCGAAGCCTAGGATCTCAGCGTTTCGGGTCATGGATGATTGAGTGATTGTCTTGGGTACAAATACATGGGGTTCAGAATGGTAGGATGGGGTGAAGGGATTATGGAGGAGTACGTGTGAGGTTGGCAAAGCGTTGCAGGGCGTTGAATGCCAGAAAGAGGGCAGCTCTAGCTAGCAATAAATATTCATATACATATGTCATCCCTCCAAGCACGACCCGCAGAATGATGGAAGTTGAAGGTAGAGCGGGTGTCGAAGCGGAGGGAACGATTGAGGGTGCGGGTGACGACGATTCACGCTGATTCTCCCTGTATAGACAATGGGGGGATGGAAGAAGAAAGAAAGTATGAGATGAATGATGAATTCCCCCAATGAAAAAATCCGGGAGACCAGATAGGTTTCTCACAGCTTAGGCCCCTCGGCCTCGCGAAGGTTCACGAGTCCGAGCATGTGGTCGACGATTTCCGTAGGCGTAGTCACATGCCAGCTCGCAAGCGTTCTCTTGCTGCTCACTCCTACGGCCGTCGTGAATACCGCTCCTTGCGCGATTGCCAATTCCACCGGCTCAAAGGTTCGTTTCAGATCGAGCTGTGTCACCGACACCGGCGGATGCAGGACGGCCTTCGGTTCATTGTCCGGGAACAAGATGAGAGCACGGAACATGTCCTCGTCCGTCTGAAGCAACAGGGGGTGAACACACGTTGGTCTGTGGTTCGGAGGATGGGAAGTTCGCACCTTGTCATCGCCGGCACAGAAAATGAATTCCGCGTCGGGGTTGGTGTACAAAATCCTCTTGACGATTTCACCCTATGGTGGCGGGGCGATGAGGATCAAGTAACATCCTTATCATCAACCTCACAAACCTTGTTGATCGCGGTGGGTCTGACCTCCAAGTTCTTTTTGCCGACGAGAACTGTCCGATAATCAGTAAACTGCGATCCCGCGTCCGGGGGATATGACGGAACACTCCGGGAGAAGGAAAGGAAAGGAAAGGGAGAAGCACAAACGGACTGCGGGAGACAATCGCGGAGAAATGGGGGCCCGGAGAACGGAACAGGCAAACAAGTTCTCATCAAGACAACTCACCCTCGATCGGACGTTTTCGCGACAAATTGTTTTCAAGCAGGTCTTGACACTGCCTACACTGGAAGAGACCCCACTCGGGATCTGAGGCCCGGTAATGCCAGGTGATCGAACTCTTCTTGACCTCGATGTGGCTTCCAGTCGTCCTCTATAGGTAGAGAAAGGCGCAGTCAATCACCGGAGCAAAGCGCATGTGAAGACGATGCTCACTTCGGTATAATACCTGAAGATCTCTTCGACCTCGCTCAACCAGCTCATATCCAGTACCTCGGTGAAATTCGTCCACGTTTTCACACCGGGGGCGCGCATGAAACCACCATGCTCAGCAGACATGCCGAGCCCTTTGATGTGCCCAAGGTGTTGTTCTAGGAATTCACCGTCACGGCCAGAGATGATGTATACCAAGTTCTTGGGGTCCGCGCACAGTCGCTCGAGCGCCTCGAGAGTCGCCTCTGAAGGAACAGCCATACTTGGGGTCTTGACGATTGGCGTCAAAGTACCCTGCGGAGAGAAACATCAAGACCCTGCTGAATTCCTCTGGGGCGTTCTTCTCAGCTGGACTCACATCGTAGTCGAAGAGGAACAGTCTCTTCTTCGCCTTGAGATACCAATCCTCCAGCCTGTTCTTCTCCATGAACGGAGTTTGCCTGGCCATGACGTTCTCGAGACCCATCTGCTTAAGGAGCATATTGACCAAGTTCGCAGCCCACGAGTGACTGGTGTGGATGTTCACGACCTTGTACATCTTGTCGTGCCTCTCAGCCTTCTCCTCTGTGGGCATCGTGAGTCCGCGGTTGATCGCGTTGGCGACGTCACCAAGGTCCCATGGGTTGATCTGAAGAGCCTCAGACATGTTGTTCGAAATACCCATGAATTCGGAGAGGACGAGTGGGCTCTTCTTGGTCCTTTCCTGAGCGATGACGAACTCCATCGATGTGGTGTTCATACCGTCACGAAGGGGGGTGATGAGGGCGAGATCAGCGACGGACAAGAGGGCGTAGAACTCGTCCTTCTTGATGGTCTGGTGATAATGGTGGACGGGAATGAAGTCCAAAGAACCATACTCTCCGTTGATGTGAGCGACGAGCTCGGACACTTGACGCTCCAGTTTTGGCGAATCCGTCAGGGCGGGAGAGGTGACCTGGATGAGGACTACCTTTCCGACCCATTGAGGGAAGTCTTCCAGCAATTTTTCGAACGCACGTAGCTGAGGGTAGGGAATCTGTCAGGCCGTGCAAGAAGCCCATCGTGGAAATCCCTGACCTTCTGAACGACACCCTTGACAACGTCGAGCTTGTCGCGACCGATGATGATTTTCTTGCCTTCGTATAGAGCATGGAGGGCGTCCAGTTTTGGCTGAATACCGGGACGGAGAATGTCTCGAGAGACGCGCGCAGAGTCGATACCGACGGGGCTGTAGTTCACGGCGGCGACGTGACCCTCGACGTCGATACCCCTCTGGTTGGAGGTGGTCTCGTAACCGCAGACTCGGATGCAGGAAGAGATGAAATGGCGCGAGTAGGAGTAGGTTTGGAAGCAAACGAGATTCGCGGCGAGCATTCCGTCGAGAATCTCCCTTCGACCTGAATCGCGCAATCAGTTAGTCGGAATCGTCCAACAGCGTCAATGATGGACTGGCAGACTGACGAGGGAGGCATCTGAACACTTCGGAGCTTGGCCAGGGTGTGTGGACGAACAGGCCGATCACCGCTTCCGGAACCAATTGACGTAAGAGTTTCGGGACGAGTAACAGGTGATAATCATGGACCCAGATTAGATCTCCGGGTTTGTAGATTTCAGCTATCCTCTTTGCAAAGACGGCGCTGGCTGCCGCATACGGTGCCCAGTACTTGTCAGCAGATGCGTATTCAGTCGCGACGTCCTGCCATAAGAGGTAATGGAACAAGGGCCACAAGGCTATTTGTAAAGGTCAGGTGAGAATTGACGATCTACGAGAAAGAGAAGGAGGAAGGAACGTGGGAGAATCGGCGAACGGAAAACGTACTCTCTTTGCAATAACCTTCATAATGACCGTGGGCATCCTTTTCGTCGACCCAAACGGGAATGTAGGTCATCTTCCTCTCGTCATCCGGATCGGCCTCCTGGGGTTGGTAGGTCTGGAGGGACTTTTCCAACGCAAGGCGATCTTCCTCCGAGACGTTGGATAGAGGGACAACCGAGTCTGGCTGATGGGTGTTTTGGATATCGCCCGTCCAGCCGATGATCAGTTGCTCGCTAGGTGCTTCGAGTGAGCTGATGCCGGTGACCATGGCGCCATGTCCGTAGCGGATGGATAGAGACCACTTGGAGGTTAGGGCGGAGTCCCCAGCTTCCGGCAGAGGGACGGGATCAGCTTCTGGCGGGATGATAGCAAGGCCATCGACGATAGTGGGTTTGGTAGGCGGGGTCTGAGGGGGGCTCGGGAGGTTCCCCTTCGACGTTCCGCTTGCGAAAGAAGATACGACGGGAAGGTAATGGCATACATGGAGGACACGGCCAGAGAGTTTGACGCCCTTGGCGGTGAGATCGGCATGCTGCTGGAGGATGTGTTTGCGAATGTCCTCGAGGGGGGCTTGGGCCAGAGGAGGGTGGGGAGAGAAGCTATCCATTGCGTGGGGGGAAGAGGAAGAGCGATGGAGAGGGAACGAACAGGCGATTGGGGAGTCTTATAAGCCGTTTTCTAAGGAGGTAGTACCGGAAAAGGAAGGTGCGGGTGGCATGTCTCCGGAGGCAGTGATCTGCGCTTTGAGGGCAATGTATGCGGAGATTTACACGTATACGATCCCAGGATACAAACCTTCGCTGTCCCCGTCGTCTCCGCTGGCGTGAGTAACAACAGGCAGGGGGGTCGACGACGGGCCGCTAGGTTTGAATCGGCTCATCCGGAGGGAGGGTTCGGCGAAACTGGAAAAATCTTCACATCGATCTCCCGCCTTTGGCCTTGATTTCCATATCTTGCCATTCGTTGCGATTTTCTTTATCCCACGTTCGTCTGCCCGAGAGATCACACGGAAAGATAAGACGATAAGATACAGCGTATGGTATTGTGGGACAGGTGCGTATGTATATAGAGGCTCTTGAATATAATGACATCTATCATGACGTGATGCGGAATGAAACTGTGACGTGGAGAGCAAGAAGAGCGACTGAAAACTAACAGAAAGCAAAAAACTAGCAAAGAAAAAAAAAAAACAGTGGACAAAGAAGAGGCAAGAGCGCACACCGCGGTCCGTCACCCGCTCCACTTGACTTCCGTCACGCCTACACTGAATTCGGACTCGGTGGATGACCGGCTCGGCATAGATTCCCGTTGTTGGGGTGATTTTGGCATAGAGATCATGACAGCGACATGGAGGCTTGTGTCCGCTGGAGGGTGTCTGAAGAACAACCGGTGTTCCGGGTTCTCCCAGAGAATAGGTCTTGTGACATGACCCTGAACGTATTGTTGGGGAACACGAACAGAAGGAGAGGGAGAGTAAGGGTATACGAGGGATGTTGACAGAGGCTGCGGGAACTAATCAACCGACCGATCGACGACATGGACAAAAAGTACGACTTACCACGAAAGTGTCCCAGTCATTAGGTTTCGTTCGCTCCTCGTCAGAGACACGTTCGTTGGGGACTATCCAGACGTCCCATAGCCTCGGCTTCTGGATTGAAGGCCGCCTGAGGGGGAGAGAGGAACGTCGCTCGTCGGGATCTTGGGAATCTGGCAGAGGGCGGCATCGCTTGTAGATGAAAGCGACAATGAGGCCAAAGATGATGAAACCGATGGCGATAAACGCAAAGATGAGCGGAGGGGTGTTTCCGGGGTCGAACGGACCATCCTCCTTAGTGCTGGATGACCCTGTGTCCGAGGACGGAGCCGGCGAATAATAGGGTTGCATATAATGGGTGTGGGTCTCGTCGTGGGACATGGAGGATAGTTGGCAGGGTGTCGAGGAGATGGAGGTGGAGGGAGTGTGTCGGAGAGGGGAGGGGTGGAATATAAGGGAAAGGAAGAGAATCACCAAGTCTCCATGAACCGCGCAAGGAAGGTCGCCTTCTCAGTCTTCTTCCGTGATGGGCAAAGCCTCCTTCTGTTTTCCATTCACCTTGCTTCGTGGATCGCTCTCTTCCACCCACTAATGATGATCAAATACTCGATTTGAAACTCGCCACCATATCAAAAGCGACATTGGCGGGGCTGCGGGGGGGCAGCAACGGTGACGACCAGAGGGAGGGGAGGGACCAGCTGATAAACGGGAGGAGGACGGGCAGAAAGGAAGAGTGGAGGGACGAGCTAGAAGAAAGATGAAACGTCCGTAATCCACCTCTTCGCCGCCATCCTGTCAATCGACTGCTGTCAGATCGGCGGGTGTGTCCATGTCATTCTCGGCACAAGTCCTCCTCCGCCGAGCCACCCGCCCACCCTCTCTTCCTGACCTTCCCCGCATGTTTCGGAAACAAAAAGGCGGGCATCACCGTGTCCGCCGCCTTCGTCTAGTCCCTCTCGCGTAGCCCGACGTGAACATCGGCGGCCACAACCGTCTTTGTCCACCCTCGCCTGCCACTCTCACCCAACACATAGGGGTCTATGGCGGCCCACTCTCGCGTGCATCACGCCTTGTCATGTCCGGATGTAAGGGATAGTGCTATAATTAGTTAGCTTCGCCGCTCTCCTTACTTAAACGGCTCTCCCTGTCTGGCGTTCATCTGCCTCTCTCTCGCCCACCATGCTCAGCTCACCCTTTGGCCTTGGTCTTTTTGCTTTGGTCTCGCTCTCTGTTGTTCTGCCCGCCTATGCGCAGACGTACAGTGCGACCTATTCCCCGGACAGCCTTCCCGACAAGTCCGAAACTGGCCAGACCGGCACGAACAAGTGTGGCACTGTGAGCAGCCAGAACTCCACTTGCCAAAATTCGTATAGTTCGTCCACAGACCGCTTCGCCACACCCCAGCTGTCCACTGACATCGTCTGTATCGCAGTCAACTCGGTGGATGACTTTTGTCTCTTTGCGCCACCTGAACCTGGTCCAGGTTCGGTCATCGGCAACACGGAGGTCGGTAATCATTCGATTCCATCGATAGCGCCGTTTTCTCTGACCCCAGTCCATCTTGACCCCTCCAGCAAATCGAGGTCTCCTGGTGTCTGAAAGTGGGTGGCGCACTCGTTAATCACTCTCTACCTCCCTGACGTTCACCTGCCAGTCCGGATACGGCACTCGCCTTATTCCACCGGGCTCAATCAAAGGAGCTCACTTCGTTCAAACCCCTGATTACGTCCAGATAACGGGTATCGGTGACTTGACGTCAATGAACATCCCCGCCGGCGATGCGGGTGGGGAGCTTGATCCTCATGGCGCCACCGGCAACGGTACATTCAGACCTTCCTATACAATCACCCATCACCCCGCTCAACCCTCATTCCAGGTAACCCTATCGGCGGATTGGTCTTCTCCAGCGCATTCAACAATGGGAAATTGCAACAGTTGCACGAGTGGACGGTTAGCGCCAGTTATCCATCTGGCTTTGCGGTCCCTGACTTGCCATGTTAGAACTTCATGTCTGCGAGTGAATTCTGCTTCCGAGCTTGCAAAGAAGGTCCGAAGGCTCCTGGGTTGTGTCAGCACGTTTACGACGTAATGGGTTGTGGTTGGAACATGCCAGGAAACTACGCCGCCGGCTCGTTCGAAAACTGTCAGGGTGACAGTGGGGAGGTACGTACATGTGCGATCAGCCTGACAGTAGTTTACTCACTTGCGTTCATGGGATAGCCTATGGGTGTCTATGGGTCTTCTACTTGGTTCCAGGGGCAACCTGGAACCCCTCCCCCCCATCCGGCTCCTCCGACGTCTCAGTGCACACCTGTCAGTACCATTGGTGGGGGCGTTTCTACTACCAGTTCCTCCCAGCCTGGGCCTACTAGTACGTACATCCCTCTAGTGTGTCCTGCTTGTGTGGGTTAATCATCGACTTCTAGGTTCGCCGTTGTCGCACTCGTCTGGAAGCGGCGCTACCCCTACACCAACTGGAACGGTACGTCATTTCCTCTCGCTGTTCTTTAACCATTTCATCGCTGATCCTCTCTGGCTTACCTACGTTCCAGACCAGTAACAGCAACGGTGGTTTCGCGGTTAGGTCTGGATTGGAGTTTATTGGCTTTGGCTCTTTTTCCTTGTTCTTGGGTTGTATCGTGGTCATGATGGTTTGATTTCTTCTCATTGAGGTTCGTTAGGACCTGGACTTTTGGACTTTTGTTTACGCTGTTTACGCCGGACTTGTCGGACTTGTTTCGTTGGGACCTTTGTGTTGTTCACTTTTCACCGGGACTATACGCCAAGGACTTCCCGCATCTGAACACTTCCATCTCTTACGATGTTTAATGATTATACTCATGCTTGACTTGTCATCGGCCCATCTGTTCTTCCCATTTTCTTTACTGAATCTCCTTAACTGAATCCAATGAAAGTATGAAACTCAGGCTCAACATGACCTGAGCTTAAGATCGTACCATCCTCGCTTATGTAATTTCCCTCGACGCGTCGGATAAAACGAACGATGATGAGCCTGTCGTGTCTTCACGATTTGTCGCCCCTTTCTCCTCTAACCTCCCTCTCCTCCTCTACTGTGAGTGTCTCCTACCGGTGCCCTACGTTCTTTCCTACGATGAGAATATTACTGCAAACTTACGTGACGTGTTTCGACATCATGGGCACTCCCTTCGGGGAGTAATTCAAGTCTCTGACCACTTTTTCCATTTCATCATCATATACGTGTCAACTCGTGGACTTACTCTTGGTTTCCCCGCCAGATCTCTATACCACCACCCGTATACCTCCAGCCATGACTGACGCTCGTTCTGCCGATCGTATGGGCAACTATACCAAGTTCTGGGACAAGGACAGGGAACACGAAAAGTCCGAGGTCCAGGGTGCCCGTGTCGAGAACTACACCGAACTCGTCAACGGTCAGTCACATTCCCCTCTAACCCCATTCATACACGTGCTGACCGAAATTTTACATCATGATGTATAGGCTACTACGATGGTGCCACCGAACTGTATGAGTTCGCCTGGTCCCAATCCTTCCACTTCTCCCGATTCAATAAGGGCGAAGCCTTCGCTGCTTCTCTCGCTCGTCACGAGCACTACCTCGCCGCGAAGATGGGGCTCAAGCCCGGCATGCGGGTTTTGGATGTCGGCTGCGGTGTTGGCGGTCCGGCCCGCGAGATCGCTAGGTTCTCCGACGTCAACGTTATCGGTTTGAACAACAACGCTTTCCAAGTTGGTCGTGCGACCAAGTACGCCAAGGATTTGGGTCTTCAGGACCAGGTCCAGTTTGTCAAGGGCGACTTCATGAAGCTCGCCGAGCAGTTTGGGGAGAACTCGTTCGACGCCGTCTATGCCATCGAAGCTACTTGCCACGCACCTACTTGGGAGGGTGTCTATGGTGAGATCTTCAAGGTCCTCAAACCCGGAGGAGTTGTGAGTCTCGCCCAGTTCCCGTTCCCCCTTACGCCGATCTCACGTTCTCTCTCTCAAGTTCGGTGTGTACGAATGGTGTATGACGGATGAGTGGGACCCATCAAACCCACAACACAAGGCTCTCGCCCACGAGATCGAGCTTGGAAACGGTATCCCTGAGATGCGCCCCTTGTCGAAGGCTCGGGAAGCCCTCAAGACGGTTGGTTTCGAGGTTGAGCACGATGAGGATTTGGCCACTCGACCGGACGAGGTCCAGTGGTTCTACCCCCTCGAGGGAGATATCTGGAAGGCTCAGACCGCTTGGGACATGATCACCGTCTGGGCAAGCTCCTGGAGCGGGATGCTCATCACTCATTCGGCGATGCGGGTGATGGAGCTTGTGGGAATGCTGCCAAAGGGAACGTTACAGGTTGTCAATTCCCTCAAGTCGGCGAGGGTTGGTCTCGTCAAAGGTGGCCAGTCGAAGTTGTTCACTCCCATGTACCTCGCCATCAGCAGGAAACCGCTGAACTAGGAGTAGTTGGGGTCCCGTATTCGCTATCATGTAGTCTCTTGCCCATTGTCGCCTCTTATACCACCGTTTAAAAATTAGCTTATCATCGCATCTGGTATAATACGCGCATTCAATTAGAAACTTTCT